>Ga0310696_10002708_pt1 | contig 22966 bp, 17 predicted proteins | sample AusTroGonzalo_MG_4_FD_203885 | JGI IMG/M metagenome (GOLD analysis project Ga0310696, IMG submission 203885) | Bovine rumen microbial communities from tropical cattle in Woodstock, Queensland, Australia - Gonzalo_02 (v2) (version 2) | ecosystem: Host-associated > Mammals > Digestive system >...
AAGTGTGAACGGCCTCAGACTTTAAGCCGTTCTTTCTTCCCGCAGGCTCTGCACGTACTGCCAAAGCTTGCGGTAGAAGGGGTGACGAGTCATCGTACTGCGGTCGCCTAATATTATAAGTTTCATACGTGCGCGCGTAATGGCCACGTTCATGCGGCGCAGGTCACGAAGGAAGCCTATCTGTCCCTCTTCGTTGGAGCGTACGAGTGAGATGACGATGATGTCGCGCTCCTGCCCCTGGAAGCCGTCAACGGTGTTCACCGATATGAGCCGCCGGTAAGGTTTGAAGAACTCACTCTTTTTCAACAGCCGACGGAGCAGCTGTACCTGTGCACGGTAGGGTGAGATGATGCCCACGTCGAGACGTTCTTCGAGAATGCGCTCACGGCCTATCAGCTCGTAGTAGGCCTGCAGGGCGAGGATGGTAAGGCGGGCCTCACCCTCGTTGAAGTGAGATGTTTGGAGTGCATCTTCTGCAAAAGGTAACGTCCCTTTCACTCCCCCTTCACTTCCGTTCACTCCCCTTTCACTCCCCACAAAGTTACTGGTGTCTACCCACGTTATTGGTATATCGAGGTCGAGTATGGAGCGGTTCTTCACTTCGGGTGCAGCAACCATAAGGTTATGGTAGAACCAGTCGGAGGAGAAGCGCATGATGTCCTCGTGCATGCGGTACTGCATGCGTAGCAGCGTCACCACTTCGGGCTTCTGACTACAGATGCGTTCCATGAGCGTGCGGCCCAGACCACCCTTCATGGCCTCGTAGCATTTCACTGTCGGCGGCAGCTGACAGTGGTCGCCAGCGAAGATGACGCGGCCGGCGCGTCGGATGGGAATCCAGCAGGCGGCCTCCAGGGCCTGAGCTGCCTCGTCGATGAAGAGCGTGCCGAACTTCATACCATCAAGCAGACGGTTGGCCGCCCCCGCCAGCGTGGAGGCGATGACACGCGCCTCGCCGAAGAGTTGGGCGTTGATGCGTAGCTCTAACTCTACGGAGCGGCTTTTTAGCCGGTCCATCTTCTGATGCCAGTTGTCGCTGCGCTTGCGCTGCTGCCGCAGTTCGCGAATGGCCTTGCGGATGGCCCATAGCTGCGGGTAGTCGGGGTGGGCCTCAAAGCGTCGCTCGTAGGTGAAGGAGAGCATCTTGTCGTCTACACGTGAGGGGTTGCCGATGCGCAGCACGTTCAGCCCGCGGTCAACAAGCTTTTCCGAAATCCAGTCGACGGCCATGTTGCTCTGCGCGCAGACAAGCACTTGACTCTCGCGGCGTAGCGTCTCGTAGATGGCTTCGACGAGGGTCGTCGTCTTGCCCGTTCCGGGAGGACCATGAACTACGGCCACGTCTTTCGCCCTGAGCACCTCGTTGACGGCGTGCTCCTGCGTAGGGTTCAGGTAGTCGAAGCCCATGTCGGGGAAAGTGAATGTCTCGGCCTTCTGCCGTGTATAGAAAAGGTCGCGCAGATAACCCAGCCGTCCCTTAGCCCGCATGGTACGCTCCAAGGCGTCGAACATCAGGCGGTAGGTGGTTTCGTCGAAAAATAGCTGCACGCCCAACTGTTGTCCCTCCTGCACCTGCAGGTCGGCCAGTGGGGCGTTGTCGGGAACGGCCACCACCATGCGGTCGCCGTCAACGAAGCTCACAGTGCCGGGAAAAAGATTTGAGATTTGAGGTTTGAGGTTTGAGGTTTTAGCTTGCATATCTGAAATCTCAAATCTCAAATCTCCATTCTCAAATTTGAAGAACTGCACCGGCTTTCCAAACTCGAAACAGTGGTCGGCCTCCTCTTCGTCATCGGCGGTGTGTGAACGGAACACTTCTACGCAAAGCTGGTTGAGCGAGTTGTAGTAGTTGCGGCCTACACTTAATGGCATCCATGCCTCGCCACGCTCCACACGGCGACGAAGACCTATAGCCTCGACTTGCTGTTCGTAGGCCGTTTTCTCGTGCTCATACTCCATCTGCAAGAGGGCACGCTGCCGCTGTAGTTCCAGTATGGGTGACAGTATCTCGCTCATTTGGTCGGCAAAGGTAATAAAAAAATTGAAAACAGCGAAACTGTTTTCAATTTTTTGGGAATATAGTCATCGTTCGGGACTTCAGGATTTCCCATGCCGATACTCGCTGGGCGACCTGCCAAGGCGCTTGCGAACGTATGAACCGAAGTGTGACATGTTGGAGAAACCTAGCTTAGCAGAAATCTCCTTGATGCTCAGGTTTGAACTCTTCAGGTAGAAGCGTATCTCCTCCATAGTGTATTGTGCCACCCATTCCGATGCCGTCTTGTTACTGTATTTCAGGCATAGCATGGTGAGGTATTTCGGGGTGATGGCTAGCTCACTGGCATAGACGGTGATGGGTTGCCGCTTCACGTCGCTACTGGAGAGCAGACTGATGAACTTGTTGAAGAGCAACTTTCCCTGAGACAGTTTCTGTCCTCGGTCTATGTTTCGGGTGTCCTCCAGATAATGGCACAATTCAAGAAGGAATGCCCTTACCACTGACAGGAGTATCTCCTTGGGCAATGCGTCATCGTGGTTAGTCAGCTTCGAGCGTATGAGTGTATAATAATGCTTGAACTCCTCTTGGCTCACGGCCGATATGCTGAAAATATTGGGCTGGTTGATGTATACAGCATGATGCCACACATCGGCCTTATTGCGGAGAACTCCCTGAATAAGGTGGTCGGAGATACATAGTATCCGACACTCGAAATCATCGCTAAAATTTATTTCATCGAAATCAACGTTGGGAGGGCAGATAAATACTTCGCCTTCGCGAAACTCAAAGTTGCTGTCACTACTCTTTACCCTCAACTGACCTCTTCTGCATAAGGCAATGAGATTGCTCATGGGCCTAAGAGGATACAAACGGGCTATGTCCTTCACCTTGTCGTGAGTTGACAGGTCATCTTCTGCATAGTCCACTATGAGATTGTCGAAATCAACGCATCCTGGCGAGTCGCTTTTAGTTAAGTAGGCCATAAGCATTAGTTTTTGTCGGCGCAAAGGTCTATATTTTTTTTTATATAATGATGTACAAATAGAGAGAAAAGTTGTCTATATTTTCCAGTAGTTCCTATATACGACAACAATTCCTCCCTTTTGAACATTTTGGCCCACAAAAACTTATCTCATCCTCCTTTCCTTTTCTTTTCTCAGACGCAAGCCAGTGCGAGGCTGTAGAATTTCGAGTCGATACTATCGGCCCTGCTGGTGAGCACTACCGGCACTTGTGGCCCTTGCAGTATGGCCGCCGTCTGTGCTTCGCAGAAGAGCGTAATGGACTTGTAGAAAACGTTTCCGGCCTGGATGTCGGAAAAAATGAGTCCATCGGAACGTCCCTCCAATGGAGACTGGATGCCTTTCTTGTGTAAGGCCTGAGGTGAAAGAGCCGTCTTGAGGTCAAGTGGACCGTCGACGATGCAGTTTCCGAACTCTCCTTTCTGCGACCGTTCTACCAGGTCGCGATAGTCCACGGTGACGGGGAAGTGCTTGGCGTTCACCTTTTCCGAGCAGTTGATGAGTGCCACCCTCGGTTCTTCGATGCCCATCTTCCTGCATAATGCCAGGAGGTAACGTAGCTGTTGCTCACGCTGTTCAAGGGTAGGGTAGGGGATGACGGCCACATCGGTCAGGAAGAGTAACTTGTCGTACTGCGGTATCTTGGCGCAGGTGATGTGGGTGAGCACATTGCCCTTGGGCAGTATGCCGTTCTCCTTGTTGAGGATGGCCTTCACCAGGTTGTCAGTGTTGAGCAAGCCTTTCATTAGCACGTCGGCCTTGCCTTCCCTTACCAGGCTAACTGCCTTGGCAGCGGCCACGTCTACATCATCGTCGTCAACGAAGATAGGCTCGCAAAAGCCAGCCTCCTCCGCACGGGCCAGGGCTTGGCGCGTACTTTCGTCGCGGGCACATACCACGGCCACACGACGATGCTGGTGGGACTCCGCGAGGCGTCCCACCAGTTCATCGAAACATTGTATTGCTTTCATTGTCAGTCTATGGTTAGTTACCTGCCATGATGGAAATAACATTTGAGATGTCAGCCACGTCCACTGTATTGTCACCGTTAACATCAGCTGCGGGGTATGTTGCCGTACCAGCCATAACACTGATGATGGCGGAGATGTCAGCCACGTCGACAGTACCGTCGCCGTTGACATCACCCTTAAGACCGGGTGTGTCACCACCGGCTAATGCTACGCTGACAGTCCATCCCCAATCTGAGTCCTTACCACCTGCCCATTCGGCAGTGAACTTGAACTTTGGTCCGTTGGCCATGACAGCGGGATCCTCAAGGTCAATCTCGAAGTTTCCTTGGCTGGAGGCTTCCATACACCATTCGGGCTGTTCGGTCATCGTCACCTGCGTGATGCCAACCCATCCCAGACCATTTGGACGGAGCTTGAACCACCAGAGGTTGTCTTCTATCTCTACGCCTGTGAGGTCGATGGTGAGCGTTCCCTTGAAGGTCAGTCCTTGTGTCTCCACGGTAAAGGGGATGGGCTCGGTGCTTCCTTCAAACTCCTCGCTGGCATTGCCCCAGTTGTTGTTGTTGCCCACAAGGTAGAGCGATGTCACTTCTACGTCGGGAATCTCACCACCGAACTGCTCAGTGATGTCGGTGTATCCGCTCTCGCCATCGTAGGTGAAGTAACGGTCAGTGGTGATGCCCTTGATGTCGCCTGTCTGTTTGATGTCCTGCCCCAGCTCATTGCCGCCGTTGTTGAAGAGGATGTTCACCTGGGTAAGGCTCTCATCGAAGGTGTAGTACCAGAACTCTGTGTCCTCTTGGGTGACATTGTTTTTCAATGTCTTCTTTTCAGTGAGCACCGGTCCAGGCCAAGCCTCTGAGAAGATGTTGCCAGTAGCTCCCCACGCCCAGATGTGTGGTGCCTCTTCTGCCTGTACATAAACGGTAATGGCGGCCTGTGACGTTATGGTCATCATGGCCACGAACATTGTTAGTAATAGTTTTTTCATAATCGTTGAAATTTAAATTATATTAAAAAGATGTTTCAATAATCACCCCTGGCTCAACTCATATTAGATGAGCCAGGGGGGTGTGTTACTTATTACCAGCCATGATGTCGATGACATTCGAAATGTCGGCAACATCCACAACCTTGTCACCATTCACGTCAGCGTTGTCATAATTAGCAGTGCCTGCCATGACACTGATGATAGCCGATATGTCAGCTACGTCAATCACTCCGTCGCCGTTGACATCACCTTTGACGGAAGTCTTGATGACACTAGCGAGGAAACCTGTTGCATCGTAGTAGCCGCCGTTGACGAACTTGAAGTTGTCAGTTTGTGGTGAGCCGTTATTGCTGAAGAGGATACCTGTGGGCAGCTCGGTACCTTCCTTAAGTTCGCCGCCATCCCAGAGCCATACAGCGTGCTGGTCTGCGTCGGTACCGGCCTTGATGAGTTTGTCGCCAGGCCATTCTTGGTTCTTGCAGAAATTCTTGTCATTGTCGCCCCATACCCATGTGTACGGAGTGTCATAGTCCTTGTTGCCTTGGAAGTAGGCATAGACATGTCCAGGAATCTCCTTGGCGCACTCTGGTAGATTGACGACGGGGGAATAGTATTGTGAGGAAATGTCGGTCCAGTTCTTCTCCTTGTCCGTGTTCGTCGGGTCGAAGGTGTAGTAGCTGTCGTGGGTCACCCCCTCGATATTGGAAGTCTGCACGCCCTCGCCGTTGTTGATGATGACGTTCACGGGCACTTTGGTGAAAGTCATGGTCCAGAACTTTGTTCCGTCCTTCGCTGTGGTGGTCTCGCTGAACTGCGTGCCGGGCCATGTGCCGCAAAGTTCTGTGCCGCTGTCGCTCCATGCATAAATGAAAGGTGCCGAATCTCCCTCAGCTGCCTTGGCGCTCCTTGCGTTCGAAGTTGCTGTCATTGCTACGTTCACAGTGATGGTCTTCTCTTCCTCGTCATCGTTGCCTGGGGTCAGACCTTCCACCGTCACGTTGTCGGAGACGTAGTAGGCGAAGTCCTTGCCCTTTGCAATGAGGTTGAAGCCCGTTGTATCGTAGGAAGGACTGCCGCAGAGCACAAGCACTGAGCCGTTGGTACCCTGTACCTTGATGATATATCCCTTTCCTTCGTCGAGCTTCTGCTCGGTGATGGGGCTCTGGTTGGTGATGCCTGCAGCCTTACGTGCGAGAATCATGTTACCGATGGCGATGGGGTAGCGCTGCCAGTGCTTGAGGAATACGCAGGGCGTGCCCGGCATGGCAAGGATGACGGCGTTGGCACCAAGGACGCCATTGACCAGACGACCCTCATGCTCGTAAGTGTCATGATTGTCGACGAAGGTGATGGAATAACGGCAGTTGTTCGGGTCGCCGGCGATGCCCTTGCTGTTGAAGGCACTCCAGTCACCGTTGCCGAATGCATCGCGGAATACGTACTTCAGGGGGAAGTCGAAGGCGGCGGAGGTGTAGCCCGTGCCCTTCACCCAGTTCATGATGTTCTCATAGCCATCCCAATATTCACCGACGCAGAACTCAGGCTGCGTGGCCTCGTTGTAGAGCTTGGTGTACTGTGCTGCGTAGCCTTTCACCATGTCAAGGCGGTAGCCGTCGTAGTGGAGCACGTTGAGAAGGTAGTTGAGGTAAGTAATGCAATTCTGTTGCACGTTTGCACCAGTATGATCGAGGTCGCGTCCGCCGCTGAAGTCATCGCCGGTGTCATCGGCACCGGTGACAGGCCAGCCCAGCTCCTTGATGTATCCACCATCGTCATTCTGGCAGATGTCAGCACCTGTCCAGTTAAGCTCGTAGGTGACGCCATCGACAGTTTTCGACTCATTGGCAAAGTCGATGTAGGAACCGTCCTTGCCCACTGGTGACTTGTGGTTAAGCACTACATCCTCGATAATCTTCGTGCCGCGCTCATGGTAGGCAGCAATCATTTCGGTGAGGTAGCGTTCACGCTTGCCGAAGCTGCTACGGTGGTCAAGCCAATAGACAGGCAGGTAACCCATCGAATTTGTAGAGACACAGTTACTGGAGTTGGGTACCCAGAGAATGTCAAAATACTTCGACAGCTCATCGGCCTGGGCGGTGAGGTTGGTCCACTGGGTGTACTCAAAGCTGTTCCAGAAGAATGCCTGCATCATCACGCCGCCGTAGTTGGCAGGCCATCCCTCGCCCTTGACGATGGGGTCAACCTTGATTTCTTTGCCGTCCTTCATCAGTTTCGATGCGGGTGTTTCCGTGGTGGGGTCGTAGGTGAAAATGACATCGTAGGTTTCGGCCTCGGGCACGTAGAACGAGAGGTTGTTATCTGTCCCTTCAGGAATCCATGTTGCCTCGTTAAGCACCACTTTCCACTCTATCGTGCCTTCGGGGAGGGTCACATCGGTGTAAGTCTTGGTGTAGGTGCCATCGGCGTTCTTCGTCATAAGATTAGCCTCAGCAGCGCCGTCCCAAGTGGTTCCGAAGAGAGCCTCGCTGCTTCCAGCGATGACGTATTTCGCCTCAATGACTGCGCCACTCTTCTTTGTAACGAAGCCCTCTACCTCCTTCGTCGAGGCATTGAAGGTGATGGTGAGGTCGTAGTTTGCATCCTCCTCAATGGTGATGATGTAGTTGTCGTTGGGATAGGCTTGTCCCCATGAATGGTCGGCTACAATCTTGAACTCTATTTTTTGGTTCTTGGCCATGGTGATGTCTTCTTTCTTCCAGATGTAGAGTCCGTCGCCGCCTAGTGTCATCTCGGTGGTTGTGTTGGCCTCATCCCATGCCTTCGCACCTCCAAATACCGCCTGCGGCGAGCCGGCGATGCTGTAGGTGTGGGTCACTTCGCCGGCATTGCCAGTTTTAGTGATTGACTCATCCACGGCCTTCGTTTCGGCGTTGAAGGTGTAGGTCACGGTGTAGACAGCTGTCTCGGGTGCGGAGAATGTCTTGTCGCTTGACGGGTATGCCTCAGTCCATGCATGGTTTTTCACTACCTTGTATTTGTAGGTGACACCTTTCTCCAACGTACATCCCGTGACGGTAAGTGCGTAGTTGGTGCCGTCGGCCGATGTCATGTCGTTGTCGGCGTTTGTGGGAGCCCAGTCTGCGGTGCCGTTAAGTGCAGCAGCCGTACCAGCTACAGTCCACGTGTCTTGTGCCATGCTCACGGCTGTTGAAGCCACAAGCAGCAATAGCAGGGATAATAGTTTCTTCATAATATTTAATGTTTTAGTTAATGAATGTCGCTTTTCGTGGCAAAATTAAGAAAATTACTTTTGGGGTGTCCCTAGCTAATGCTTTAAACTTTAATGATTTTAGTGCAAACGTTTACACAGCAGAACGCGCCCCCTGCTTTTTCAGGTGGCACGCTCTGTTCGCTGTGAGGTATATCTCTCTGCCTTGTTATTCTTCTCCTGCCATAATGGAGATGATGGTTGCGATGTCGGCTACATCTACCGTCCCGTCGCCGTTGACGTCGGCGTAGTGGGTAACGCTTCCTAGCGTTACATTCCCTGCCATCACATCAATGACGGCGGCAATGTCGGCCACGTCGACCGTGCCGTCGCCATTGACATCGCCCTTTAGGGGCTGGAAGTCGTGGGTAATGGCCACGCCGATGTGTTGGGTGAAGGTGGTCTCGCCATCGCTGACCTGTACTACACAATAGCCTGTGCAGGGCGTTTCGAAAGACTTTACTATGAGAATGTCGCCATCGATGGAGGGTGCGAAGTGGTTCTCCAGATAGTCGACGGTGTAGGTGGGTGTCACGGCCTTTCCGTTCTGTCCATAGAAACCGGCGAAGTGCTCCTTCAGGTTGATGGTTGCATTGCTGTTGGGGGCGATGATGACGTAGGGGTGGGCCATGAACTCCAAGTAGTCCTCCAAGAGTGTCCAGCCGTCGCCGTCGGGGTCGTTGTTGTGGTTGGCGGTGAGCGGGTCGCTGTTTACGCAGCGCTCCCACCAGTCGGGCATGCCGTCCTGGTCGGTGTCCCAGTCGTCGGCGCGGGTCTCCTCGGGCCATTCCTCCCAACCACCGTTGGCAGCGTCGGTAATGTCGGCCTCGTTGTCTATCTCGCCTCGGATGTTGCTCTTCGAGCCACGGTAGGTCCAGGTGCCATCGAGGGTCTCGCGGATGACGCGCTGGTGCTGCTCGTCGCGCATGGGCATGATGGCACCGCCGTAGGAGGTGACAATCTTCATGGCTTCCTTAGCCGTGTGGATGGTGGCAAAGCTCTCAAACAACGGCTCCGTCACTTGATACTCGTAGGTGGTGGGCAGCTTGCCGCCGTTGCTGGCTCGGGCGTTGAAGATGTCACCCTTCTTGTCGAGCGCCTTCGTCTGGATAGTCAACGAATGGTCTTTGTTCTCGCGGATGTTGCCGTTGATGTAGGCCTGATCTATGCCGTCGTCGGCAATGCCACCCTCGAAGTCCTGGGTGAAGAGCAGCTTCTTGCTCGTGTCGGGACCCATCTTATAATAGTTGTTCACGAAGTTCACGGCATGGCAGTTGCCGTCGGTGGTGCGTCCGTGCCAGTTGTAGCACACATTATTAAATAAGTCAAGTCCGCCGATGGGCCTGTTCTGGCCGTCCATGCCTCCGCCCATGCTCCAGTTGCGACCCTCGCAGTTGAGCAGCAGGTTGTGGTGCCACGAGCCTTTCTGTCCGTCGATAGTGGCGGCATAGCCGTGGTTGGTGCCGTCGCTATAGTTCTTGTGACCAGTGATGCCCAGTGCCTCGAAGATGCCGCTGTACTGGAAGGTGATGTTCTTGGCGCCGCGACCCGAGACGGTCTCGTCCGTTCCCCAGGCGGCTGTGCAGTGGTCCACGATGCTGTGGTCGGCTCCGCTCATACCCATGGCGTTGCCGGTGTTCTCGCCGTAGACGCCCAGCCCGCGCTTGAAGCGGAGGAAGCGGCAGATGTTATCCGAGCCGATGTTGATGTTCGAGGCCTTCAGGCAGATGCCCTTGCCAGGAGCCGTCTGGGCGGCGATGGTGATATTGGGCTTGGTGAAGATGGCCTCGAAGCCCAGGTCGATGATGCCGGAGACATCGAACACGATGGTGTGGGGCTCGTCGAGCAGCAGTCCGTACTTCAGTGTGCCGGGAACGTTCTCATTGGAGAGGCTCGTCACGTGGTAGACGCTTCCGCCTCGTCCGCCGATGGCGAAACGGCCGTAGCCCTCGGCCTCGGGGAAGGCCAGCTGACGGGGTTTGAAGCACCACACGGTGCCCTCGTTGACGATCTCCCCTCCCTCGGGGGCGGCTGTCACCTCGTCGACGCGCCAGTAGTAGGTGTTGCCACTGTAGAGACCGTCTACGGTGTGTTCGCAACGCTCGGAAGCGTTGCCCACTATGGTAGCCAGTTGCGTGAGGTTATCCTCACTCTTACCGAAATAGAGTCGGTGCTCCTTGACACTGGTCGATGCTGGTGTCCAGCTCAGCGTGACGCTACCACCGTCGCAGTTAGCGTGCATGTCGTTGTTAGCAGGGTAGGGTTCCTTGGCCTGCACGGTGATATCGGCGGTGTTCAGTTCGAAACCGTTGAGCAGCGGGGCCTGGAACTCGTTGCTCGCGGGCGAACCGCTCGGCGCAATGCCGGGGTTGCTGTCCGAGGTGATGAATTCCAGCTCGACGGGGGAACCGTCGACAGCAATGGTGAAGGGGGTGACGAGCAGGGTGGCGTTGGCAGCCACGGACTGGAGGAACGAGGGCACGACATTCTCATGCACAACCTCGCCGTTTAGTTTGACAGTCATCGGGGCGGCGTAGAAGGCTGTGGGATTCTCCCAGCAGTTATGATAGGTCTGGATGGTGTGCTGGCCAGCGGGCAGACCTTTTATCTTCAACGTGAATGAACCGTAGGTGCGGGGGTCGAGGCTGATACCATCGAAGGTCAGTCGGCCGTTCTGCTCTTTATATGTGGCGTTTTGAATGTATGTCTTGCTCCAGCCCGTGCGAATCTCGTAGTCGGCATCGGCGGGGCACGATAGCGTACAGGTTATCGGGGATTGCAAATCACCTTCAACAGGAAACTCCATCGATGTGCTCTTACCCTGTGCGACTTGCCAGAGCGCATAGCCTGGCTCCTGCACCTCCTGTGCCTGTCGGTTGGTGATACTGATGTCTACTTTCAGCTGCTGGGCCTGGCCTTCTGTGGCCAACAACATAAAGGGCATGGCAACAAGAATTGCCGATGCCCTCCGCAATGCAAATGTCTGTTTCATAAAATATGGTTAGTTATTAGTTTCTTGTGTGGCTGTTCCTAGATGAGGCGCGCTATTCCAGCGGGCTGAAGCAGTTCATGAGGAAGTCAACGGCTCCGTTCACGCCGAAACGCCGTACGTTGAGCGAGATGTCATAATTACGTGCATCCGTCCAGTCTAGACCCGTGAAGGTCTTGGTGTAGAGCTCTCGGCTGTAGTCGTTGTCTACAATCATGGCTGCGGCATCGCTCTCCGACATGTCGTAGCGACGTGCTATGCGCTGCTTGCGGCAGTCGTCGTCGGCATGGATGAAGATTTTCATGGCGTTGGGATGGTCGCGGAAGATGTAGAATCCGCAGCGTCCTACGATGACGCACGACTCCTCGGCAGCTATCTTACGGATAGCGGCAGCCTGTGCCTCAAAGAGCTGGTGCGACGTCTGGTCGTGCTCCATGCCGTTGTATTCCGCTCCAGCCATATACTGGCGGTAGAACTGTGTGAAGTCATCGCGCCATAGCGGGTTGCGGGCCTCTATGCGCTCCATGGCCTCCTCCACCATTCCAAACTTGCTGGCCACTTCATTAAGTATCTGCTTGTCAAGCAGTTTTACACCTAGGCGCTGGGCCAGTCCTGCGCCAATCTCGTGTCCACCGGTGCCAAACTGGCGGCTGATGGTGATGACAAATTTCTCTTCCTTATTCATAGTAGTTAGATTTTAGTATTTTCATTCTTGTTACTGGTTTGGGTGCAAATTTACGCATTTTTTCCGAACTGCCAAAAGAAAACGCAAAAAAATTACCCGAAGAGTGCGCGCAATGCCTCTTCGACCTTGCGCACGGGGTGTAATTCTATCTGCAGCTTCTTGGTGTTCAGCCCCTGAAGGTTGTGCTTGGGTACGATGATGTGCTGGAATCCAAGTTTCTGTGCCTCTGCCACGCGCTGCTCTATGCGGCTGACGGGCCGCACCTCTCCGCTGAGTCCCACCTCTCCGCACATACACCATCCGCTTTCGAGCGGGGTGTCTACGTTGCTGGAGAGCACGGCGGCGATGACGCTGAGGTCCATAGCCAGGTCGGTGACGCGCAGTCCACCGGCGATATTGATGAACACATCTTTCTGTATGAGTTTGAAGCCCACCCGTTTCTCCAACACGGCAAGCAGCATGTTAAGCCTTCGTTGGTCGAAACCGGTAGCCTGTCGCTGTGGCGTGCCGTAGGCGGCGGTGGAGACGAGTGCCTGTGTCTCCAACAGGAAGGGACGCACACCTTCTATGGCCGTACTGATGGCGATGCCTGAGAGTCCCTCGTGCTCCTGTGTGAGCAGCAGTTCCGAGGGGTTGGAGACCTGTCGCAGTCCTGTCTGTTGCATCTCATAGATGCCCAGCTCGGAGGTGGAGCCGAAACGGTTCTTCATGGAGCGGAGAATGCGGTACAAGTAGTGCTGGTCGCCCTCGAATTGGATAACCGTGTCGACAATGTGTTCCAGAATCTTCGGACCAGCCAACGTTCCCTCCTTGGTGATGTGGCCAATGAGGATGACGGGCACGCCGCTGGTCTTGGCAAAGCGCAGCAGGGCAGAGGCGCACTCACGTACCTGGGCGATGCTGCCCGCACTCGACTCCACCTCGTCGGTGGCAATGGTCTGTATGGAGTCGATGACGACGAGTTCGGGCTGCACGTCGCGGATGTGTTCAAAGATGGCCTCCAGGGAGTTCTCGCAGAGGATGAGGAAAGACCCACCCCCTGCCCCTCCCTGTTGAGGGAGGGGAGCTAGTATCCTCTCGGCGCGCATCTTCAGCTGGTGGGCGCTCTCCTCACCGCTGACATAGAGGATTTTCTTCTCGGTGAGGGCGAGGACGGTCTGGAGCAGGAGGGTGCTCTTGCCGATGCCAGGCTCTCCGCCGAGGAGCACGATGCTGCCGGGTACGAGACCACCGCCGAGGACACGGTTCAGCTCGTTGTCGTGCATGTCTATGCGGGGGTCGTCGTGGCTGCTTATTTCCGAGAGCCGCATCACGCGGTTCTTGCGCAGCTGGTGGCCGGCCTGGGCAGCGGCCGACGTGGCGGTTTGGCGGGCGGTGTCGGCGGCCACGCGCATTTCCTTCATCGTGTTCCACTGGCCACAGGCGGGGCACTTGCCAATCCACTTGGCACTCTCCTGTCCGCAATTACTGCAGACGTATACTGTTTTGTCTTTGGGCATAGTTTTTTATGGGCTTAATGGGCTTAATGGGCTTAGTAGGTTTAATGGGCGGGCTTTGAGAGGTAGTGGGCGATGTCTTCCTGCAGTTGCAGGAAACGCTCACAGCGGGTGTAGCCGGTGTTTTTCTTGAGCATGGCTTTCACGTCCTGCCGGGAGTTCTCGTAACACGACATCTCGTTGCGCTTCTGCGTGCGGTGAGCTTGCGAGTGGTAGATTTCCGTCTGGCGCTCCTGCCGCAGCTGGTTGCACACCTTTGTCAGGATGGGTGCTGTAACGGTATCAAAGAGGTGATGCCCCTGCATATATAAATAGGTAGTCTGTGGTGTGACGCCCAGCGCTAGCACGTCGGCCTTCACCTTGAGGTAGGCCTCCTTGTTGTTGGGGAATTGCCGTTGCAGCTCGTTTACCTTTGTGCGCACTTTCCGGCGTATGTTGTCTATCGAAGTCTGTGGTTGCTGCACGGTGAAGCCCCCAGGGTCGCAGACGCGGTTGAAGTCGGTGAGTGAGAAACGGTTGTGATGGCCCGTGCGGTAGGCCCATACCGACCAGACGAAGAGCGGGAAGCAAGCCTCGCTGTAGAGACGGAAGTATTCGTCGAAGTCGAAGATGCGGTGGTCGTTAAGTGTCACCGCCACGCACACATCGTGGAGCGATGGGGCGTAGCACTGGTAGTTCTCGATAGCGTAGACGTAGGTATGGAACACGTAGGGGCTGTCAATCACCTTCCGCGACTGCTCCGTGGCCCTCTGTATGAGGAAGTCGTAGTCGGCATCCACGCAGGCAATCATATCCTGACCAAGGGAGCCCTCACCACTGATGAAGTTCATCAACACCGACTTCTTTCCTCGTGTAAGGTTCTCCTTCGAGGGCAACATCACCTCGAAGTACCGTTTGTCGTCCTCGAAGCGGCTGAGCACGGTGCGCCAGAAGTAGATGTCGTCGTAGCTCTCCACGTAGGCCACGATGCGCCGACGCGCCTGCTTGCCACGCAGGGCGTTGGCCGCCTCGACGTACTGGCTGGTGATGTTGTCTTTCAGTCTGCTGCTCATACGGTTATCTCGTTCACTTCGGTGACCCGGTCTGCCCATCCATCCATGATGAGGGCGGGCGAGTGGGTGGTGAGGATAATCTGCACGTTGGGGTTCATCTCCAGGATGAGGTCGATGAGTCGTTTCTGCCACTCTATGTGGAGGCTCACCTCTGGCTCGTCCATGAAGAGCACGTAAGGCTGGTCGTCCTCCACGAGTACGGTGAGCAGGATGACGAGCATCTGCTTTTCTCCGCTGGATAGCTGGTAGGGCATCAGCACCTCGCCTATCTGCGTGAAACGAATCTCGTTTTCCGTTCGGACGATGTGCTTACCCGTCTCTTCAAACAGTTCGTCAATGATGTCCTGAAAGCGTTTCTTCTTTACCGACAACTGCTGTGCGGTTTCCGCATTGCCCTGCTGTAGCTGCTCAATGATGCGGTTTCCGATGTTCACCTGATAGTCCAGGTACTTGCGCTGCAGGTTGTAGAGCTGTATGTCGAGCAGCGAGCCTCCGCCCACGCCTGCCAAGGCCGATAATGCCTGTCGGATGAAACCTTCGCCCTCGGCAAGTGTCTGTGAGAGGTTGGAGTCGAGTGAGCGTATCATGTCGTAGCGTATCCACTTCGCATCCTCTGGCACCACCTCAAGGTGAACGCCCTTCAGCGTGTGGCTGGGAAACTCGCCCCCCTGTGCCAGGCCCTTCACCACCTTGTTGAGGATGGTGCTCTTGCCCACACCGTTGATACCACTCAGTATGTTCACGCGCGGGTTCAGCTCCCATACGATGTGCTTCTTCCCGCTCCATAGCGCATCAATTTCTATCCGCTTGATGTAGTCTGCAAATTTCTGCATAGTGTCGTTCTAGGTTAAAATGTGTCCGCAAAGTTACGACAAAAAGATGAAAGCACCAAGCTTTTTGTCAATTATTTTGGTGGTATCCGAAATAATGTTTACCTTTGCACTGTCAAACGACGAAAACGCGGAAAATATGGTGATTAATTTCAGCATCATATCGAAGATTCTGGGTTCGCTGCTCTTCATCGAGGCGTTCTTTATGGCTTGCTGCCTGTGCATGGCGTTTGCTTTTCATGAGGACGACGTGATGGCTTTCGCCGCGTCTGTGCTGCTCACGCTGGCGAGTGCTTTCACCTTTCTCTTCTTCGGTCATGGGGCAAGCAACAGCCTGAGCCGTCGCGATGCATACGTCGTGGTGTCGCTCACGTGGGTGGTGTTCTCCTTTTTTGGTATGTTTCCCTTCATCATCCACGGTTCGTTGCCCTCGGTCACCGATGCCTATTTCGAGACCATGTCGGGCTTCTCCACCACTGGTGTGACCATCATTGACGATGTGGAGCGTCTGCCCCACGGCCTGCTTTTCTGGCGGTCGCTGATGCAGTGGATAGGCGGACTGGGAATTGTGTTCTTTACCGTGGCGTTGCTGCCCCAGCTTGTTGGCGGTAGCGTGAAGGTGTTCTCTGCCGAGGCCACGGGACCTATGCGTTCGAAGATGCACCCGCGTCTGTCTACGTCGGCAAAGTGGATATGGAGCATTTACATCCTGCTCACCGTGGCCTGTGGCCTGTCGTTCTGGGCTGCGGGCATGGACTGGTTTGATGCCACCAACTACTCCATGTCGACCACGGCTACGGGCGGCTTCTCCACCCACAACGGCTCTATCTTCATGGCTTCGCCGCTCAACCAATACCTAGCCACGCTGTTCCAGTTCCTTGCAGGTGTCAACTTCACGTTGCTCTACGTGAGCATTTTCAAGCTGAAGATGGGGACGCTCATGCGCAATGGCGAGTTCCGCTTCTATATTCTGGTCACATTGTTGAGCACGCTCATCATCACGGCGTTGCTCGTCACAGAGATGGACTACGGTCTGGAGTATGCCTTCCGTATGGCTTTGTTCCAGGTGGTGTCGTTCCTGACGACCACGGGCCTGACGAGCACTGATGCCGGTGCCTGGCCCCACATCACTTGGGCCATCCTTGCCCTGCTGATGTTCTGCGGGGCCTGTTCGGGCAGCACTACGGGAGGTTTCAAGAGCATCCGCATGCTCATGTTGTTGAAGGTGGTGCGCAATGAGTTCCGCCATATCATCCATCCCAATGCCGTGTTGCCCGTGAAGGTCGACGGTATGAGCGTGCCGCAGGGTAGGATTGTCTCGCTGTTGGCCTTCTTTATCCTCTATGTCATCGCCGTGATTCTTGTCATCGTGATTATGGCGGCTAACGGCATACACATCACCAACGCCGTGACCATCTCGCTAAGCCTCGTTTGTAATGTCGGCGCAGGTCTGGACACGAATATCGGCCCACAGATGTCGTGGGCCGACCTCTCTCCGGCATTGAAGTGGCTTTGTTCCTGGCTCATGCTTGTGGGCCGTCTTGAAATCGTCGCCGTGCTGGTGCTCTTCACCCGCTCGTTCTGGAAGGAGAACTGACTCTGCCTATTCGTCTGGCCCCTTGCCTGTCCTGCTTGCTGCAAAACTGCCAAGAAAGGAATGATCAGGTCTTTTGCTTTGGCTCGGTCATTGTTTCCTTGCTCGCGCCGCCATCTCGCTGATGATGGTGGCGATGTCGGCCACATCGATGGAGCCGTCACCGTTAACGTCGCAAGAATTATTAGCCTTTCCGAGGTCTATGTTACTGAAACCCTCCATGACGGGTGTGCCGTTGCGCCATCCGATGGTGGCAGTGGCCACGTCGCTGTCCGCATAGCCGTCGGCGGTGGCATAGACGGTGATTTCGTAGTTCGGGACAAGCGTTACTCGGGCTTCATTGCCCTTCTTCGCGTCGGCCACCTTTATCTCGCTCACGAACTGTGCGCCCTCAGTCTCGCAGCTGAACACCAGCTCGCCCTGCTCGTAGGAGATGGTAGGTGTGGCGCACTTCTCCACCACCTCAGGTTCCATCTCTACTATTTCCTTGAAATTCTTCCAGCCAGTTGTCTCTTCATACCTCCTTTTCATTCCAAAGGGAACATAAAGTGTAGCGGAAGTAGGCTTGTCTGAAATGGTCTCCTCGTCAAATAGAGAAGATATATCCATCTATTTCATAAGGCTCTTGAATTTTAGTTATAACAGAATCCAATTTAGTACAGTTATAGAACGCCATCATTCCGATTGATTCTACATTTCGTGGTATAGTAATGGAGGTTAGCCCTCGGCAATCTCCAAATGCACGTTCACCTATGCAAACTACGCTTTCGGGAATTGAGACAGAGACAAGCATCGTCCAGGCATTACGAAATGCTCCTCCAGCAATGCCTAAAGTTCCCTCTCTTAAGTTCAACCTCGTGTCAGCTGGCATACCGCCCTTATATTCATAGAATACATTGCCAGCGTATAACATGCCTTTTGGCTGTTTTTCATACCAAGCAGTTCCCCAAAAAGCATCTTCTCCAATATGTTTAACTCCGTTCGGAAACTCAATCAAGCTAAGATTGCTGCAATTATAGAATGCGGCAGAGCCAATGGATGCTAAGCCGTTTCCAAATTGTATGGAATTCAGATCTGTACAATCACTGAAGGCTTGGTTTTCTATAATCTCTACGCTGTTGGGAATTTCAATAGAACTCAAGCTCACACATTCACGAAAAGTATTACCCTCGATTCTCTTCAATCCTTCGGGAAGAGATATGGAAGTTAAACTGCTGCAACCATAGAACGCATCATACTCAATAGTTTCGATACTGTTTGGAAAGTCTATCGAAGCCAGACTGCTGCAACCAGCAAAAGCACTCCATCCCACATGTGACAGACCGTCGTGCAGACTTACCGAATTAAGAGAACTGCAACCATTGAAGGCATTGTATCCAATGGTTTTGACAGAACTGGGTATAGTTACGGACTTCAGTCCTGTACATCCAGAGAAAGCATTATCGGTTATACTAACAGTTCCTTCCTTTATCTCTATGTCAGTTCCCTCAGGCATAGTTCCCTTATAACCATACGCAGACAACCCTATATACAAAATACCATCTGGTTTGTTATTGTACCAGGGCGTATTGTAAAACGCCTTTTCTTCGATTACTGCAACAGTCTCTGGTATTTCGACTGAAACCAAACTTGTACAACCTTCGAAGGCAGACTTACCTATACTCATCACGCTATTTGGTATCCTGATAGATGTCAAACTGCTGCATTTCCAGAAAGCATTGTTTTTTTATGCTCGTAATACTGTTTGGCATTGTGACGGAGGTTAACCCGCTGCATTCTGCGAAAGCACCTGAAACAACGCTCGTAATGCTGTTTGGAATTGCCACAGAGGTCAGGCTACTGCACCCCCGAAATGCCCAAACTCCGATATCCGTCACACTATTTGGTATCGTAATAGAAGATAGGCTACTGCAACCTTGAAATGCCCAATTTCCAATGCTCGTTACGGCACTGGATATTGTGACATCGGTCAGAGCTGTGCAGCCAGAGAAGACGCTGCTTCCAATAGTTGTCACGCTGTTGGGCATTGTTACTGAGGTCAAGCCGCTACAACTTGAGAAAGCACTGTTTGCGATACCCTTCGTCCCATCTGCAATCACAAGTTCACCTTTAGTTTTTTCACCTTTATACCCTATCACCCAATTGTCAAGATATAGAATGCCGTCAAGCTGGTTGTTATACCATCCTGTCTCATTGAAAGCCCCAAATTCTATTGTAATTACGCTGTTCGGAATTGTGACGGAGGTTAAACCGCTGCAACCTCTGAAAGCATTGGTTCTGATACTTGTCACGCTGTTAGGTATAGTGATTGAGGTCAAATCACTACAATTATAGAAGGCCCATTCACCTATTTGTGTTACTTCGTATGTAATCCCACCGTAAACAATTGATGTGGGGATGTTGACCTTTCCAGAATAGGTCTTTTGATTTTCTTCGCTAACGCTATAAAAAGTTACCGCTGCAGTTTTGTAAGTCCTGTTAAAATTATAATAAATACCGTCTATATAGGCATCATAGGCACTGGCCATTATTGGCAGCAACAAACTGGTCAATAGAATAATTGTCTTCTTCATTTGGAGTCTTTTATTATTAGTGAGAATGTTCGATTGTATAAATAAATAAACGTGGACAGTTTACTTCGCTTACGCTTCCGAGGTATTGGGGAAAACCTTGCATTCTTAAACGAGTAAATGCCCACGCTTTACGGCGTGAACAATCTACTTCAGTTCTTGAATGCTTCTTCTAATTCCCCAATTATCGGATAGCAAGAATCAAAAGTGGACGTTCTATGTCTTTATGTCCTTTCCTTTTGTCTGTTGTCTATGTCATAAGCTGTTCAGAGTAAAAAGTGAAACATATTGTGGTGACATTTCTAAGCAAATGCCATGTCTGTCTTTGTCGATAATTCCCTTCGGATATATGAGTTGACGCTCATCCCTTCTTTCTTGGCAAGCATAGCCAGACGGCGGTGCGTCTCTGGCTCTATCCTGATATGGAGCAAGCCCGAGAAGTGCTTTGTGGGCTGAATGCCCTCGTCCTCACAATAAGCCAGGTAGTCGTCCACAGCCTCATGGAAGGCCTGTGTGAGTTCAGAGACACTTTCGCCCTCAAAATTCACCAGTCCGTCGATGCCTTCAATCTTTCCGAAGAACACGTTGTCTTTTTCGCTATAGGCCACAGAACCCAAGTAGCCTTTGTATGTCATTGTATTCATAATCTCCCTTTGTCCGACTTTTCGTATCCATAGCCTATAAGCAGACTCTGCATCTCGTCGAAAGTAAAATCTGATGGAAGTTTCAGGAACCGCTCCCGTAGTTTCTCCTTTCTTCCCATTATCAACTAATTATTCTAATTGTACCAGTAAACACGTAAACGTTCCTATCGTTTGTCCTTCACTTAGGTTACTATAGTTTTTCTATCTCATCTGCCGTGAGGCCAGTGCTTTCAATGATGATGTCAATGGGTACGCGGCCTTTAAGGCTTCTTGCTATATCTTGTTTTTCAATCAACTTTCCCTGTTCAACACCTTTCTCCACCCCTTCTTTAAATCCTTCATACTTTCCCTCGTCGCGGGCACCGTCCACGGTGTTGCGCAATATGGCGCGGTCCATAAGGTAGCGGTCGTAGAGGATGCGCTCGTCGCGGCTCATGCGCATGAGGTCGAGCTTCTCTCTCGCCTCGCGCAGGCCGGGTGCGTCGGCATCGTCGGGTATGTCGGTGTGCGAAAGGAAATAGAGCCACTGGTCGAGCGGCACGCGGCTCCAGTGGTTGAAATCGTTCACCTTCAGGATGACGTAGCGTGGATAGAGGTCGCTCACCTCGTCGGCTTTGAACTTCTGTTTCTGAAATGGTGACAACTCCAGAATATCGCCCTTAGTCAAGCCTCGGAACTCCGTCTTACCCTCGTATACGCAGTCCTCGCCCTGCCCTAAATCGAAGTACACAATATTGATACTATACACGCGCTTTACGTGCTCATAATTCTCTCCACTCTCTATATACTCCGTGACGAGCTTCGAGGCACCGAAGAGCATACGCTGGAAATAGGCCTGCTCTGGCTCGCCCTGCACCTCTATGAGCAACAGGTCGCCGTTCTCGTCTTCGGCCAGCAGGTCTACACGATTTGTCTTCGAGTCAGCATTCTCCTTGTTCCCCTCGCTTTCAAGTAAGCGGTGAATCTTGATACTCTTTTTCTTGAGTATCACGCTGACAAAGCCCTCCAGCACATCGTGGTTGGCTTTTTCGCGGAGCAAATGCTTCAGCGCCCAGTCGAAGCTGATGAATGTTCGTTTCTTTTTTTCCATGCCACAAAATTACACATTTTTATTTATCCCGCCTACTTTTTAGCGAAAAATTTACTCATTGGTGGAGATTTTAACGGATTTTACGGATATGGGAGCAAAAAGAGGGGAAGAGTTTGGGAATTCTGCAATTTTTCTCACGAACTTTTTTTGATTTCACTATACATTCCTACACTTTTCTTCTAACTCACATATATACAGAATGTTAGTTTGTGTATAGACCATACATTTTATAGTGCCACTATACATAGGCAGTAAATGGACTTTATCCACATACATAACAGAGGAAAGCAGTAACAATAACCGACCTCTGTATTAGTTTCCTCCGTGGAAACTGTTTGTTTCTCCCGTGGAAACTGTTTGTTTCCACGGGAGAAACAAAGTGAAACAAACTGATTATCCGACACTTAGATAAGCTATTTTTGCCATCAACCTACGTCCTTTCTCAATGAATGTATAGAGCTTATTAAAAATGTAGGCTCTATACATAAGCTAAATCTTTTATCTTTAGATAGTTACAACAAAAATGTAGGAATGTATAGTGTTTTTAAAAACTTTTCTCCACAAATTTTTAATTCATTGTTTCAAGGTTGTGGCGAGCTTGGCGCAGTCCCTGTTCTGCTGCCATTGAGAACCAGTAGCGAGCGGAGTCGCTGTCCTGTGGCAGTCCCAGCCCGTCACGAAATAGCAGTCCGAGGTTGTTTTGCGCGGCAGCATGCCCCTGCATGGCGGCCTTGCGATACCAGTAGTGTGCCGAGTCGTAGTTCTGTTCCACGCCCCGGCCACCGTGGAACATCCAGCCAAGGTTCGACTGTGCCAGAACATTGCCCTGCTGAGCTGCACGTCGGAACCACTCCACGGCCTGTGCCTCATCGCGCTCCACACCCTGCCCGTCCTTCAGCATCACGCCCAGGTTGTTTTGTGCCTCAGCCAGTCCCTGACGAGCTGCCAGCTCATACCACTTGGCGGCCTCGGCGAAAAGGCTGTCGCGGTCATAGCAAAGGCCCATTCGCAACTGTGCATGGGCATCGCCTTCGTGGGCAGCCATGCTCAGCGAGTCTGTGTCTAACGCCTGCACCTTGCGGCCAAAGGGAGTACACGACATCATCATCAGCAATAGCGCAACACATGGGAGCACCACCCCTGCCCCTTGTTTGTTTTTGGGGATTTTTATCATGCTCTTCCACTTGTAGTATCCAGCAATGGCGATGACGATGTAAAGACCGTAGAGGATGGCCTTGAAGGGTATGCCCTTATGAATGTAGAGCACGGTGCAGACGGCATCGACGACCATCCAGAAGAACCATTGCTCTAAGTACTTGCGAGCCAGTGCCCATAGGCCGACGAAGGACAGGGCGTTGGTGAAAGAGTCGAGGACAGGTACGGTGCTGTTGGTCCATGTCACTAATATATAATAGGTGGCGGCCCAGGCTGCGAAAAAGAACACGGTAACGGGCAGGTACTTGTCGCGTGGCATGTTGATGATGGGTAGCGGTTCCTTCTTTTTCCTCGTCTTCTTGAACTTCCAAAAGCAGAAGCCGTAGATGGCGGCAAGGGTGTAGTAGCACGCCATGCCCGCGTCGCCGTAGAGTCCGTGGCTCCAATAGAGGTAGATGTCGAGGGCGGGCATGATGATGCCCACCACCCACAAGGCGATGTGGGCACGGTACTCTAACCAGATGTAGAGCAGGCCGAGAACAGTAGTGAAGAGGTCAAGATAGTCCATAGTTTAGGAGGGGAGTGAAGGGGGAGTGAAGGGGGAGTGAAAGGGGAGTGAAAGGGGAGTGAAAGGGGAGTGAAGGGGGAG
>Ga0310696_10002710_pt1 | contig 22961 bp, 23 predicted proteins | sample AusTroGonzalo_MG_4_FD_203885 | JGI IMG/M metagenome (GOLD analysis project Ga0310696, IMG submission 203885) | Bovine rumen microbial communities from tropical cattle in Woodstock, Queensland, Australia - Gonzalo_02 (v2) (version 2) | ecosystem: Host-associated > Mammals > Digestive system >...
TTGTTGGTGCCCAGTGCAAACTGGTCTTTTATCCCGACAGCCTGATATGAATTCAGGCTTATCAGCCCACCGCCACCTGCAATGGCATCTACAAAACCTGCAAGAAAGATAAGCGGGCAAAGAATCAGAAGTTGTGTCATACCTGTATTATTCACCTTTTTAAGACATTTTGTATAATCAGGGGTTCCAAAACGCACAAATTATCTAAAAATTCGATAATCACCATCAAAAATGGCATGCTATTATACGAATGTAAGAGGAGAAAGACACAATGAGAGAGGTTTATGAATTTCTGAAGCAGGCCGGAACTTACTATCTGGCAACAGTTGAAGGAGATCAGCCCAAAGTAAGGCCATTCGGAACTGTTGATCTCTTTGACGGAAAACTCTACATCCAGACAGGCAAGAAGAAGGATGTAGCAAAACAGCTCAAAGCAAATCCCAAGGCAGAAATCTGTGTATTCAAGGACGGAGTCTGGCTCAGACTTTCAGGCACTCTTGTTGAAGATGACAGACGTGAAGCCAAGAAGCACATGCTTGACAACTACCCTGCCCTCAGGGCCATGTATGATGAAGATGACGGCAACACCCTTGTACTCTACTTCAAGGATGCAACAGCTGTTTTCAGCTCATTCACAAATCCGCCCAAGACAATAAAGTTCTGATTATTCAGATTGATAGATTTCCAACTCTTTTCTCATGGTAGTATTCAGTTTCTTGTCAAATGAGAATACTTCCATTCCATATACTTTGTTATACGCAACCAAAAGGCAGTCTACAAAATCCAGTTTTGTCTGATTGAACACTCCTGCTGCATATCTTAAGGCTTTTAAGTTATCAACTTGTACATCAAGGAGAATACAGTGAAGAAGCCAGGACACTTCTTCCCTCGGCATATTATAAACATCAGACAGAACATAAACGACCTCAGCAAGAATCTCAACTGTTGTTACACTACCCGATTCTATAGCGTTGGCAGCTTTCTCAGCCTGATCCTTGTTATCGTTGAGGACGTACCTCAGAATTGCGTTTGCATCAAGAATTACCATACTTTTTCACCATTGCCTTTCTCCAGGCTTCTTTTTCCAAAGAAATCAGGGAAGGATTAGCGTACTTGTTTGCGATTCCATAAGCATGCAGGGTTCTGTGGGCAGTAAGTCCCGATTTAACATCAAATGGTAACCCTTGCATTTCAAGGCTTTGAACAACAAACATTCTTACCGCATCTGCAATCGAAATTCCCAATCTTTCATAGAGAGATTCAACTTCTTTTTTCAGCTGGCTATCAATCCTGACCTGAAGAACTGCATCTGTTTTCATGTATTACCTCTGTAATACAATTGTAATACAGACAGATCGTACAGTCAACGGACCATCAGTTTGTTGTAGATAGCATACTCCCTGTCGTTGTAACAGCAGAAGTACACATCAATATCTGTGTCGGAGTGAGCAAAAATCCAGTCTTTTACTGTCTTTACAGCTATTTCAGATGCTTCCTGAATCGGATATCCGTACACCCCGGTTGAAATGCAACAGAAAGATATGCTGTGCAGTTTGTTTTCATAGGCAATATCCATGCACTTTGAATAACAGGAAGCAAGAAGCTTTGCATCATTCTCAGTGCCATGATAGATGGGTCCTACAGTGTGAATAACATGCTTGGCTTTAAGGTTGTAACCCTTGGTAATCTTAGCATCACCTGTAGCACAACCACCAAGGTCATAGCACTCTTCAAGCAACTTTGGACCTGCAGCAGCATGAATGGCTCCGTCTACTCCTCCACCACCCAGGAGACTGTTGTTTGCAGCATTGACTATGGCATCGGTTGCCATTTCTACCACACTTCCTCTGACTACATGAATATTACTCATTTCACACCTCAGTAAAATATTAACATATTCATCACTAATCGTTTATCATTGTCCCAACATGAGAGAGAAGAAAGTCAAAGACGTAATATCCAGCATGTTCTTTTCCGTTGCGCTTGCAATGATTCTGACACAGGTTGTCGGCATTGCAGCACACATAATTGACGGAATTATCACAAGCCGGGCAATAGGACCTTTGGCCTACTCTTCTGTATCACTGATAAGTCCTCTTATCAGCTCATTCGGACTGTTTGCAACCTTTATCTCCACAGGATGTCAGATAGTCAGTTCTGAATTTACAGGAATTGGAAAGAAAGATGAGGCAAACAGCACTTTCTCATTCTCCTGCTTTATAGCAGTGTTGTTCAGTGCAGTCCTCATTCTTGCCTGTCTTCTCATTCCGGAACCCCTGATGAATATCTGCGGAGTTTCCACTACAAAACACCCCGAGTTGCTTCCGATGATGAAGGACTACATGAACGGCTACCTGCTCGGAGTTCCTTTCTATTTCATCATTCAGACAATAGGCCCGATTGTTGTGATGGACGGAGGAAAGAAGCGCTTCACACTCTCCTCTCTGGTGTTCTGTATAGTTGATATAATTGCAGACGTTATTGCAGCAGTTGTTTTCAAAGCAGGCACATTCGGAATGGGCTTTGCCTCATCAGTAGCCTACATTGTGCAGTTCATAATACTGCTGTTGCACTTCTTCAATAAGACACACTCATTTCACCTTGTTTCCAGACACCTTGGGGAAAAGGATATTGGAAATGTCTTCAAGTCAGGATCTCCGGCCTTTGTCCGTAAACTCTTCACAGTTCTCAGAGATCTTTTTACAAACCGCATAAACCTCGCCGTTGCAATTTCTGCTGCAGCAGTTGCAGCACGTGGAATGCAAAACGACCTGAACCTGCTTATGTTCTGCATAGGTCTGGGTTTGGGAAGAGCCCTCCTTTCCATGACCGGAGTTTACTACAGCGCCAACGACAGACAGGGTCTCAAACGCCTGTTTGAATACTCCATGAGGATGTCCGGAATAATCTCCGGAACTGCAGGCCTTCTGGTTTTCATCTTCGCACCGTTCATTTCACGCATTTACACTTCAGATCCGGAAGTAATAAGTCTGTCAGTGTTCAGTATCCGCTTTATGGCTATCAGTCTTCCTATGGACTCACTTTCCTGCTCTTACACAAGCTACCTCCAGGGTATTAACAACAGAAAGATTGTCAATGTACTGAATTTCTTTGATCGTTTCGTAATACCGATTGTTACAGCTCTGGTCATGGGACGTTTCTTCGGATCAAAGGGTGTTCTTGCATCTCTTGCTGTGTCAAAGATTCTTCTGGTTCTTGTCCTGTTCATCATCGTCTGGATCCATGCAAAACGTTTCCCGAGAAATTCAGAAGACTACATGTATCTCTCTCCAGATTTCGGTGGTAAAGAAAGCGACAACCTTTACGCAAGCATTCTCACAATGGACGATGTAATCAGGGAAAAGGACAGAGCTGAGCAGTTCTGTCTTGAGCATGGAACAAGCGAAACAGATGCTCTTCATACCGCCCTCTTCATTGAGGAAATGGCAGGAAATGTTGTCATGTATGGGAAGCAGAAGGAAAAGACCCCATCCAGTATTGACTACCGTCTTTCCGTCATCAACGGCACAATAACTCTTACAATCAGGGACTACTGCGCCAAGTTCGACCCGATGCTTTACCTTGAGGAAAACAACAACGACCCTGAAAAGGTAATCGGCATCAGGATTGTAAAGAAACTTGCCAAGGATGTGAGATACTTCAATGCATTCAACAGCAATAACACAATTATTGTCATTCAGTAGTATTGAACTGACCCCAGTTCAATTTGGCTGCCCTTATTTTTAACTGACCGGATTTTTATTGTCCTTTTTTTACAATTACTTTTCCAAGGTCATGAACACTTTCATAGCAGATATCCATCATAGAATCATGTTCAAGAACACCCTTATCTTCTGTCAGTTTAATATATTCGTGCATTCCTTTAATTGTTGTAAGGTTGCAATGGTTGCGATACATGTGTTCGACTTCTCGTTTTTTCTTTAATTTCTTTTTATTTTTAGTCTTGTATTGCTCAATCTGTTCTCTTGTTGATGGAATATATCCGTTGCATATCATGTAGGCATTCCATCTGAGATGCTGAGATTCTGCAAGATTCTGTCTGGCGTTTTTGTTATATCTTTTGTCAAACTCTTCTTTTGAAATCGAATCGCCCTTATCTGCAATTTCAAGTCCAAGCAATCCAAGTTTATTGTAAAAACTGACAGCGGTTGCAAGGCTGCTTAATCTGTCAAATTCATACGTGTCCCCATTGAACCAACGCTTTTTGGCAACCGGTTTTGGCTTCTTCTTGATATACTTCTCATCGATTGTGGCATGATAAGAGTCGACTTTTTGGGCCATGTTATAATCAAAGTCCGAAATGACATTTCTGAATGAGTAGACGATATCATTCTCACCAAAGGGTATCAGTCTGTCTTTGTTGTCTTTTTCTTTCAGCATTTCTGTTGCTGTGTCATGATTAATGGAATTAACTTTGACAAAAATGAACAGATTCGGAATCCCCCACTCAACCCTCTTGTCATATAGTTTTTTTGCAAACTCAATGTTCTGCAAATCAGTTCCAAATGCAACATACACAAAATTGACATCCGTCTTCTCCGTTTTGAGATTCTCTTTCATATTCTTGTACAGAGAAGGCGATCTGACGTCACATTTTGGGAACATTATTAAATTTGCAGGAAGAGGTGGAAGTTCAAGATACTTAGAGGTATCCTCTGTATTCTCCAGGAAGTTCACGTATCTGAAGTAGTTATGATTCAAATCTGATGTGTAGAGACTTTCGTTGTGATCATAAAGATAGAATTCAGGAATATACTGGCTGTATCCTTTGTCGTCTTCGATATTGAACTGCACATCAGACACAAGGTTGTTGAATAAGCGTCTGTTCGTCTTTCCGAAACCAATCATGGAGAAGGTCATCCTGACCCCACGTCTTAACGCAGCTTTTTTGTAGTTGATCTGTTTTTTATCCATGAAGTGGGTTATCGGGAACCTCTTCATCAGGTCAATTCCCATCATCTTGTATTTATTGTAGTAACGGAGACATCCGTATGACTCTTCTTCAATTCCCTGATATATAGAATCGAGTTCATTATCGCCAAAGACATAAATCATCAAACCTTTGACCATATTCTCGAACTGTTGCTCGTTATTTTCATTGTAAGCGGAGTCGATAGTTTTTATCAGTTGCTGGCAGAACTCAATATTCTTCTTATCATCCTCATAATTGACTATTATGAAGAGTTTCCCACCATACATTTCTTTTTTACGTCTAAGGATTATGCGCAAACCCTTGCGAATAAACCTCAGAGTTTTCCAGAATATTTTATCTTTCTTTCCAGTGGTATACAGGTATCTCTTTAGAATATTTTTCTCCTCTTCGAGTGTCATATAGTTTGAATATGATACCCCCTTGAAAAAAAGATCCTCATTACCGGAACCTGCAAAGTCGTCAATTATAAATCTTTTTCTGCTATGATCATATGTATCGTAGATTTTGAGGCTTCTTTCATTATTTCCATAGATAAAACAAACGTCGTTTCCTACTTTGAATAAATTTATTGAACGTCTCCATCTGGAATGATTCCAGAAATGAAACCTCTGCAGAAAAAGAGAAGCTGCAAAAAGAAAAACGTTAACTACTACTATGATGAAACAAAAATAAGTGACAAATTTGAATATCTGGCTTAAAGCCATGCCCCGCTCCAGCTTATCAAAATCAAACCTCAGTCCCATGAGCGAGACAGTAGAAGCCAGTGATTCAAGAGCACTTTTTGTTACATATTCTATCTGTGGTGATTCAACGTCTACCAATTTTGAAATAAGGAAAAGAACATAGGCAGGAATAAGAGGAATTGTAAAAACGCCCTTTTTGAAGTTCCTGATAAACCTCAACCCCTTATCTCTATCTTCAGATAGCCATTTATAGAGAAGGAATACCAGCCAAGCAACAAGGGCCAGTCCACATAGACATGTAATAACCAGAAAAGTAGCACGGCTCATAAATCTATTTTACACATCATCCTGAAAGCAACAACAGAACTTGTCATATTTCATGTTAAATAAGGCACAGTTCCCGTCCCTGTTCTTTGCTACAATCACCTTAACCTGCTTGTCGTTAATAGACACACGGGATTGGGAATCATCAAGCAGAACAACAACATCTGCAAAACGGTAAATCAGACCATAATCTTTCAAATCAGTCAGTAGAGGAGACTTTTTCGTCTTATGTTCCATCATTATCGGGCAGAAACAGACAATTGTAATTTTCAGCTCATCAGCCAAAAGACTCAAAGCTCTGGAAACTTCAGTGCTGCAACTGTCTTTAGGAAGAAGCCCCACTCCATCTGTGAACACAACCTTCACACCGTTACCTGCCATTGTGCGGACCTGAGAAATGAAACCATCCAGATATAATGACGGTTTACCCTCAATTGTAAGGTTTTCTGTATGTTCCAAATGGCTTCCTGGGCTTAGTCGCGAGAGACTTGTTTTTGTCATATTTGCAAACATCAGTTTTTCAACTGTCTCAGCTCGCATGTCATATGGAAGAAAACCCACGGAAACAGGTTTTTCTCCAAAAGCCAGATTAACCGCCATCGAGATTCCAAAAGGGATACAACCTGCCGAAGGATAGGATGCAATTACCATTAAATTGCCGGGCCTCAATCCTCCAACAAAATGGTCATAATCTCTGAATCCTGTAGGAATGAAATCAATACTACTCATGGAGGCCTCCTAATTCTTCAACAAAACAACACCCATAGATTCTTCCGGGAATAGTACTTCGAAAGAAAGATGATAACCGTTCTCAAACTCAAGATAAGGTCCTGATGCGATTCTTGCCATTCTGTTCATTAATTCGAATTCATCTTCCCTGTATCCTTTGCCGCAGAAAGTTGAAGAAACAATCTTTTTCCCTATGACTTGCTTTGCAAAATCGCTTGCAGAGTCTATCGGTTTCAGATTATCCAGATCCAAACGGTCAAGAGCGTTGTAGTATATATCCAATGTCTCATCCCACACCTGAAAGGCAATATCGTTTCCGTCTTCAAAGATAAGCATGAAGAAAGAATCAGTTTGCAGGCAGTTTTCTTGCTTGGTGTACTTTCCTACAAGAATATCTTTCACTGTCTTCCCGACAAGATTAATCCTGGCAATCTTATCGTTGTTGGATTCAATCATTCCAAATACTAAGGTTTCTTCATCAATTGTACTCATACGCCTACAGAGAAGAATGATAACATACATTCACCACATTGACCCATTGAATCATTCGACATACGATATTGAACATGAAAAAGTTTTTAATTGCAGTTTTTGTTGTTCTTTTGGTTGTACTCACAGCATGCAGTACAGGTCGTGTGACATCGGAATCATATGCCGATAAATATATCGATCTCCACCTTCATCTTGATGGAGCCGTTACAGTTGATATCGCCCGTGAGCTTGCACGCATTCAGGGCATTGATATTCCCGAAGACGAAACCGCTCTTAAGAGCATGCTGACAGTTCCTGAGGATTGCACAAGCTTGAATGACTTTCTGAAATGTTTTGATTTCCCCCTGTCTCTAATGCAGACTGAAGAAGGTCTGACCGCAGCAGTAAGACTTGTGGCAGACAACATCCTTTCCCAGGGAGTCATCTATGCGGAAATACGCTTTGCACCACAGCTCCATACAGGACAGGATATGACACAGGAAGATGCAATCAAGGCTGCTTTGAGAGGTCTTGAACAGACAAAGCTGAAGGCCAATCTTATCCTCTGCATGATGCGCGGAGACAACACAGAAAAAGCCAACCGGGAGACAATTGAACTTGCGAAGAAGTATATCGTCGAAGACGGCGGTGTAGTTGCAGTTGATCTCGCAGGAGCAGAGGCACTCTTCCCCACAGAGGACTACCGTGAGCTGTTTGAAGAAGTAAAGAAGGCAGGACTCCCGTTCACAATTCATGCAGGAGAAGCTGCCGGAGCAGAAAGTGTCAAAGCAGCTCTTGAATTCGGCGCAAAAAGAATCGGACACGGCGTAAGAAGCTACGAAGATCCGCAGGTTCTTGCAATCATCAAGGAACAAGGAATTGTCCTTGAGATGTGCCCCACAAGCAACAGACAGACCTATGCTGTTCCTGATATGTCACAGTACCCGTTCATGGATTATCTGAAACAGGGAATCCGCGTAACTCTGAATACTGATGATATGGGAATCGAGGGAACTACCCTGGCCGATGAATACCGCTATATGGAGAAGACCTTCGGTCTCACCGCAGAACAGGAAAAGACCCTGCTCAGAAACTCAGTATACGCAGCATTCACAAGCCAGGAAACAAAGCAGTGGCTTATTAAAGAACTTGGCCTTTGATGCGCAATCTGATAATCGGCGACATCCATGGGATGTACGACAGAATGATTTCAGCGTTATCCTCTTCAGGCTTCAATCCTGAAGAGGATAATCTTTATGCAGTGGGAGATTTCTGTGACCGCGGACCGGAGCCTATCAAGGTTCTTGACTACCTGATGAGTCTTCCCCACTTCTTTCCCGTGGCAGGAAACCACGACATGTGGCTGTATGGTTATCTTTGCGGCTTTGGTCCTGAGTCTATCTGGCTTGACCCCAGAAACGGAGGAATGGCAACCTACTCTGTATTCAAAGATCTTGATGAGACCAGAAAAACACAGATAAGGGATTGGTATGGTTCTCTTCCATTCATCAGAACAACTGAGAAATTCATTATTCTCCACGCCGGACCTCCAAGCAGTTTTGACTATCTGGAGGGCATAACCCTTGCAAAAGCATTCAAGATAAGAAGACTAATAAGAAAATACCCTTCATATGTGCATGATGCCGTATGGGACAGGGATTATATCCGTGCTGCCATTAATGACTGTGGAGAACCGGTTAAGACGGACAAAACAATCATCTGCGGACACACCCCGCTTGAAAAAGTATTCCACAGCGACAAATACCACATTACATGCATCGACACAGGATCTTTTGTGGAAGAGGGATGCATAACTGTGATGGACATGGATACAGGGGAATTATCAACGGGAAAATAGAATAACTTCACAACCTGCGTTCGACTTCCTCGTAATAATAAGAGTAATCAATTCCTTTCATTATCAGTTCCCTGTTATCAATATCAGATGTTAACGCATGTGATATCAGTTCAGAGATTAAGCTTTCATCAGTTGGGCTTTGCGCCATGGCACTCATGTAATCCTTTTTATCAATCTTTGACCAATCAACACACTTGTGCAGACTGTTCTTCAGCATAAGATCCAGCCAGATTCTTGTTGCCCTTCCATTACCTTCCATGAATGGATGAGCAATGTTCATTTCAATGTACTTTTCTATTATCTGTTCATATGCATCTTTCGGCATCTGGTCGATTCTTTTCAGTATATCCGGTAGAAACTGGGCATTTGCAAACATGAAACCACCCTTGGAGATATTCTTTTTCCTGATTTTTCCGGCAAAGTCGTAAAGCCCGTCGAATATGAACGCGTGAATTTCCTGCAATCCCTTTGTCGTCCCTACTTCAATATCGTTGATAATACCTGATTCATAGAGCTCATAAGCTTTTTTCTTGCTCTGCTCATCCAGAGGATTGTTTCCACCTTTCAACCATTCAGACAAAGCAATTCTCTTTTTTCCAGGGAGGATATCTGCAAGCATGTTAATTCCGTTATGATTCAGACAATCAGTTGAATACAACTTGCCATCCGATGCTGTCATTTTCAGTTGCTTACAATTTGTAACCAACTCAGGATGTCTACGCTTAACGGCATACCAGTAGATTCTCGGATTTGATGTATCAACAGTTGCGTTTATCAGATCTATTACGCACACAAGCCATGATGAAGACTGTTCATCAAATCTTGAACGCACAGGTTTGTTGTTGAAGTAGCGTATTGATGTTTTTTCTTTCATGCAAATCAATTATAACATAAAAACATTCAGCTGCATACAATTTGTAAGCAACTGAAACAATTCAAACATAAAAAAAAGCAGGACTCTCGTCCTGCCTCTTTGGAGATGATCGGTTTCATTCCTTAAATCAGCGTAAATACTTATTTATCGTTTTAAGTTTGTTTCGCAAAAATGAAAAAAATTTAAATTTGCGAAACATAATCTTGCTATCTTATTCAACAATTGAAGATTAACAGAATACATTCAATTCATGGATGACTGCACATAAGGAATGGATGAATACCTCAATCAATTCCTAGTAAATCACAACTGTCCTGAGGAATAAAGAAATCGGCGTCTCACATTTTTTTATAAACATAGCGAAGAAAGTGGTGGTTAATAATCTCAGGGCTTGAAATATAAAATAGCATTGCATAATTTATAATTGTGAAAAAAACAGTACTTGTCACCGGCGGCGCCGGATTCATCGGTTCCAATTTCGTTTATCTGCTTTTGGAAGAGCGTCCGGATTGGAAGGTTGTATGTTTAGACGCCCTCACATATGCTGCCAATATCCATACTCTGAATGATGCTTTTAAGAATCCCAACTTTGTTTTTTACAAAGAGGATATTCGCAACAGAGATGGAATCTTTTCTATCTTTGAGAAAGAGCATCCGGATATTGTTGTAAACTTTGCAGCCGAGTCCCATGTAGACAGGTCCATAGAGAACCCCGGAATCTTCCTTGAAACCAACATTCTGGGAACACAGGTAATGATGGATGCATGCCGCAAGTATGGTGTAGAACGTTTCCATCAGGTCGGAACCGACGAGGTATACGGAGACCTTCCTCTGGACAGACCGGATCTGTTCTTCCATGAGGATACTCCTATCCATACTTCTTCTCCATATTCAACTTCAAAAGCTTCTGCAGATCTGCTTGCTCTGGCTTATCACAGGACATACGGACTTCCGGTAACCATCTCAAGGTGTTCAAACAACTATGGTCCTTATCAGTTCCCGGAAAAGCTTATTCCTCTGATGATAAACAACGCTTCTCATGACAAGGCCCTTCCTGTTTACGGTGAAGGTCTGAATGTCAGGGACTGGCTGTATGTGAAAGACCATTGCTATGGAATCCTGGCGGTGCTTGAGAAAGGCAGAGTCGGAGAGGTTTACAATCTCGGCGGACACAATGAGAAGGCAAACATTGAAATTGTAAAGATTATTCTCAAAGAACTTGGAAAGCCCGAGTCTCTGATTACTTACGTTGCCGACAGAAAAGGCCATGACCAGAGGTATGCCATTGATCCCTCAAAAGCCATGGCAGAGCTCGGCTGGGCACCTACAACAATGTTTGCAGACGGCATCAAACTCACAATTCAGTGGTACAAGAACCATATGGACTGGCTGGCTGAGTGCACATCTGGAGAGTACGTGAAGTACTATGAAGAGATGTATGAAAAACATATGATGAAAAGGACAATAATATGAAGTTAGTTTCTGTTATAATGCCATGCTATAATGACGGCGAGTATATCCGGGAATCAATTGAAACAGTTCGTAAACAGACCTATCCTTCTATTGAACTTATCATAATTGACGACGGTTCTGATGACATACAGACACGTCAAATAATCAAAGAAATAGAAATGGAAGGCTTTGCAACGGTTCTTCACATTGAGCATAAAGGCCTTTCCGTTGCAAGAAACACTGGAATTCAAGCGGCAAATGGTGAATATCTTTACAATTTGGATTCAGACGATCTTATTGAACCTCAATTAATCGAGGAGGCTGTCAAAATACTGGACGAGTCTGACCACATCGGTATTGTTTACAGCCGAGGGGATTGTTTTGGCGCTTATAACGGTTCATGGGACTTGCCGGAGTATTCAGAGGAGGCCATTTTGGTCGATAACATGATTCCTGCTGCTGCGTTGTATCGCAAAGCTGACTGGAAACAAGCGGGCGGTTATAAAACCTCAATGAAATACGGCTTGGAAGATTACGATTTCTGGCTGTCTATTATCGAATTAGGCAGAGAAGTTGTACGCATCCCTAATGTTTATTTTCATTACAGGGTAAAGAGTAACTCTGTTACAAGCCGCCTGCTGGCTAATTTGGATTGGCTCAAGGAATCATTTCATCAGATATACAATCAGCATCCGGCCTTGTACGAAAAACATCGTGATGCTTTCATATATGGCCTTAGAGAGTCACAGAGAAACATGGAATGGGAGTGCAGAAGGCTGACAAAGAGTCTGACTCAGATACAGGCCCAGCTAGCAGAGACACAAAATCAACTCTCTCAAGTTCAACATGCTTACGCTGAGATTTCCAACTCAACTTTCTGGAAGATAACTAAGCCTTTCCGTATACTTACGACTGCAATTAAACGAACAAAACTAGGCGGTTTGCTTTTTAAAACTGTCTGCCAAAAACAGAAAGCATAATGATTATTTTACGGTTCAGTTTCTCACTGTTGTGCAGAATCATACTCCGGCAGGGACAAACAAATACGATTTGAATTTAAGGTAAAATAATCACCGGCAAGTTCGCGAAACAAGTCAAAGCCAATTAGATTATTTGAAAAAAGAAAACGATAAAAATACGAATAAAAAGAATTAGACCTACTGGAAAGGATATTGTTATTGCGGTTTACAAACTCCTTCCTTTCGTTCTCATGCGAAAGCCAATAATCAATTTGCTCTATTAATGATTCAATATCCCACGTATCAACAAAATCGACAATTCCATCAAGTTTCTTTTCTTCAACAGAATCACTGCTTCTTTCCGAAACTATTACGGATCTTCCAAGTGACAACACTTCATACAGCCGGGTAGTTTCAAGTAATGAATTCTCATAATAGTGTATATTAACAACAATTTTTGCTTTTTTTATTTCGTTTTCCAGTTCTATGCCAAATACATTGTATAATATTTTGATTTTGAATCTTTTCTGTATCTGCTGAAGAAATTCTCTTCGTCTTGGACATTCAGTATCACCATAGAAAAGAACATCATAATCATATGATTCTGTAGTATTGATTATAGAAGGATGTAAATCTATCGGCAAATAGCATAAGCGATTGCAAAATAAAGAGTGTTTTTTAAAGGAGTCAATGTTTGAGATTGAATAATCAAATACCGCATAAGCATTCTCAAGCTTATCCAAATAGTTTTGGTCAAACCAGCGCGTTGATATGGTTTGTTCCATCTGAAAAGCAATGTAAAAATCCGGCATTCTTTTAAACATCTGCGGGCAAACAACAATGTATAGGAAATCCTCATAAATCTCGGGTTCTTCAGTAAGTGTTTTAGATTCAATATCAATTTTCTTTAAGGCATCACCTATGAGTTTCGCAACATATAGAGTATGAACTGTAGTCAGGATAACTATGTGCTTCTTTTCAAAGAGACGTAAAAGGGTGTCACCTGCCGGAGCGGCTTTTTTCCCCTTTCTTCTTTTATCTGCCCCAAAAGTTTTAAGTGCAAGTTTTACAGGGGTAATAATTGAACGTATAGGTTTGCTTATTTTCCAAAAGAAAGCGTTTGATATCTCGTTAAATTGGTTTCTGACAAATTGCAGTTCTCTATTCTGCTCTTCATATTGTTCTCTCAATTTCAAATATTTATCTTCAAGTTTTAAGTAAGCATCATTCAAACTGTCATAGTCCATTTTTTTCTCTTTATTTTCACTATTGTTCTGGAATTCATTCATACTAGCATCCTGGATTAGTGTTGGTTTTCAACTCGTCACTATGATAAAACCCTTCAGTGGATTCTCTTTGAAAAATGGTTCTTATGGTCAGAATGATTAGTTTGAGATCAAGAAGAAAAGAGTAGTTCTCTATGTAGATTAAATCCATTTTTATTTTGTCGTAAGCACTGGTGTTGTATTTGCCATAAACCTGAGCATAGCCCGTCAGACCGCCTTTCATCTTCTCCCTGAATACAAACTCCGGTATTTCCTTTTTATACATTTCAACATGTTCTATTCTTTCGGGACGCGGACCGACAATACTCATTGATCCGCCGATAATGTTAAACAGTTGAGGCAATTCATCAATCCTGCAGGCACGGATAAAACGGCCGATTCTTGTTATTCTCGGATCATGCTCTGTAGCAGGAACAGAGATACCATCTTTTTCAGCATCCACAACCATTGATCTGAACTTAAAAATTTCAAATACCTTTCCGTTTCTTGTCACTCTCTTCTGTTTATAGAAAACCGGTCCTCCGTCCTCCATTCTTATCAGCGCGGAAACAACCACAAACAAAGGGGAACACAGAACCAGCATCACTGTGGAAATAACCAAGTCAAATAGCCTCTTAACAATGAGCTGCTGCATAGATAGTCCATGAATCCGTGGTGTATACAGTGGAGTATCAAACAGGCTTGTATTATTAGAACTTTTGATGATGATATCTGAAATCTTCGGAACTACATAAACACCGATATCATGATCAAAACAGAACTTGATGATATCATTGCGAGTCTCCGTCTTAACGTCATTGATGAGAACAGCTTCGTGCTTCAATATTTCAGATTCTATGAACACCGGATCCAGATTGCTTTTCATAAGCTTTGTTATCTGAAACTCTTTTCCTTTTCTGTCTGCTTTGAACTTGAACCTCAGTGCCGCTTCAGTCCCGTATATCATTAGGATATCCCCAGGGACAAGATTCGTATGATAAATTACAGAAAACAAATATGAAAATACAAGCGCCAGGAAAAACTGAATTCCCGAAAGCAAAACAAGGGGGGCAACCGATACAACTTTATTGTACATAAGGGACAGTTGTAAGAAAGTAATGAAGTTAGTTGCAACAATACTTACAAACTGTGATACATATACTTCAGTAAATTTAAGTTGACCGAACTTCAGTCCGTCTGAAAACCTCAAGGTACAATACAAAATGATAAAGTACAATCCCACAAGAACATATTTCCCAAGTCTTAAGGAATTGAATGAATAAATTACAATGAAATTGTCTTTCCATACAAAATAGTACAGAAGGCAGAAAACAAGTAATTCAATCAGAGACCCGAAAAAATTAAGATAGTTCTTAAGATTTATGTTGTGTCGTTCCTTCATTAACTCTTTTTACACCAATCCGTTATCCGATTATACTGCTTCAAGTTACCTCTTCAACCATTCCGGTCAGGAATGGAACACCGATTCAGGTTTTAAACGGAAATCAGGATACTCCAAAGAAAAATTCTTATTATAATATGGATCACCTTCATCAAGCTCTTTGCGCCATCTCCTTCTAAAGAGTTCTATTGCATTATTTAATATCGTCTTTTTTTCAGGGGTATCTGCCAACCCTCTTGATTTTGACTCATAGTGATACAATTCTGCGAACGGAGTCCACACGATCAAATAGCCATATCTTCTTACCGATAAACAAAAATCTATATCGTTATAGTCCACAGCCAATGATTCATCAAACCCACCAACTTCCTTGTAAACACTCTTCCGAATCATCATACAGGCTCCGGTTACTGCACTGTAGTTCTGTTGAACCTGCAGCCTACCTGCATATCCCATAAAGTCTACCGGATACCTATAGTAGAAATGTCCGGCAACTCCTGCAAAACCAATAAGAACTCCGCAATGCTGAATTGTATTATCCGGATAATTGAGCTTTGCCCCAACAATTCCCACATCTTCCCGTTGTGAAAACATGAGCATCTGTTCAATCCAGTCCGGAGATATTACCTCGGTGTCATTATTAAGGAAAACAAAATACTCTCCTGAGGCAAATTCGGCACCATAGTTATTTAATTTAGACCAATTGAATGATTGCGCCCCAAACTTCTCTGTGTAATTCACTATCTTTATTTTATTACTCAACAATGAATTGTAATAACCAAAAACATCTTGATTGGTGCTGTTATTCTCAATAATTATTATTTCATAGTTGTTGTATGTAGTCTTTTTCAGTATTGACTCTATACATACCTTCAGATCATCAAGGTGATCTTTGTTGGGTATTATGATAGACACTTTCGGATTGTCCCGAATCGGATAGCTTATCCGATACATATTCGGTACATTCAAAAGCAATACTTCTGCATTAATTCCACATCTGGAGAAATGCCTTTCAAGCGCTATTTTCCCCGCGTTTGATGTATACGGTTTTGCTTCATTTCCACTTGCAGATGAAGAAGCAGAAGCCCTCCAATAATACAGACATTTGGGAATATGGACTATCCTGTCAGTAAGTTCAAATAATTGAAGAAACAAATCATAGTCTTGTGCCCCATCAGTACTTCTTTCAAATCGAACATTATTGTCTAACAACGACTTTCTGAACGAACTGAAATGGCATATGTAATTATTTGTCAGAAAATAGTCCGGTGAATAATCAGGTTTGAAATTAGTGGAAACAACTTTGAATAAATCCGGGGATTCAAACACAGCCTCATCGGTATAAACAAAATCTGCTTGTTTCTCATTGATTGCTCTGACAGTCTCAAACAGCGCATTTGGGTGAAGCAGGTCATCATGATCCAGCAGCGAAATCCAGTCTCCAGTAGCCATTTCAAGAGCTGCATTTGAGTTTTCAGAAATGCCTCCGTTTTTCTCAAGCTTAAAATATTTAATTCTGTTTTCTTTATCTGCAATTTTTTTACAGATATTCCCGACATAGGAGTGTTGTGCGTCGCTTCCGTCCGCCAAACACAATTCCCAGTTCGCATATGTCTGATTAAGAACAGAAGCTATCATTTCCTTTAAAAACTGCTTTTTAGTATTATATAGAGGAACAATTATGCTGAATTTCGGCTTAACAGTGAAAATTGCATTATCTTGTTCCTTTTTTAACACTTCTTCATCGCAACCGAAGGCTTGGCAATCTATAGTGAACCCGTGTCTTGATTTCCAAACGTAGGCTATGTTTTTTGAAATACCCTGTTTAAACTGTTTTCTCAGAAGAAGATAATTCTTAATCTTCTTTAACAAAGCTGTCGGCCCATTTGAAAACAGAATCCTTATTGCTTTTTTGAAATTCCTATATATAACGTATATTTTCATTTTTTTCCTGCCCCAAATAATGAAGATACAAACTGTGAACATCTTTTGGCAAACCGGAACTTTCTATCTTTCCGTCTTTAATCCAAATGGTTCTGTCACACAGTTTTTCTATCATATCAAGAGAGTGGGAAACAATAACAATGGTTGTTCCTCTGTCCTTTATTTCCTTCAATTTGTCATAGCACTTCTTTTGGAAAGCCAAATCTCCTACTGCAAGTATTTCATCAACAAACAGCACATCGGCATCAACATTGATTGCAACAGAGAAGGCAAGTCTCATATACATTCCCGAAGAATATGTTCTTACCGGATTATCAATGTACTGTTCCAATTCGGAGAATTGTATAATCTGAGAAATACGCTTATCTATTTCCTTTTTTGACAGACCGAATATGGATGCATTGATGTATATGTTTTCACGCCCGGACATATCAGGATGAAAACCTGCACCAAGCTCGATAAGTGCGGAAACACGCCCCTTAACGGAAACGGTTCCGGAGTCAGGATACATTATTCTGGTCAGAAGTTTGAGAGTTGTGCTCTTTCCGCATCCGTTTCTTCCAATCAGTCCTATTGACTCACCCTTTTTTATGTCGAAACTGATACCGTCCAGAACCATTCTGTTTTCATATCTGTTTCGTTTCCAAAAGAGAATTTTGTCCTTCAGCATTGTACTTTTATCAAGGTAGACTCTGAAGCATTTTTTTACGTTTTTTACGGATATGACTGTTTCAGACATTACAGTTCCTCCGCAAATCTTTTCTCAAGCTTTCCGAATAATGTCCACCCAACCAAAAGAAAAACCACACCCATAACCAGTGCAGACATCATAGTGCTCAGTTCAGGTGCCCTCCTGTAATAAAGAATGTCCCTGAAGGTGGAAACAACCGGAGCCATCGGATTAAGCATGAACACGGTTCTGAATCTTTCGGGTATCATATCAACCGGATACATTATCGGAGTCATAAACTGCCACAGCATTACGAAAATTGAAATAATGTGTTCCAAATCTCTCACATAAACGGTAAGCCCTGAAACAATCAGTCCTATTCCCAGGGCAAGAATGTATTCGACAAGAACAGCGGGTATCAAATACCAAAGATAACGGAACTCAAGACCTATTCCGAAAAAACAAACAATAAGAACAACAATCATGCAAAGAAGCATATTGATAATATTTGTTGTCACTGCAGCCAGAGGAAGTACCCTTCTGGGAAAGTATATTTTTGTAATGAGAGCCGGCTGATGGATTATACACGTGGAAGAAGATATAACCGATCCGGACATTCCCAGCCACGGAATCAATGCCACAAACAGGAAAATGTAATACTTCTCTATATTGCTCCTCAATATAACCGAAAATACAAGTGTATAAACAAGAAGCTGAAGAAACGGATTGACAAAAGTCCAGGCAAATCCGAGGACGGAAGCTTTGTAACGTCCCCTCAGATCTCTGTGAACCATCATTTTTATCATCTCTCTGTAATTAATTACTTCCTTGACACTTTTGAACATCAGAACCCCTGTCTACACCAACAATAATCCGAGATTTCTAAAGAGACCGTTTTTAAATAAGCTGTATTTAAATCTCAACTGCAATCTTTTCAATCTGCCGGACTCAGGAAACATACCATATAATTCAGAAACACTTCCAGCAAGCTCATATACCTTTGAAAACAGTAATGCCTGTTTTTCCGTGTTCAGAACAGCTTTTCTGACATTTTCCAAATTATGGAAACGGCTTAAGCCATATGCCACGGATCTTACATTCACTGCACCGATTGAGTTCAGACCATGCTGCCTGTATTTTACAAGCGGTTGATTTACATACCCTATTCTTCCGAATTGGGCAGCAACCAAGGCACACCACCAGTCATGCATGATAATATCGGCCGTACTGCTACATTTTACCGCCATTTCAATCAGCTTTCTGTTGACCATCAAAGCACATCCGGTTACAACATTCTGAACAAGAAGTCTGTTAATCTGAATTCTGGACGGATTGAGCTTTTCATACTTCATAAACGATGAACAAATCAGATTAAGGTCTTTATCAACCACGAAAAGATCAGAAAAAACGAGCGCCGGAACTTTTTTGCATCCGTTTTCAAGTTCCGTCATCTTTTTCCGGAATTCTTCAATCTTGTTCTCCATCCAGACATCATCCTGATCACAGAACAGTGCATAGTCTGACTTGCAATGAGTCATCAGCTCGAAAAAACTGTCTTTTGCGCCCCGGGTTTTTCCTCTTTTGGAAATTACTTCAATTCTATCCGGATACTTCCCCTTATACTCTTCAATAATCTCCGGAGTTTTGTCAGTGGATCCGTCGTCATTGATGATGATTCTGAAGTTCTGATACGATTGTCTGAACAGAGAATCCAGTTGCTGAGACAGGTATTTTTCTCCGTTGTGGGTTGCAATAAGAATATCTGTCATGCTTTTCTTCCTGCCCACTTAAGTGTGTATTTTAACATTGAGGCAATGTGCATTCTCATTCCCTTCAGGCTTTTCACAGAATCACGCTTCCATTCATGGGTAACATATACACTAGGAACATACACGGTTCTGCCGAACTTCTTTATTTCTCTTGTAAGATCGGCATCCTCAAGGTACATGAAATACCTCTCATCAAAACCGCCGCACTTTTTCAACATGCTTGTTCTGGAAAACATGAAACACCCGGTACACAAATCTATATTCACAGGTTCATTGATCCCCATACTGCGGAAAGTGTACCTGCTTCTCATTTCATAATAATATCTGCTTCTGTTCTCCAGTCTTCCGCTGAGCAAATATCTGAACTTAGGATTCAGCTTGGGAAGAAACTGCTCGGTGCCGTCAGGATTGAGCACTTTCGGTGTAAGAACAGCAACATCATTATGGCTGTTCATGAACGCCTCCATAGCCAAGAGATTTTCAGGAGTTACTGTGACATCCGGATTCATGATGATGTGATATGTAGAATCTGTCCTGTTGATTGCAACATTGTTTGCAGCACCGTAGCCCACGTTTCTATTCAGTCTGATCAGTTCTACTTCCGGGTACTCCGCACATACAATATCCGCCGTAGAATCGGAGGAATTGTTGTCAACAACATAAACCTTGTCGAGTTTACAGAGTTTCAGACAATCAAGAATCTTTCTTATGAGGCTCTGATTGTTGTGTGTTACAATGCTTGCACTGACAGTTTCAGGTAATGGCTTCATATAATCAGTAAATCACTCTTCCGCCGGCAACGGCTTTCAGATGCTCTCCGTACGGAGATTTGCCGTACAGTTCTGCAGATTCCATCAGTTTCTTTCTGTCAATCCATCCCTGAATATAGGCCATTTCTTCAGGTGCGGAAATTACAACTCCCTGTCTTGTCTGTATGGTTTCAACAAAATTCGAAGCACCGAGCAATGAACCGAATGTTCCGGTATCAAGCCATGCACACCCTCGGCCCAATCGTTCAACATCGAGCAATCCGTCCTGCAGATACATCTCATTGAGGGTTGTTATTTCAAGTTCTCCTCTGTCTGAAGGTTTTACCTTTTTTGCTCTCTCTGCTACATCTCCGGGATAGAAATACAGGCCCGTGACTGCGTAGTTGCTTTTGGGATTTTTCGGTTTTTCCATAATAGAAAGGGCTTTACCGTCAGAGTCAAACTCAACTACTCCGAAACGTTCAGGATCATTCACATAATAACCGAATATGGTCGCCCTTCCGTTCTCCTCGGCATTAAGTACTGCTTTTTGAAAAAGTGATTGAAGACCGTTTCCGTAAAAAATGTTATCCCCGAGAATCATTGCTCCCGGATCGCCGCCAAGAAAGTCCTCACCGAGAATAAAAGCCTGTGCAAGTCCGTCAGGAGAAGGCTGAACCTTATAGGAGAGACGGATGCCGAATTGAGAACCATCACCCAGAAGTGATTCAAAATGCGGCACATCCGCCTGAGTGCTGATAATCAGTATTTCTTTTATCCCGGCCAGCATTAGCGTTGACAGAGGATAGTAAATCATCGGTTTATCATAGATGGGTAAGAGTTGTTTTGACGTCACCTTTGTCAGAGGATAAAGCCTTGTTCCGCTTCCACCAGCCAATACTATACCTTTCATCTTTCACCTACCTGTATTTCTCAGCCCATTCAAAGGACTGTTCCCTGAATCCAGGATGAGCAGAATCCCTCTCACTGGTTTTATACGGAATATCCAGTTCAGGCCATTCAATACCGATATCCTTGTCATCCCAGGGAATTCCTCCTTCAGATGACGGGTCATATACATCGGTGCATTTATAAACAAATTCAGCCGAATCGGACAAAACAAGAAATCCGTGTGCGAATCCTTGAGGAATGTAAAGCATGTTTTTGACTTCTGAAGAAAGAGTGACGCCGACCCATTTACCGAATGTGGTACTGCCGGGTCTTACATCAACAGCAATATCAAAGACCTTGCCTTTTGTCACCCTTACCAGTTTTCCCTGTGTATGTTTCTTCTGAAAATGAAGTCCTCTCAAAACTCCCTTGGAGGAAGAACTTTCATTGTCCTGAACAAATGCACATTCAATACCATGTTCAGCAAACTCAGTCTGTCTGTAGGTTTCCATGAAATAACCGCGGCTATCCCCGAAAACCTGCGGCTGAATTACAAACACTCCCTTGATTGCTGTTTCTTCGAATCTGAACATTACAGGCAAGCCTCCTTAAGATAACGGCCAAGTGCATCCTTCCAGTCAGGAAGCGGCCTGAAACCGGATTTGACAAGTTTGCTCTTTTCCAGCCTTGAATTGTAAGGACGTACTGCAACAGAAAGACCATATTCGGAAGTTGAAACCGGTATGACCCGAGTATTCAATCCGTACTGCCTGTATATCTCAACGCAGAAATCATACCAGGAAATATAAGCCCCTAGCTCGGTTTCAGAATTTGTTGCGTGATAGAAGCCGTACTTTTCGGTTTCAATCATATCAACCAGCAATCGGGCAAGATCCAGTGTATATGTCGGTGTTCCAATCTGGTCATTCACAACCCTGACCGCATCATGAGTCTTTCCGACGTTTATCATTGTTTTGATGAAATTCTTTCCATTCAATCCGAATACCCAGGCAATACGGACAATGAAATATTTTTCCAAAAGAGAACTGACTGTAAGTTCGCCTTCAAGTTTGGTTTTTCCATACCAGTTCAGAGGCGAAAAGTCCTTATCATCAGGTTGCCAGGGTCTTTCACCGCTACCATTGAAAACATAATCTGTGGAAACGTAAACCATCTTTGCACCGACAGTCTTTGCTGCTTCTGCAATGAATTTTGTGCCTGAACTGTTGATTTCCTCAACTTTTTTCCGGTTTTCCGAAGCTTCAGCTGCATCAACGGCAGTCCACGCAGCACAGTGGACAATCACATCGGGTCTGACCGATTCAATGGTGCTGTGGACGGCTTGACTGTCTGTTATATCGAGACAGATGTACGGTTCCTTTGATGCAGAAGCCTGAATATCAGAACCTATTCCGTCATGTCCTCTGCCCGTGAGTTCTTTCATAACATCATGGCCCAACTGGCCACAAACACCGGTTACAAATACCTTCATCGTGAATACCTGTGCGGCAATACTATCTTATTATTTACTGAGGCGTAAAGGCTGTTCAATCACTATTATCACTTTAAAGGGTGAAATTAATCTCGCCCTTATTAAGCTGTGGAAGGGGTGGGTCCATTAATACTTGTGAGGGGTCAGGAAGGGTGGCGTAGAGTGGGAAGCTGTGAAAAAAAAAGCAGGACTCTCGTCCTGCCTCTTTGGAGATGATCGGGATCGAACCGACTACCTATTGAATGCCATTCAATCGCTCTAGCCAAGTGAGCTACATCCCCAAGCAGGATTGATAGTATCAAGTAGCGGCAAAATAATCAAGAAGTTTAATCCTTGCACAGGTCTGTGTTATGGGGTAAAAAATAGGTATGAGTGACAACATTGAAATTCTTAATGCAATAAAAAAATACAATCGTATAGTTATTTCCCGACATTCCAGGCCCGACGGAGATTGTCTGGGTTCAACATATGCCCT
>Ga0310696_10002712_pt1 | contig 22960 bp, 23 predicted proteins | sample AusTroGonzalo_MG_4_FD_203885 | JGI IMG/M metagenome (GOLD analysis project Ga0310696, IMG submission 203885) | Bovine rumen microbial communities from tropical cattle in Woodstock, Queensland, Australia - Gonzalo_02 (v2) (version 2) | ecosystem: Host-associated > Mammals > Digestive system >...
GAAGGAAGCAACAAGCCGACGGTCGTCGTTGAAACGATCGATCCGATGTCTCTGTCGTGCAAGGTCAAGGCAAGCTGCGGCTGCGGATGCGCCTGCTGCTCGTCGGTTGAGGAACTGCCGAAGAACGTCTGCTGCCGCATTAACGGCAATCTCGTCGACCACCAGGGCTTACAGAAGCATCTTTACGTTACGCTCGGCTTCTTCTCGATCATTCGCATCGAGCGCCCGGGACAGTTCGTTATGAGCGCTGAGGAATACTGCGTGCCTGAGAAAGAATGCCTGCAGGCGGACGAAGAGGACCCGTGCGCCGTTTTCGCGAAGATGTCCTTCCCGGTATCTCAGTTTTGCCCGACTTCCTTCCCGCCCGCCGGAAGGCCCGACGCAGGCGGCTGCGGATGCAGGAAATAACTGAAAACACAACCGATAGATCGTTTGCCCGACCGTGATAAGGATGTTTTTTTAGAAGAATCGGTGTAATCCCGTTTGAACGGGGTTACACCGTTCTTCTTTTTGCGTTTATGACACGAGTTTCAGCGATTTCGGGTTATTCTTCATTTCTTCCATCATTGCCTGAATCTCCTTTTCGTCCGGAACGTTCATCATTCCGACCACGGTGAAGTAGATATCGACCTTGACGTGGCAGTGACCGTCGTACTTGTCGTTGTTGTGGACTTCGATGCGCTCGATCAGCGAATTCACAAGAGCGGGGGTCAGTTCCTTGACGTCGGTCTGCTCTCTTACAGTTTTCAAAAGCAGGCGGAGGTCAACGGACCTCTGGTCGAAGGTTTCAAGTTCTTTCTTGCTCTTTTCCACCTGTGGCTCCAGATCGTACTGCTCCGATTCATATTCCTTTATCAAGCGGCGATATCGCTTTTCTTCAATTTCTCCGAGCTTGTAATCGGAATACGCTCCGGAGATCAGTTTGTCAAGATCTTTGATACGCTTTTCGCCGTATTCGATGAACTGCTTGAGCTTTCGGTATTCCATTTGATTAAGGATATCGTGCTTCTTTGCCAACATATACAGAAATACGGGTTCGTAACAACGGATGAAATCGACGAAATCGCTGATCGCTTCCAATACGATCCGCTCCAGTACGACGTTGCGGATATAATGGATCTTACATTCTCCTCTGCCGTCCTTGTAGTTTGCGCACCTGTAAAACTCCTGATCTGGACGGAGACTCTTGGCGGCGCAGAAATGAAGTTTCGATCCGCAATCGGCACAGAAAACCTTTCCTGCAAACAGACTTGTACGACCGGTCGAAGTCGGACGAATGCGGTTTTTCCGTATCTCCTGAACCTGTAGCCACTGCTCCTCGGATATGATCGGCTCCTGCATATTCGGAATGATCTGCTGTTTTTCTTCCGGATTGTAAATGATCTTGTGAACCTTGTAACTGACGGTAGTCGTCATAAAGTTCACTGCGCATCCGGTGTACTGACGATTTTCGAGAATATGCACGACCGTTGATTCATCCCAGCCGTAAATGTTATGCGGTGTTTTCGTCGAGTGTTTGCGCCCGATGGTGTCGTAATACGCCGTGGGAGTCAGTATCTTTTCGCGCTCAAGCTGACGGGCGATCTGCTGAGGTCCCTTTCCGTTCAGACACAGACCGTAGATTTTTTTTACGACAAGCGCCGCCGGTTCGTCGATCACCCATTTCTTCGGATCATCTCCGCTCTTTTTGTAACCGTAGGCGACAGTCGATGAGACACGCTCGCCGTGCTCGGATTTGACTTTCCAGACCTGTCTGATCTTCTGGCTCGTTTGCGACGCATACATCTCGTTGAAGATGTTGTAGAACGGCATGACCTCCATTCCTTCGCCGGTAAAACTGTTTACGTGTTCCTGCAAGGAAATGAAAGTGACCCCGTAGGACGGATATACGATTTCCGCATAATGACCGGCGTAATTGTTTTCTCTCCCGAAACGGGACAGGTCTTTCACGACGACCGCTCCGATCTGTCCTGCTTCCACAAGGCGCTGCATTTCCATAAATCCGGGACGGTCGAACGTTGTTCCCGTAATACCGTCGTCCGTAAAGAAGCGGTAATTGGTGACGCCGTTCTTTACACAGAAATCTTCAAGAATGAGCTTCTGGTTCTTGATACTGTTGGATTCGGCTTCATCGCCCTCCTTTTCGTCTTCGATATCGTCAACGGAAAGTCGGCAGTACAAAGCCGTGATCCTTCCGTCGTTGGGTAGCCCTTTGATTTTGTTATCTGTTGTCATAATTAAATACTCCTTTCCGACAACCAAGGGCGCAGCAAGGCATATATACCTTACCGCGTCCGCTTTCTTTTTTCAAATGTGCATGCTTAAACATATTGATTTGCCAGTAGCATTTCTTTGAACTGATTGAGAACCGTCCGTTTGCCATCAGTTTTAAAATGAGTCGTTACGTCATAAAAAGTGCCGCCGATTCGAAGCGAGAAATGATCTTGCATTCCTTCGGAGGCTTTATCTTTGATTTCAGTCGGTTCAGTTTCAAACAAATACTTTTCTTCATTCATATAACCGATTCCTCCTTATCTCGCGTTTTCTCTCTGCTTTTGCAGATAGCGGTGGTAATATTCGAGGGCTTTTACGATATAGTCCTCCTGCTGTTTGGCGTTGTACCCTTTCGGGAGAACGGCGCGGATGCGATCTGCGGGGATCTTCACCGTCTCACGCTGATTGGCTTTCTCCTCGCACATAATGGCGTCGATATCATTCCGCGTGAGCTCTCCCGCAGTGTACGCCTTGTGCATACGGACAGCTTGCGCGTAGGACGGCGTGTTGTCGTTGAGCTCGCAGGCGTTGAGGACGTCGTATTGAAGCTCGTCATTAAGGAAGGACAGATCCACGCCGACCGAAAAAGCGATCTTGTTTTCATCCATCATATCAAGCAGTTCGGGAATGAGGTTGGTAAGACAGATATATCTCTGAACTTGCCTGCCGCTGTCGGTTTCCGAAACGTCGTCTCTGGACTTGTGGCCGACTTGTCCACAAGTTTTGCCTTGATGCTCCATCGCTTCGAGTTTCAACTTGTACGCAAACGCTTTTTCGCTCGGCAATATCTTCTCGCGGTGCAGATTGCTGTCCACGAGCATGATCGCCGCCTCGTCGCGGCTGACGGCACGAATCAAGGCAGGGACTTCCGTAAGCCCTGCCTTTTGTGCCGCATGATAGCGGCGGTGCCCGGATATGATCTCATAATTGTCTGTGTCTTCGAGCGGGCGCACTGTCAGCGGCTCCATAATGCCGTTGTCCTGCACGCTTTCCGTCAGTTCGTTCATACTGTCGTCGTCCAGCACTTTGTACGGATGCCCGTCAAAAGGGACGATGTTTTCTACCGGTATCATGACCGGCGCTTTGGGCTTGGTAGATTTCATATAATAATTATTCCTCTCTTTCTATCGTGCTCCTTTGTCGGGAGCGTCTTTGAATATCATTTTCCCGTTGCGGTCGAGCTGACGGTACGGTGCTTCCATTTCAAACTCCCGCCTTACCAGATCGTATAAGTGAGGAGATTTGTCCTTTATGCGCTTTGCCCGGTCAAGATTCTTCCGCAGCGGCTCGATGTGTTTCGTTATTTCAGAGCGGGCTGCTCTGTTATTCGCAAGAACGGCGGGATCGGTCTCCCGTCGTATCTTGTTGCGAATCAGAGAGCGTTCATGCTCTAATTCCGAAATCTTTGTCTGTGTGCTTTCAATATATCTGTCAAGCTGCGGGAGGGTGTGGATATCCGCTTCCCGCAGGAAATTGTAGTCGTAGATGAATTGCTGAAGGCCTTTTACGGCGTGGCGGAGTTCGACCGACATAAGAACGGCGTCCTTTACCTCTTTTAATATTTGGAAAGCGTTTATGATGATAAGGAATAAAAGGTCGATATAGATCTCCGCGACGTCGCGGCTGTGCTCGATGTTGTATCCGAGTTCGTGTGCGATATAGAACAGTAGTACGGATCTTCTCTTTTTCGGCAGGTTGACGTTCCAGACGTCCGCCATGAAACGCGGAGTATAAATGTTTCTTGTAAGACGCGCGTCGATCACGTCCTTCGTATAACCGAGACTGCTGAGACGGACGGCGCGATCCCATTCTTTCGCTTTGACCGACATCCGTGAGTAGTCAACGGTATATCCGAGACCGAATAACTGCTTGTAGAAAGAATCCCGGTTATACGAAACGCTGAGACAGTATTCGACGTCACGTTTGAGCATATCCCGATGGGTCGTGGCGCCGCGCTTTTCAGCCCAGTACATACCTTTGCTTTTTGTCCTGTAAAATCGACTGTTCTCCAAAACGGACTTGCCGCGCTCACGGCAGACCTCGTCTGAGATCTCTCGCAGCCGGCGGTGATTGTAGATCTTGCTTTGAAAGCGGGAGCCGTCTTTGAATGAGATCGGGTTTACGACGAAGTGGCAGTGAAGATTATCCGTATTCAGATGAACGGTAACGACGACCTGATATTTGTCTCCCCACATTCGCCGCGCGGTCTCCTTTCCGATCTCGAACGCTTCTTCCGGCGTGACCTCTCCTGTGACGAAGCTTTGATAGCCGTGCCACGCGACGATATCCCCGCGGCTGCCGAAACGCTTTTGAACGGCGACCATCTCTCCGTAGGCGTTGCGCTTGGAACAGTTTATCGTGTCAACGTATACCTGCCGGTCGGTTTTATCATCGTTTTCAACGTACCGGATCGCATCGTATAAATCCTGATCGAGATATTCCTGCGCCGTCGTTTTGTCCGGGTTTTCCGCGTACTCTATCACTTCCTTCAGTCGGTTTTTGACCGGCCATAATCCTGTTGTGGCAATAGCACACCGCCTCCTTCCTTTACCGGATAAACCAAAGAGGCGGTAACGGCTTTTAATACCGTCAACGCCTCTTCGTTCACTTCGGGAGATATATCTTTGTCGATCAAATTGTCAAGCCGCTTGATGAGTGCGAACACCGCGTCATACGGAACGACTACCGGATCATAACTGGTGCCGCGCAGGATCAGGTACTCAGTCACGCACAGTCCGCATTTCTCGGCGAGCTGAAAGATCCTTTTCTTCTCCGACTCGTCGAGCCGGAACGTGATAGTGGGTCTTGGGTCTTTGGGTTGTCTTCCTTTAATAACGATTACCTCTTTTCAACAAATATTCTGCACGGGGGTCAGGGGGTGTCCCCTTGAGAGCGGAGAAACCTCTCCGCAGGCGTTGGCGTTGCCTACGCCGGAAAACGGTGCAGTACGTTTTCCCTGCTTGTTACGGTGTGCGACACACCCCGTAAGGGGTATATCAACCGCTTCTCCGTGGCGCATACCACGACAACGGCAAAGCCGTAAAATGGTTGGATTTCCCGACAGGGTGTATCGCTTTTAAGAAAAATGTCGTTGTTTTCATAGTCGTCGGTGGGGGTCAATATTGGCAACCTCTCCTTTTGTGCTCTCTCAAAGTGGAGGTCAAAAGTGACTGTCACTTTATAGGCTGTCAAGAAACGCATCGGCAATATCCGCGCTTGCGGCAGCGGCGTCTTCATCTGAGATTTCATCATTTGAAACCGATACAGACGGCGATACAAGCTGAACGTTTGAAAGAGCGGAGCGCACGGCGGCGAGGATCGTTTCGACGAACTGCTCGTTCTGCCGCTTTTCATCATAGGCGATAATCGCATTCTTGATGAAAACGTTCTGACCGTTTACCTTTTTCAGAATATCCATAGCGGCACGGTCTCTCGGATCGTTTGTGTTGAAACGCACCTTGATAAACTTTACGCTCATTTCGCATCAGCCTTTTCGAGAAGACGGTACGCCCACGATTCATAGCCTTTTGCCGTTGCGCGGATGTCGCTGTTGATCGTTACACGGTTTTCATCGTATTCCGCGAAATTGCGGATAAGACAACCGCCACCGCCGACAACGTACAGACGCATCAGCGACGGCTCGTAGTCGTACCGTCTGAGAACGGCAAACAGCTTTTTGACGTAATCCTTTGCCGTGTCTTTTATGACGTTCAGCCAGTCGTCGGCAATATCCGCAGTGCCCGTCCTCAAAACGTCCTCGATGATCGACTCGTCGATATTGACGTGATACTTGTCCTGGATCGCCGTCTTCGCCGCGATGACGCACTGTTGCGTGCCGAGCTTTTCGGTGTACAGCTTCAGCGGGTCGGGTCTGCCGTCTTTCAGAAAGAGAACATTCATCGTCCCGTTTCCGATGTCGCAGAGAACCGTCATTCCTTTCATTGTTGCCGTCATATCCTGAATGGCGGCGAAGCCCTGCGGAAAGACGTTTACGCCCGAGATACGGATATGATAGTTTTGCTTGTTGAACGTGAATCTGACGTCCGGTACCCTTAAAAGATAGTCCGAGAACGCTTTTTTCTGCTGCGATACCCATTTCAAGGGCAGCCCCGCCGCGATATGCACGTTCGCTTCCGTCAGCCCGTAGCTGTTCAGCTCCATGGCGATGCTGGCAAGGGTAAGGATAAAATATTCCCCGTCGGTGATCTTGTCGGCGCTGAACTCCTTATGCCCTTCGCCGATCAAATAATACTTGCCGCCATAGAACAGGACGTTCGTCCCGAAAACGGGTTCCGTGTCACTTTCGGCGACGCCCGTCCTGAAAATGTGGTTAGCGGTTTTGATATTCCCGTAACCGTGGTCGATCCCAATGATGACTTTGTTGTTGTAATACTTCATTTTACAGTTTCCTCCTGTCGGTCTTTCCCGACTGTCTGATTTTTTAGTCGATCATACGTTGTCGTTTGGTTTGGATTTCCAGCCGGATACCCTCATAGGCGTCACCTCCTTTTTGGTTTTGGGCATAAAAAGACCGGCGGTTTTCCGTCGGTCTTGCCTATGCTATGTAAAAAGTGCGTGCAGTTATCAAAAACTCCATCTTGACTTTTTTCGACTTTTGTGATATAATGCTCTCCGGTATTTTATCGGGAGGCGCGGTATGGCAAAACAGAAGTACGTGATCAGACAAATATCGGCGCTCGGCATCATTTCCGCCTCGAAGGGGGAAAACGGTGACCGGCGCTTTTTCTTTGACGCCACCGATACCTCAAAGGAATATTTGGTAGAGGAAACCAAGCAGGACGACTGCCCGATGTTTTATCAGGCGATGCGCCTGCTTTACGGCGACGGTTTTTACGCAGGACCCGACTGCGACAAGCTGAAGGACGCGATCATATATATCGACTTCTCCGGCACCTTCGACAGACGTCAGATCACGGGAGGTCCCGACGCCGTCGCCAAAGCGGAGGCGATGCTCTCGCCCGAAGGCGTAACGATCGACTTCGGCAAAGGCGGGAACAAATACGTCGCCTTTGAGCGTTCGGCGAGTATGAGCCGGAACAATATCCTCTCCTTTATCCGCGAGGATCTGTACGAGCCGCTGCGCGAGCGGATCATGCTCGGAATGACCGTCGGCAACTGTCAGCTTGCCAAGCTTTACGCCTACAACGGGCTGATGTACACGAGCGGACGGCGGTATGAAAACGCCGGCTTCCTCTCGGAGAAAAAGATCGTCGTCATCGACAACCCGAAAAGTATCGTAAAAGACGCCCATATCATCACCGTTGTGGACGACGGATCGGACGACCCGGAGAGAGAGTACACACGTGTGGAAAAAACCGCAGACGTGGAGGTGCTCGAATTCGACGGCGAGGGGATCATATCAAAGGAACTTGCGTACTCCCTCGATCCGACCTCCGGCGCGCATCACTCCTTTCAGATACGCCTTCCGTATATCAAGGGGGTCGTACACGAAATCGACCTGCGTGGACTGTTTTCCGAACTCGGAGTGCCGAAAATCAGGGACATCTGGGGCGTGGAACACGACGTGGGCGACGTTCAGATGATCCTCACCAAGAGTATGTTCAAGGGCTTCGGGTGGATGACCGAGAACGGGCTCACGTGGGCGCAGTATCTGGAACGCTGCCGTAAGTATGACCACGCGCTGTATATCTCCGGTCAGGATAAAGCCGAACGTCAGGACACGACCGAGCTGAACTATCAGTTTCTCAACACTCTCGCCCTGACCGAAGACGAATTCCGCCCGAAGGATCTGCCTCTCGGGTGGGACGTCTCTCCCGCAAGCGATCCGCGTAACTGGCTGACCAAGACCACCGAGACCGTCTATTACGACCTTGTCGCAAACGACGGAGCGCGGCTCGCGTATTTTCTGCGCGATCTTGATAATGACGAGCTTGAGATCACCGACCGCCGCCGTCAGCGCGCGGAGGTCATCAAGAAGAATCCGCTGTTTATAGAGGAATCCATATTCGCAAAAGAGCTCTCCGACAACGCGGAGAGCATCCGGAAGAAATATTCACTCGGGCAGCTGCTTGTCACGGGCGACAACCGCTATTTGTCCGACGACCTGATCCGGCTCCTTGCGTATATCGTCAAAACCTCCGTCGGCGAAGGCAAGGCGTATCAGACGCTTATCGCCGAAGAGCTTCGCGGCAGCGAGATCTACGCGCCGTCACCTGCCTATCCCGAGCAGCCGTATTACACCCTACTGCGCAGTCCGCATATCGCGAGGAATGAAGAGGCGTTCGTCGCGCCGCTTGACAAGGTCGGACCTATCCGGAAAAAATATCTCTCGCACCTTTACTACGTCCTTATGGTCGATTCGCGTTCGCTGATCCCGGAACGGCTCGGCGGCGCGGACTACGACGGCGATATGGTCAAGACTATCGCCGATCCGCTTGTCAATAACTGCGTGAAGCGCGGATATACCGGCGAGATCCAGCCCGTTTTGAAGATCCCCGCAGCCGAACCCCTGATCGCCGACGCCGGCGACTGGAAAGCGCGGGCGAAGACGGTGAAAAGCACCTTTTCCTCCCGCGTGGGACAGATCAGCAACGCGGCGCTGCGTTTCGGCATCGTCGCCTACGACGAAAACGGCACTGACGAAGACCGGGAGGAGAGCCGCAAAAGCACCGAAACTCTCGCCATCCTCACCGGACTTGAGATCGACTCCGCAAAGAGCGGCGTCAAGCCGGATCTGACCGAATATCTCGTCCTTCAGACGGCGAAGAAAAGTCTGTTCCTGCGCTACAAAGCCATCGCCGGCGACAATACCGAGCCGAAGTGGTATGAGCAGACCAAAAAGCAGAAGATCGAGAGCTTTATGATCACCACCGAGTGGGACGAGGTCAGCTCCAATCTCGAACTGCTCCCGTATTACGCGTATATGCTCGGCGAAGAAACGGCAAAGCATATCCCGAAACCGGCTGAGGATGAAAAACTGTTCGTTTTCGCCGCCGATCCCGGGTGGAAAGACAAGCTCGACCCCGACACTATGGAGCGCACGAAGGCGATCGTCGCCGCCTACAAAGCGGCGGGCGAGCGAATACGCTTCGTCAAGCATATTTCAAACAAGCGCAAGCGGCAACAGGACGTCGAGCGCATTCTGTTTGCGCGCGGCCAGTTCAGCCCCGAAACGGTGGAGGAGCTTTACGCCGCCTTTGACGGCGCCGATCCCTACGCCATCCGCCGTGCGCGCTTTGCGCTGTCCGAGCAGAAATGGCACCTCACGCCGAGAGAGGACCGGGAGAAAGCATGGTATTCCGTCGTGCCATCCTCCGTGAGCAGTGAGTACAAGGAGATCTTTTGCGATTTCCGGTGCGGAGGGTTCCGTCTGCTGGGGGATATCATCTGCGATCTGGACGAGCTTTACCAAAGCCGCGCAGTCAAAAAGAACGCGATCAAGAAGAGCGACACGCCGGAGCTGAAAAAGCTCCTGAACGGCGCATTATACGCAAGCGACTACAAAGAGGCGATCGTGAAAAACTGTATTGCTCTGCTCACGCCCCCCGACAGACGGGAGAAGCGCGTCGATACGGACGAGGCGGTCAGGTGCGCCGCCGCGCTGGGAGAGCGCCGCTTTATACTGGAAGTCCTGCCGTATGCCGTGGGCGAAGCGGCGGTCGGCGCCAGTGAGAAAAAGAAACGGAGGCGGTTCGGCTTATGACGAACGAATGGGAAGAATTCAAAGCGTATACCACCCCGGTGCAGTACGTTTCCACCCGCAAAAGCGACAAGACCTATATGGGGCGTTTCACTCTTGAAATGATCCTCGATTTCTACGGCTTTTCGCGTATCTTCAACATCCTCGCGCGCGGGTACCTCTTCCACGACGCGGACGGAAACCTTCTCAAAGGAGACCCGTATGACCGCATCGACCGGGCAAGAAACGCCGTTCTCGCCTGGTGCAGTATGCCGGACAGAAGCAAAAATCCGAAGAACAAGGTGGATTACAGGGAGCTTTCCGCCGATTATCCAGAGCTTGTGGACGAACAAGGCAAGGGCTGGTACTACCGGCATATCAAAGCGATCGTAAAGTTTGGGTGGGAAAACTTCGATCAGCTGAACAAATCGCTTCAAAACAAACTTCCCGGGCTTGATTCGGGCTTTGCAAGGGAGTGGAAAAAGAAGGTCGGGCAGCTTCAGGTGCCGATCTTCGCCCGCAACACCAAGGGCGCGTGGACCATCCGCATCGACGACGTCCTCTCCTCAGCGCTTGAGGAAGGACCGCTCCGCACGGAGGGATACGTCCTGCCGAATGAGATAAGGCAAAAGCTCGCGGCACTGGATATCCCGGACAAGCTGAGGCATTACGCCGAGGATATGACCGCCTTTTATTACGCAAACAAGCAGGACGACTGCGAATACGTGGTTTTTCCGGTGGCGAACTTCAACGCATTCTACGGCTCAATGACCTTTTCAAAGAGAAAGCTCCCGCTGCTCCCTCAGTCCGTCTTCGTCCGCGAAGAACGCCACGGACTGTGTCGGCTGAAGGTCAAACTGTAAAAACTCATTTTTGAAAAAGGTGGCATAAAATTCGAGTAAAACATGTATGTGAGAAAAGGCAGGATTTGTGTCATTAAGAAAGTGATTCTTTGAAGTAAGTTTTTTAATTGAAAACGATAGATTTTTTCATCAATTGCTGCTATAATATATAAAAAGGTGGTGAGACCGTTTGAATTTACTACATATGAAACATGCACTCGAGGTCGCCAAGGCAGGATCTCTAAGCAAGGCATCAGAGGTTCTTCTCATTGCGGCACCGAACATCAGTCGTTCAATAAAAGAACTTGAAAACGATCTCGGTATAACTATTTTCGACCGTACTCAGAACGGAATGAAGCTGACGCCCGAAGGCGAGGAATTCATTAATTTCGCAAAAGAGATTCTTAAACAGATCGACGACGTCGAAAATTTTTATAAAACCGGTGCGCCGAAAAAACAGAAGTTTTCAATTTCCGTCCCACGAGCCTGTTATATTTCCGAAGCGTTTGCTAATTTTTCAAAATCGCTTTCCAAAGATGCCGCTGAGGTTTTCTATAAAGAAACCAATTCTCAGCGTGTTATCCATAATATACTGAATCATGACTACAAGCTCGGTATCATCCGATACGCTGAAAACTATGACAAATATTTCAAGGCAATGCTTGAAGAAAAAGGATTTCAGTATGAATTAGTCACTGAATTCACTTATTCACTTATTATGAGTGCCAACAGTGATTTAGCGAAAAAGCAGAGAATCTCCTTTGATGACTTGGCAAACCACATCGAAATCGCTCACGCAGATCCGTACGTTCCCTCGATGCCTATTTCAAAAGTTATCAAAGAAGAACTGCCCGATAATATAAGCCGCAGAATCTTTATTTTTGAACGAGCAAGCCAGTTTGACTTGTTGTCCATTAACCCCGAAACCTTTATGTGGGTATCTCCTACGCCTCAAAAGCTTCTTGATCGATATAATTTGGTGCAAAGAAAATGCGAAGATAACAAAAAAGTATATAAAGATATTTTGATATATAGGAATGGATATAAATTATCACGGCTTGATCGGCAGTTTATCACGGAACTGTGTGAAGCCAGAAGAAAATATTTATAATACTAAAATACGACCCGATCTCCCTATGGAGGTCGGTTTTTTAGTCGATAAGCGCATTATCGATATTGATAATACCGATTATCTATTTTAAGAATTTTCAAACCATAAAATGTTTGATAAAATAATGACGAAGATAAGATAAGGGAGGAATGGCAATGGATAAAAGCGCCGTATCAAAAGCGACTTTGGGCAGGCTTCCGGAATATCTGAGAATGCTGAAAAATATTTCGCCGGAAACGGTCCCTTACATATCGGCAACGACCATTGCAAAAAAACTGGATCTCGGTGAAGTTCAGGTCAGAAAAGATTTTGCCTCCGTAAGCGGTGCCGGAAAGCCGAAATTAGGCTATTCGACCTTTGAACTGACAGAGAGGATTGAAGAGTGTCTTGGCAGCAATAAACCTACGCCTGCGGTTCTTGTGGGCGCAGGAAAGTTGGGACGGGCATTACTTCATTTCAACGAATTTGAAAAATATGGTGTAAAAATCGTTGCCGCTTTTGATCTAAATGAAGAAACGATCAACTTCGGAAAAAAAACGGAAATACTCCCTATGGCAAGATTCGAACAATTTTGCAAAGAAGGACAAATCCGACTGGGCATCATCACCGTAGGTGAGGGTTCAGCACAAGAAGTTTGTGATCAAATGGTAAAGGGTGGAATCAACGCCATATGGAACTTTGCTCCGTGCAAGCTAAACGTACCTTCGGGTGTTTTACTTCAGAATGAAAACTTAGCACTTTCCTTAGCACATCTTAACAATCAATTATGTAATTAAAACTAGGAGGATATAAAATGGGCAACAAGAATTATGTGGTGGTCGATAGCGTCGAAAAACTTGAAGAAGCTATTGCCCGCACCCGAGAGGCGCAGAAGAAATTTGCTACCTACACTCAGGAGCAGGTAGACAAAATCTTTCTTGCCGCAGCAACTGCCGCGAACAAGGCGAGAATCCCGCTTGCGAAAATGGCAGTTGAAGAAACAGGAATGGGCGTTGTCGAAGACAAGGTTATCAAAAACAACTATGCCGCAGAGTACATTTACAACGCATACAAAAACACCAAGACTTGCGGTGTTATCGAAGAAGACAAGGCTTATGGAATCAAAAAGATTGCGGAGCCTATCGGTGTGATTTCGGCGGTTATCCCGACGACAAACCCGACTTCTACCGCTATATTCAAGTGTTTGCTTGCACTGAAAACTCGTAATGCAATTATTATCAGTCCTCATCCGAGAGCAAAGCAGTCCACCATTGCAGCTGCAAAGTTGGTGCTTGAAGCCGCTGTTGCCGCAGGCGCACCCGAGGGAATCATCGACTGGATCGACGTTCCGAGCCTTGAAATGACTAACCTGGTAATGAAAGAGTCTGATATCATCCTCGCGACTGGCGGTCCCGGAATGGTAAAAGCCGCATACTCCAGCGGCAAACCCGCCCTCGGAGTTGGCGCGGGCAACACCCCCGCGATTATCGACAGCACCGCCGACATTCTTCTTGCCGTCAACTCCATCATTCACTCGAAAACATTTGATAATGGTATGATTTGTGCTTCCGAACAGTCCGTCATCGTTCTTGAGGACATATACGATGCCGTTAAAGATGAATTCGCAGCTCGCGGATGCTATTTCCTGAACCCTAAGGAAACCGAAAAAGTCCGTAAAACGATTATCATTAACGGTGCGCTCAATGCGAAAATCGTCGGTCAGTCTGCTGCCAAAATCGCAGATCTTGCAGGGGTTAAGGTTCCCGAGGGAACAAAGATCCTTGTCGGTGAAGTAGAGAGCGTGGAACTTTCCGAAGAGTTTGCTCATGAAAAGCTCTCTCCCGTATTGGCTATGTATAAAGCAAAGGATATTGAGGACGCTTTTGCTAAAGCAGAACATCTTATCGCCGACGGCGGTTACGGTCATACATCTTCTATCTATTTGAACGTTCAAACCGAGCAGGAAAAGCTTGCCGAATTTTCCGAGCGTATGAAGACCTGCCGTATTCTTGTGAATACCCCTTCCTCTCACGGCGGTATCGGCGACCTTTATAACTTTAAGCTTGCGCCTTCGCTGACATTGGGATGTGGTTCTTGGGGCGGCAACTCCGTTTCCGAGAACGTCGGTGTTAAGCACCTGATCAATATTAAAACTGTTGCCGAGAGGAGAGAAAACATGCTTTGGTTTAGAGCACCTGAAAAGGTATATATCAAAAAAGGCTGTCTGCCCGTTGCTCTTGATGAGCTCAAAAACGTCATGGGCAAAAAACGTGCCTTTATCGTAACAGACCAGTTCCTATACACAAATGGCTATGCAAAGCCGATATTCGACAAACTTGATGAAATGGGTATCGAGCACACCTGCTTCTTCGACGTTGCTCCCGATCCGACGCTTGAATGTGCACTCAGAGGCGCTGAACAGATGAGAGCGTTCAAGCCCGACACGATCATCGCACTCGGCGGCGGTTCCGCTATGGACGCCGGCAAGATCATGTGGGTACTTTACGAGCATCCGGAAGCTGACTTCATGGATATGGCAATGCGTTTCATCGATATCCGCAAGAGAGTATACACCTTCCCGAAGATGGGTGAGAAAGCATACTTCATCGCGGTCCCGACCTCTGCCGGTACCGGCTCCGAGGTCACACCGTTCGCGGTCATCACCGACGAAAAGACCGGCGTCAAGTATCCGCTCGCAGACTACCAGCTGCTGCCGAACATGGCGATCATTGATACCGATTTCCATATGAGTGCACCCAAAGGACTTACAGCCGCTTCCGGTATCGACGCCGTAACTCACGCTCTTGAAGCATACGCCTCCGTTATGGCAACGGATTATACCGACGGACTTGCAAAGCAGGCTTTACAGACTATTTTCAAATATCTGCCCCGTACCTACGATAACGGACAGACAGACGTTGAGGCACGCGAGAAGATGGCGAATGCCGCAACGATGGCAGGTATGGCATTTGCAAATGCCTTCCTCGGTGTATGCCACTCCATGGCGCACAAGCTCGGTGCGTTCCACCATCTTCCTCACGGCGTTGCAAACGCTTTAATGATCGAAGAAGTCCTCAGATTTAATGCTGCCGAAGCCCCTGCAAAAATGGGTACCTTCTCTCAGTACGATCACCCGCACACGCTCGCAAGATATGCTGAGGTTGCTGACGCACTCGGACTCAGCGGCAGGACCGACGAAGAGAAGCTCGAAAACCTTATCAAAGCAGTCAATGATCTTAAAAAGAGAGTTGGCATTAAGGATACTATTAAGGATTACGGTATTGACGAGAAGAATTTCCTCGACCGTCTTGATGCAATGGTCGAGCAGGCATTCGACGATCAGTGCACCGGTGCCAACCCCCGTTACCCGCTGATGAGCGAGATCAAGCAGATGTATCTCAACGCTTACTATGGCGGAAAGCACTTTGAGGAAAAAGAAATGCCCGAGGCAATTACCGACATTGTTACAGATGATGAGCACAATTTCAAGCAGGCGTATCGCCGTGCAAAAAACGGCTTAAAGAAAGGTTGAGGAGGAAATCGTAATGAAACTTGACAGAGTAATAGCTGTAAGAAACAATAAAACCATCTATCGCGATGGCGACAGATGCGTGAAGGTATTTAATGAAGACTATTCCAAAGCCGATGTTTTGAACGAAGCTTTGAATCAGGCAAGGATCGAGGAAACCGGTCTTAACATTCCAAAGGTTCTTGAAGTTACAACGATTGACGGAAAATGGGCGATTGTTTCCGAATATATCAAGGGAAAGACTCTTGCTCAGCTTATGGAAGAAAACCCTGAGAAAAAGAACGAATATCTTGAATTGTTTGTTGATCTGCAGATGACGGTTCAGTCAAAGACTTGCCCGCTTCTCAACAAGCTGAAAGACAAAATGAATCGCAAAATCAGCTCCGCACAGCTCGATGCTACCACACGTTACGATTTGCATACTCGTCTTGATGGAATGCCTAAGCACAATAAGGTTTGTCACGGCGATTTTAACCCGTCTAACATTATTATTGCAGAAGACGGCACTCCCTATATCCTCGACTGGTCACACGCAACGCAGGGCAACGCTTCCGCGGATGCGGCAAGAACTTATCTGCTGTTTTGGCTTAACGGTGACATCGACGGTGCGAAAAGGTATCTTGAAATGTTCTGTGAAAAGAGCAACACTGCAAAGCAATACGTTCAGAAATGGATGCCTATTGTAGCCGCTTCTCAGTCGGTAAAAGGAAATGAAAAAGAGCGTGAATTCCTGCTTTCTTGGGTTAACGTTGTAGATTACGAATAAGGAGAAATAATCATGAAAATTACAGTATGTATCGGTTCTTCGTGCCATATCAAAGGGTCAAGACAGGTTGTTGAACAGCTTCAGTATCTGATCAAGGAAAATAATCTCGGTGATAAAGTCGAACTTGCAGGAACATTCTGCATGAGAAAGTGCCAGCAGGGCGTTTGTGTTACCGTTGACGATGAATTCTGCTCTGTTTCTCCCGACAATGTAGATGAGTTCTTTGCTGACAAAGTATTATCCAAGGTGAAATAAAAATGATTATTCAGATTTGTGTTGGTTCATCTTGTCACTTAAAAGGGTCAGAAAAGCTTGTTGAACTCTTTCAGAAGGCTATTGAAGAACGCAAACTTGACAACGATATTACATTGGCCGGCAGCTTTTGCACCGGTCAGTGTAATCGAGTCGGAGTCACAATTACAGTGAATGACGATGTTTACACCGGTATAACTCCCGAAACGTTTGAAAGTTTCTTTAATGACAAGGTAATGCCTGCTTTAGTGAAAGAAAGGGCGGAGTTCAATGGAATGTCTAACTCTTAAAAAATCCAACTGCAAAAATTGCTATAAATGCATTCGCCATTGCCCTGTAAAATCGATCCGTTTTTCGGGAAATCAGGCGTATATTATCGGAAATGAATGTATTCTGTGCGGACGATGCTTTGTGGTTTGTCCGCAGGATGCAAAGCAAATCGTTGACGAAACGGAAAAAGCTAAAGTGCTGCTTCAAAGCGGTGACCCGGTTGTAGTCAGCCTTGCTCCCTCGTTCGTTGCGAATTATGAGGACGTCGGTATTGAATCTATGCGCGAAGCACTGAAAAAACTTGGGTTTTATGATGTAGAAGAAACCGCAATCGGGGCCACAATCGTTAAAAACGAGTATGATCGTATGGTGAACGAGGGTACAAGAGACATTATAATCAGTTCCTGTTGTCATTCCGTAAATCTTCTGATCCAAAAATACTTTCCGACGGTGCTTCCATATCTTGCCGACGTGCTTTCTCCTATGCAGGCGCACTGTGCGGATATAAAAAAACGTATTCCGAATGCAAAAACCGTTTTTATCGGTCCCTGCGTTGCAAAGAAGGATGAAGCACAGCATTACGAGGGCATTGTTGATGCGGTTCTTACATTCGATGAACTGACTGCATGGCTCAAGGCAGAAAAAATCGTACTTGAGCAAAAGAAAGATTCCAATGAAAACAGTCGTGCAAGATTCTTCCCTACTACGGGAGGAATTCTCAAAACGATGGCGATGAATAATCCCAAATACAGTTATATGGCAATTGACGGCATGGAAAACTGTATTGCTGCTCTTAAAGACATTGAGAGCGGTAATGTACATAACTGTTTTATTGAAATGTCCGCCTGCGTTGGCAGCTGCATAGGGGGCCCGGTAATGGAAAAATTTCATCGGTCCCCTGTCAAGGATTATCTGTCCGTTTCTGATTATGCCGGAAATGCTGATTTCGATGTGGCCCAGCCTGAAGCGAATGAGCTTGTAAAACAATTTGAAACCATTGATCGCCGCGCAACCGTCCCAAGTGAGATTGAAATTACCGAGACCCTTCGTCAAATGGGAAAGATGAAACCCAGTGACGAACTCAATTGCGGTTCCTGCGGTTATAGTACCTGTCGGGAAAAAGCAATTGCAATTCTTCAAGGCAAGGCGGAAATCTCTATGTGTCTGCCGTATCTGAAGGATAAGGCGGAAAACTTCTCGGATACAATTGCCCGCAACACGCCCAACGGTCTGATCGTCCTTAACGAGAAATTAGAAGTACAACAGGTAAATACCGCTGCATTGAAGATACTTAATCTGCGTACGCCGAGTGATATTCTCGGAGATCAAGTTGTCCGTGTCCTTGACCCCGCCGATTTTCTCAAGGTGCTTTCGGATGGCAGAGCGATTCGTGATAAACGGGATTATCTGACCGAATACGGTAAATATGTTGACAAGACCATTGTATATGATAAAGAATACCGTTTGATCCTTGGTATTCTGCGTGATGTTACCGAAGAAGAAACACAGCGAGAACGGAAAGAGACAATCAGCCGTCAGACCGTTGAAATCGCGGATAACGTCGTTGACAAGCAGATGAGGATCGTGCAGGAAATTGCTTCGCTTCTCGGAGAGACCGCAGCAGAGACCAAGATTGCTCTGACAAAGTTGAAGGAGTCGATCGGTAATGAATAATCTGTGTGCCGATATCGGCTGGAAAAGCATAAACCACGAGGGCGAACAACTTTGCGGCGACCACGTGGATATTGTTAACCAAGGCGAAGATTCTCAGGTTATCGTTTTGGCTGATGGTCTCGGCAGTGGGGTAAAAGCGAGTATTCTTTCTACACTTACTTCTAAGATCATTTCAACGATGATGGCAGAGGGCCTAAAGCTTGAAGATTGTGTTTCAACAATTGCAGCATCCCTGCCAATATGTTCGGTAAGAGGTGTCGCATATTCGACTTTTACGATTCTTCATATCATCGAAAACAGAACTGTCGAGATTATTCAATACGACAATCCGAAGGTCATCTTTCTGCGCAATTTTGAAGTATACGATTACCCTACGACCGAACTGAATATTGACGGCAAGAAGGTGCTGAAGTCTGTTATTAGTCTTCAGGAAGACGATTGTATGGTGGCAATGAGCGACGGGTGTCCGCATGCCGGAATAGGTCTTGCTTACAATTTCGGTTGGAAGCTTGAAGATATCGCAGATTTTATGCAGGCAATGGTGGCCGCCGGATATAATGCAAAGACTTTGGCCACGATGCTAGTGGATCAGTGCGATAAGGAGTATGGTCATCATCCGGGAGATGATGCGACCGCCTGCGTTGTCAAAGTGCGTAAACGAGATCCAATGAACATCTTGTTCGGCCCTCCGCGTAATCGGGACGACTGCGATCGTATGATGTCGTTGTTCTTCTCAAAAGAAGGAAAACATATCATCTGCGGCGGCACAACATCATCTATTGCCGCAAAATACCTTGGCAAACCGGTAAAAGCAAGTCTGAATTTTGAAAGAGGAGATGTTCCGCCAATTGCCGAAATTGAAGGGGTTGACTTGGTAACCGAAGGTGTTATTACTATCAATAAAGTGATCGAATACGCCAAAGATGCCCTCGATAAAAACGAGCTCTATGAAAAATGGAGTTTTCAGCGTGACGGTGCGTCGCTCATCTGCCGACTGCTTTTTGAAGAAGCAACCGACATTAACTTTTACGTCGGAAGAGCGGTAAACCCTGCGCATCAAAATCCGGATTTGCCGATTACATTTAATATTAAAATGAACCTCGTTGAGGAGTTATCCGAATGCCTCAAAAAAATGGGAAAGCGGATAAAAGTAAGTTATTTCTAAGGAGAAATCAGTATGGGAGTCAGAAAATTCGATACAAAGGTCCAACACCTGAAATATAAGGTCCTTCGTGAGGTTGCACGACAGGCGTGGAACGATACTCTCCTTCAGAATGTTATGGATATTCCACAGATGATAGTACCCGGAAAAACGCCGACTATGCGCTGCTGCGTATATAAGGAAAGGGCAATTCTCGGCGAACGAGTCAAAATTGCAATGGGAGGTAATAAAGATAATCCCAACATAATTGAGGTTATTGATATTGCCTGCGACGAATGTCCGGCTGCCGGTTATGATGTAACGGATTCTTGTCGTGGATGTCTTGCTCACCGATGTGAGGACGTATGCAAACGGCGGGCGATATCCTTTGACCATAATCATGTGGCTCATATTGACAAATCAAAGTGCGTAGAGTGCGGACAATGTGCGAAGGTCTGTCCGTATTCTGCGATTGTCAACCGTAAACGCCCCTGTCAGGTTGCTTGCAAGATTAAAGCAATTTCCATAAATGAAGATAATGCCGCAGCAATAGATAATAACAAATGCATCCAGTGTGGAGCTTGTGTTTATCAGTGTCCTTTCGGCGCTATTATGGATAAATCTTATATCCTGAACGTTATCGACCTTATCAAAAAAAGCGAACAGAATACCGAGTATAAGGTATATGCCATTGTAGCGCCTTCAATTTCAAGCCAGTTTGCATATGCAAAGCTTGGCCAGGTTATTAAAGGACTGAAAGAGCTTGGATTCTATACTGTCATTGAAGCAGCTTTGGGTGCGGATATGGTAGCGCAGACGGAATCACAGGAGCTCGCCGAAAAAGGTTTCCTTACAAGTTCCTGTTGTCCCGCCTTCGTCCGGTATATAAAGTCTACTTTCCCGGATCTTCTGCCCCTCGTTTCTCACAACCTGTCACCTATGGTTACACTCGCGAAATATTTGAAGAGCACTGATGAAAAAGCGAAAGTTGTCTTCATCGGTCCTTGTACCGCAAAGAAAGCAGAAGCACAGTTGGAGAGCGTGAAACCGTACATCGATGCGGTAATCACCTTTGAGGAATTGCAGGCGCTGTTCGACAGTAAGGACCTTGACATTACAACACTCGGAGAAGATGTGCTTGATAATGCATCTTATTTCGGCAGAATCTTTGCCCGCTCGGGAGGTCTGTCCGATGCCGTAGCACAGGGGCTTAAAGAGCAGAACATCAATTTTGACCTTAAAGCCGTCGCCTGTGATGGTATTGAGGAATGCCGGATGGCACTTCTCAAAAAGAGCAAAAACGTGCTTGATGCTAACTTCATTGAGGGCATGGCGTGCATCGGGGGATGTATCGGCGGCGCAGGATGTCTTACTCACGGTGAAAAGAATAAAGCCGAAGTGGATAAATACGGCAAAGAAGCCTTAGAAAAAACAATACGCGACGCTGTTTCTATATTGAAATAACGGAAAAATACAACGTGGTATCTGCAATATTGTTTTATCTGCATAGATAGATCAAACATGAGTTATTGTCGATAAGGACAAAATTGTATGTATCCGGCAGGGGAAGGAATTCTCCTGCCGTTTTGCCTGTTGATCAGGCGGGCTTTTTGCGCCGCTCTTTGCGCAAAGTTTCCGTCGGCTGCTGCGCTCCGTTCCCGCTGGGTGAACTGACGCCCGTCATTCAGGAACGGTTCGTCGAAATGGCGGTGACGACAGAACTGTCCGACGATGAAAAACTGCTCTCCGGACTGCGCAACCGCGTGTATCAGCTCGTCATCCTTCACGAAAAGCCGGAGGACCGGGATCTGTTCTGTCAGCATTATCTTGAGGAAAAGCTCTTTATCCTACTGCCGAAGGATCATCCGCTTGTCGGCAGAGAAAGCGTCACCTTCGACGATCTGCGGGAATACAAGGTACTGCTCGTCAGCAGTATCGGCTTCTGGATGGAGATCTGCCGCAAGCGGCTTGACCCCGAAAACCTGATTGTTCAGAGCAATATGGACGCGCTGTTTGAACTGATAGAAGCGTCGACGCTTCCTCATTTCACCTCCGACCGCATTATGGAACGCGGTTTTTCAAGCCCGGACCGCGTCACGATCCCGTTAGAGGACCCCGACGCGAAAACTACCTGTTATATCGTCTGTCTGAATTCCGAGAAAAAGAAATACGGCGACGTTTTCAGCGCCGCAAGAGAAGCGGTATTGAGGAACAGATAAGAAAAAGTGCGTGCAGTTATCATAAAACGATTTATATAAAAGTTTCAGCGGCGGGAGCGATCCCGCCGCTGTGCGTTATGTAGTTCCTTTTGTGAGCGGTATGCCCGCCTCGATCATCAGCCGGACGCCGAGCCGGAAACCGTAGGAGAACGCTTCGACTTCCGCAAGGGAGTGCATTTCATTCAGCGCCTCATCGTACTTTTCGAGCGTTTCCATCTGCTTGTCGGTCAGCATTTTGCTGAGTTCGTCCCGGTTGCTGCCCATCAGCGAGAGCAGGTGTTTATACCGCCTGTTCTCGGTCAGTATCGCTTCGTGCGGGTTTACGTTGCCGTACCACAGATCTTCCAGCATGGTCATACGCAGATCACCTCCCGCAGTACGATTTCCTCGGCGCGGTTGCGGATGTTGTTCATACGTCCGACCCAGTATAACTGATCGCGCCGCTTCATCGCTTCATCTACGCCCTCGTCCTTCGCCATTTGCTTCACCAACTGAAAAAGCATTTCTTCCGCCTGCTCGTCCACCTCGCGCAGATACTGTTTCAAAGTGTTATTCATACACATTACATTGACTACCATAGGCTTGTTTTCTTTCAGGTACCGGTAGTGCCTCTGCCCCCAAACCCCGACTTGTCCGATCCAACTGTCCTTCATTTTGAAACCTCCATAACCTTGATTTTTTTCGTCGGTGCGTCGATGATTTTGATAAGAAGTTCATTTACGACCTCTACGCATCCGTCCTCGTCAATGACTTGCTTGCGGTATTCATTGATCCCCTTGACCAGAGCCCGCCATTCAAAGTCGTCCAGCACAATGCGCCTCTTGGGTTGCTTTATGTGTTTCACAGCGTCTCCGCCTCCTTTCATCCACATTGTAGCGCAGAGCGGCGGAAAAGACGAATGTGCGGATTCTTTCTGTAAACAGAAAAGCACCGGGACTACATTTCTGTAATCTCGGTGTTTTCTTGCCTTAACCGCGCTAATTCAGTTGTTTTTGACAGTTTTCAAAATTACTGCCTTATCACGGTCGGGCATTTGGTCTATCGGTTTTTTGATGACATAAATTATCATAAAAAACTTGATTTTGGCGACAATATGTGATATAGTATGTGCATAAATGCGTTCTCCCGAAAGGATCAAATAGATGAAGTTCAAAAAAACACGGTTTTGCACGATGATCGCGATGCTTTTGTCGCTTTTGCTGGTCGCCTGCGACGGCGGTCAGCCGTCGCGAACGCCGAACAG
>Ga0310696_10002713_pt1 | contig 22953 bp, 30 predicted proteins | sample AusTroGonzalo_MG_4_FD_203885 | JGI IMG/M metagenome (GOLD analysis project Ga0310696, IMG submission 203885) | Bovine rumen microbial communities from tropical cattle in Woodstock, Queensland, Australia - Gonzalo_02 (v2) (version 2) | ecosystem: Host-associated > Mammals > Digestive system >...
CAATACAAGTGTGTCTAGGACTAATACTATATGATTTGGTTCAATTTGCATTTAGATATTTGAACGAATTGTGGCTTAGAAGAATATATGTACCTAGAACAGATTAAAGAAGTCTTAGAAAGCGAGGAATAAAAATGTACACATCGAAAATTATTTTAATAATGTTTATCTTTATAGCAGTTTGGTGGGGAAGTGTAAATCTAGTGAAATCTATACATGGAAATCATATACCATGGGGAAATTTTCTTTTATTCGCAATCGGAGTAACAGGAACAATAGCATATTTCATTTAGAAAGCGAGGAAATTTTAGAGGAAATATAGGAGAGTGATTATGAATACGGTTTTAATATGTGGTTTACCTTATAACGTAATAGAATGCCAAGAATGTTTTGGGGATGGTCATTGTGGAGAAATCGATTATCGCAAGCAGATTATTAGAATCAATAAGGATATGGCTGATGGATATAAAAAGCAAACTCTCATTCATGAAATGCTTCATGGTATTTTAACTTGTATAGGAAGGGATGAGCTTAGTAATGACGAGCAGTTCGTTCAGGCTCTTGCTAATGGTATTTATACTAGTACATTTGATATTAAAAGGCGGAGTAAAGATTTGTTTAAAGGCGAATTAGAAAAAACATCGTTTTTATCAGAGAGGGTTGCTTCGTTGCAAAAGAAGTTAGACGATATAGAAACACTGATTAAACAAGCTGGAGCGGCACAATCTAACTTTGATGTAATCATGAGAATTAAAGAAGTATTAGAAAGCGAGGATTGAGTATGTTTGCTAAAGTCATTGTAATTAATTTTTTTGTAGTAGTTTTGAATTTGATTGTGGGGTTTAGTATAGGACATTTTTATAGCCGAGAGAAATTTGAAAAGGAATACCGAGAGGGATTTAAACAAGGGTACAGTTTAGGACGAATAGAAAGCGAGGAAGAATAAATGTTAATACCTTTATGGATTATCGCAGTATGCGAACTAGTTAGAATCTCACAGAACGAGAGACAGCTCAAGATGATGGAGCAAGACAGAATCATGGATAATTCCTTGAAAAAGGAGATATCAGACAGAATAATGTCAGGGCTTGATGACATCCTCAAGGGGGAATAAAAAAATGGGTAGTAACTTAACTTTAGCTTACCAAGTAGGATATGAGGATTGCAGAAATTGCGATAAAGAGAAGCTAGACAAAGCCATTCAAAAAATCGAGGCGATGCAAGCAATACATTACAAGATTTTTCTAAAGTACGAAAACTCAGATAAGAGTCAGGCCATGAAAGCCAAAGGAGCATATTGGTTTGCAGAAGAAGTCCTGAAAACTCTTAGGGAGATAATGTAAATCCTAACAAAGACGATTGTTGTAATTTGAGGAGAGAAAAATGAGTCGACCAAAAAACTATTGGAATCCTATAGTTAAAAAGATGATATTCAGATATCCAATGTTGCAGGACGAGAAAACAATTCAGGCAGGGATATTTGAAAAGGCTATTAAGGATTCGTTGAGAGAAACACAAGAGTTAACTAATGGAGAGATGCGAATAAAGGCGATAGAGGATATTTACTTTAAACGCATCAAGACTTATGAGGGGGTAGCACTTGAGATGAATTTTTCTGAGCGAACAATACGTTATTGGTGTAATGATTTTGTGAAGCTCGTTGGAAAGCACTCAGGATATACCGAAGAATAAGTTTGCCTAACAGAGCCTAAAAAATGTGCAACAATAATGTTGTGTCCGAAATGGCTCTGTTTTCCAGAACAACTGGAACATTTGGATGGAGCCTCGTAAGGGGCTCCTAAAAATGTATAAACATGCAAAATTTATGTATGTTTATTCGTTTTCGGTTGTGATACGATGAATATGAGCTTATAAAATAGCTATAAAACAGAGAAAAGAGGGCATAGAACTATGACAGAGCAAAAAATCAAGGACTTTATCACAAGGTATAAGTGGACTTTTTCAAAAACCTATGCAAAGTTCGCTCCACATGAATATTACGTTAAAGACAATCTCGATGAGCAGGGAAAAGCAGATTTTGTAGAGTTTGTAATATTCATCAGAGAAGTTGGATTTCCTTGCAAGTTTGGAAAGCAGACACATATCTATTTTGAGTATGAGGGCAAATATTATTGGACTATGGGCGATACAATCCCTAACACAATAATCCTCAATAGGTGTAACGTGGATGATTATGTAGTCCTTGATGGAAGAATGTTTTATAAGCGAGGGCGACATGATTTATTTGGAGAACAACGTATTTGAGGAAGCATTAGAACGCATTAGATTTGTCTATGACAATTTTGAAGATGTTATCGTTTCCATGTCAGGTGGAAAAGATAGCACAGTTTTATTCAATCTAGCACTCATGGTAGCAACTGAGAGGAATAGATTGCCACTTAAAGTTTTTTGGCTAGACCAAGAATGCGAGTGGCAATCCACAGTTGACTACATGGAGAGCATCATGACTAGGGAAGATGTAAAGCCTTATTGGTTTCAGATTCCTTTCGATTTCACGAACTCACTATCAGCAAAAAACAACTTCATAAGACTATGGGATGAATCAGCACAGGATAAATGGGTGCATCAGAGACACCCACTTGCAATTACTGAGAATCCTAGCAAGTTTAATCGATTCCATGATTTAGTAGAGAACCTTTGCAACTATTGTACAGAATCAGAGAATGTTGCCTTGCTTGTTGGAATGAAAATCAATGAATCATTCAATCGTAGGACAGCAATTACTCAAGGAGCATATACCTATAAAGGTCAGACATGGTGTAAGAAACCACGCGGCAAAGTAAACACCTTTTGGCCTATATATGATTTCTCCAATGACGATATATGGACCGCAATAGGCAAGAATCATTGGAGCTACAACAAGGTATATGATTGGCAATATCAGAAATCAGTAGCCAATAAGGATATGCGAGTATCTGCATTGATACATGAAACATCATGGCATGCAATAGAATTTCTGCAAGAGTTTGAGCCTAAAACCTATGAGCGATTCGTTAAGAGAGTTGCAGGAGTTTCTACTTTTAATCACTCGTTCGATATGGGAGACATTATTCCTAGAGAATTGCCTTTTGCTTTTTCATCATGGAAAGAGTATAGAGACTATTTATTGTTGAATATTACCAAACCTGAGTATTGGGATTTGTTCAAAAAGCGATGGAAAAACCAAGAGGGCGATGAATGGTACAAGGTACATGTTAAAGAAATCATTATCAACGATATTGATGGAACGATAAATGCAAACAAGATGTCGACAATGCGAAAAAAGAGTAAAGAGCAGTTTTACCATGACAGAGATGCAGAATTGTTTAAGAAGTTTAAAAAGGAGCATGAGGACAATGATTAAAGACCAACCTGTTTACAACGTACAATGGATACCTATTGAAAAGGTCCATGCAAACAATTACAACCCTAATTCAGTAGCGGCACCTGAGATGAAGTTACTCTATGTATCTATTAAAGCAGATGGCTATACACAGCCTGTTGTAGTAATCAAAGATAAAGATAGATACGTTGTAGTCGATGGATTCCATCGCTATTCGATTATGAGGCGATATAAGGACATATACGCTATGTGCGAGGGTAAATTACCTTGTGTAGTGCTTGAGGGCAAGACAATGAATGACCTCATGGCATCAACAGTAAGACATAACAGAGCTAGAGGAAAGCACTCTATGACAGGAATGTCAAACATCGTTATGGAGATGCTAATTAATGGAGCATCAGACCTTGAAGTTTGTAATGAGCTAGGGCTAGAAGCTGAGGAGCTTGTCAGATTAAAGCATATAACAGGCTATGCAAAGTTATACGAGAATCACGATTATTCAAAGGCTTGCATGAGTGATAAGCAAGCACAAAATTTAGCAGAGTACAGAAAGGAACACGAAAATGGAAATAACTAAGCAGATTGTAATGAAGAAAATCTCAGAGGTAAAACCTTATGTGAGAAATCCACGAAAGAACGATAAGACAGTAGAGCTATTATGTAAAATCATCCCTCAGGTGGGATTTAATCAGCCAATCTTGATTGATAAGAACAATGTTATCGTTAAAGGCCATGCAAGATATACAGCGGCTATTCGTTTAGGAATGGCAGAAGTGCCTTGCGTGGTAACAGATGCAGACGAGGAAGCTATTCGTCTTGATAGAATCACAGACAATAAAATCTCTGAGTTATCAGAATGGAATCAGGAAGAGTTGTTACATGAGTTGGATTCACTCAATCTTGATTTTGAGTTTGACTTTGAAGAAATCGGATTGCCTAACCTTGATTTTGAGATGCCTGTTTTTGATGATTTCGAGGATGATACTCCAACAATGACAGATGAGGAGCGACAGAAGAAGTATGAGGCATTTATGGCTCAGAATGAAACTAAGCCTGTTCAGATAGTATCACAGAAAGAAATCGATAGAGCAGTAGAGCATCAGCAGGAGCCACAAGCAAAGCCTGAGAAGTATTACAAGGTTACTTGTGAGCATTGTGGCCATACCATGTTTATTAAAGAGGGCGATGCAAAATTCGAGATTTAAGGAGACACTATGAAGTATGTAATTAGAGCGGTAAAAGAGAGACAAGCCTTTGTAGAGGAAATATTAGAGCAGATTCCTGATGCTATTGTCTACTATGACGAGTATCATGATGCGATGAAATCTTATCTTCATGTATGCAGGGATGTCATTAAAGGAGAGCCTGCTGTATTGCTTGAGGATGACATTATTTTGACCTCAGATTTTAAAAACAAGATAGAGGCAATTATAGGGCTATATCCTGACACACTTATAAACTTCTTTAGCTTGTCAAAAACTCATACCGCTCCATATTACAAACTAGGTAGGGAATACTGCATGAATCAATGCGAGTACTTCCCTGAGGGCTTTTCCTTAAAAGTGGTTGATTTATACGAGGATTGGAAAGCTAAAGATGGCGACAAGAATCCAACAGCCTATGATTACCTTGTAGGCTATGCTTGGGGAAGCAATAGAAAGTATCTAGTGTGGAATCCATCATTAGTGCAACACAGAGAAGTGAAGTCAATCATCAATCCAAGGAGAAGCACTAAAAGACAATCAATAACCTTTGTTAAATAAAAACTATATCAAAGAAACGCATATAGGAGATGAGATTATGGCAAAGCAGAAAACCCAAAAGGAAATGGGTAGACCCAAAAAGGTCATAAAGAAAGAGCAGTTTGAATCTATGTGTGCTATACAATGCACTTTAGAGGAAATATGTGCCGTATTAGGTGTAACCGATAAAACATTGAATAAATGGTGTAAAGAAACGTACGATGGGATGACATATTCCGAGGTTTTTAAAGAAAAGAGAAGTTTAGGAAAAATGTCGCTCAGAAGAAGTCAATTTAAGTTGGCAGAAAAGAGTGCGGCTATGGCGATATTCTTAGGCAAGAATTACTTAGGGCAGACAGATACAGTTACTAATCAGGTTCAGCTAGTAGAGGATGACCCATTGAGTATTGCGTTTAAGGAGTTAACTAATGTTCAGCAAGAAGCAATTACAGATTCTAGCATTTCCGAATAGCGATTATACATCTCTTATTTGCGATGGAGCCATCAGAACAGGTAAAACCTCGATTATGGCGGTTGCATTCCTAACATGGGCGATGAGAGATTTTAATGGAGTGAATTTTGGAATCTGTTCAAAGACTTTGCAGACAGCAGACAGAAATGTTATCAAGCCTTTATTGGCTATGACATATATTAAAGAGCGATTCATCATAAAGTATCACACATACTCATATTTAGAGGTAACAGCTTTCGGACACACAAACATCTTTTATATGTATGGTGGTAGAGATGCTAGTTCATACCAATTAATTCAGGGTATTACATTAGCAGGGGTATTCCTAGATGAAGTTGCTCTTATGCCTAGAAGTTTTGTAGAGCAGGCATTGGCCCGATGCTCAGTTAAAGGCAGGCGATTTTGGTTTAACTGCAATCCTGAGGGGCAGATGCATTGGTTCAATCAAGAATGGGTATTGCATCCCGAACAACACAATGCTTTGCATCTGCATTTTGTATTAGACGATAACCCCTCATTACCTGAGGACATCAAACGAGATTATGAGAATATGTATAGTGGAGTATTCCACGATAGATACATTAAAGGCTTATGGGTGAATGCAGAGGGCATTATATATGACTCATTCGATAGTTCTAGGCACGTTTTAAGCAAGGAAGCAATAGAAGCCTTAGAGTTTGAGGAAACGAGCTTTATATCGTCAGATTTCGGTATTCAGAATGCAACTACATTCTTGTTATGGAAAAAGATAAAGAGGAAAGGCTCATGGGTAGCAATAGACGAGTATTACTATTCAGGCAGAGAAGAACGCAGACAAAAATCTGTATCAGAGCTAGTAGATGGCTTATGGGATTTAGTTATTAGAAATAGCCCTACAGATGTAACAGGAAATCATATAGGTCAGATGCCAAAGCTAGTAATAATCGACCCATCAGCTAGTGCATTGATAGTGGAAGCAAGAAAAAGAGGATTTCACACAAGAGAAGCAAACAACGATGTTATTAATGGCATCGCTGATGTGCAGAAAATGTTAAACGAGGACAGATTGTTCTTTTCAGATAAATGCAAACATACTATTGAGGAATTCGGTATGTATGTATGGGATGAAAAAGCATCAGAGCGTGGCGAGGACAGACCTATAAAAGAAAACGACCATTGTATGGATGCTGTTCGCTACTTCGTATACACACAACACTTAGCTCATAAGAGCCCTGAGGACAGAGTAACTAAAAATCTTATGTTTATTTAAGGAGATGCAAAAATGAAAACTTATGAAGATTTCCTACAAGCAGGAGAGAGCCCTAAAGAGAGGGTAGAGTTTCTGTTGTCAGCGGTAAAGGACTTCCAAAGCTCAGAAGAATATCGTAAAGCATTAGCAGGTGTACAGTATTACAACAAGCATAATACAACGATTGAGAAATTCCAAAAGATGCTTTATACAGTAACAGGAAATAAGATAGCAGACCTTGTATCTGCGGATTATCGATTAAAGACATTGTTCTTTAGAAGATTAGTATTACAGCAAGTGCAATATGTACTAGGTAATGGTGCAGTATTCGAGGATGATGCTACCAAAGAGAAGCTAGGCAAGGATTTTGATTTTCAACTACAGAGAGCAGGCAAGAGTGCTATGGCTCAGGGAATCGCTTTTGGATTTTGGAATCTTGACCATCTTGAGGTATTCAGTTATGTGGATACACCTAATGAACCAGGTTTTTGTCCTTTGTTTTCAGATGAAACATCAGAGCTGATGGCAGGTATTCGTTATTGGTTCAAGAAGCAAGGAAGAAAGATAATTTTTAGAGCTACGCTTTACGAAGTGGATGGCTATACCGATTATATCAAGATAGGAGCAGACGATGGCTATGAATATAAGCCAAAGAGAGCTTATGTAGTAACCATTAATAAAACTAAGAATGAGGTAGAGGATGTAATAGAAGAAAGCTATGGAAAACTACCTATCATTCCATTGATTGCAAATGATTCTCAGGAATCAGAACTAGTAGGAATCAGAGAGAGCATTGATTGCTACGACTTTATTAAATCAGGATTAGCCAATCAGATAGATGATTTAAACGGAATCTATTGGGTACTCACAAACACAGGCGGTATGGATGATATAGACTTAGCAACATTCGTTCAGCGTATGAAGCAAGTAAAAGCAACCATTATCGATGGAGACACAGGGGTAGATGCAAAGCCTACTACTGTTGATGTTCCTTATGAGGCTCGAAAAGCGATGCTAGAAATACTTAGACAAGATATCTATGAAGATTTCCAAGCGTTAGATGTAAAGAGCCTTTCTGCGGCTCAGAAAACCACTCAGGAGATTCAGGCGGCATACCAAGCTCAGGATAATAAGTGTGCAGACTTTGAATATTATGTAATCGACTTTATTCAGAGGATATTAGAACTTGTTGGCATCGAGGATAATCCATCTTTCGTATGGAATCGAGTTGTAAATCAGACAGAGCAAACAACAATGATTTTGCAGGCCGCTAATTATCTAACAGATGAAATGGTTATCAAGAAATTGCCATTCTTAACACCTGAGGAAGCAGAGCAGATAATTGAAGATAGGCAGACAGAAGATGTAGATAGATTCGAGGAAAAAATAGAGGAGCCACAGGAAGAAGTAGAGAATGAAGTAGTTATTGAGGAATAACAGATGGCGGATTATTCAGACAGAAAAACAGAGGCAGAGCTTAGAAGCCTCGAGAGGAAACTGAATAGACTATATAAACGAGCTTGGAACGAAATGCGACTAGATACAGAGGAATATTTCGAGCAGTTCTCAGAGAGATATCAACGAGAATATGAGAAGTATAAAAAAGGAGCATATACAGAAGCTCAATTTAAAGCATGGTATCAAGCTCAAGTAGCAAGAGGCAAAACATGGGAAGCTAGGCGAGATTCACTAGCTATGCAGATGACACACACAAACGAGATAGCGGCCGCCTATATAAACAATACTACTCCATCTATCTACGCTTTAAATGCCAATTATGCGGCTTATATGACCGAGCAGAAATATGATGTGTCCTTTACCCTCGTAAATCAGGATGTAGTAAAGAATCTAGTAACTGAAAAGAGTAATGCGATAGAGTTCAAAACTTTAGCAGTAAATCCTACTAGAGATTATAAGTGGAACGCAAAGCAGATTCAGAGTGCTTTAGTCTCAGGGATTCTAACAGGTAAATCTATTGGAGAGCTTGCAGACAGCTTTATGGTAGTACAGAAGCGAAACAGAAATGCGGCAATCAGAAATGCAAGGACTTCTGTAACATCAGCTCAGAATGCAGGGCGGATAGATACGATGAAACGCTCTAGGGATATGGGAATCGAAGTAAAGAAACAATGGCTATCTGCACATGATGACAGAGTCAGAGATAGTCATGCGGCATTAAATGGGCAGATTAGAGACATAGATGAACCTTTTGATAATGGATTACAATATCCTGCCGACCCTGAGGGCATCCCTAGCGAAGTATATAATTGCAGATGCACCTTGAAATATGTTTATCCAAAATATCAAGATATAGCAAGCAGAGAATTGTATACAACTACAAGAGAAGATGGAGAGAGCTACCAAGATTGGCTTAAACGCAAAAAAGGAGCTAATGACAGATATTCTTTAAGCGTTGCACCAAGAAGCGTTCGCCAACAGAAAAAGATGGCAACTGCAATAGATAAAGACATAAGCAGAGAGCTTGGAACAACATCTTATTGGGCAAACAAAATAAAGAGAGGAAAGCAAAACACCGCTTTACCTAATGGAATTATAGAACTAGAAGCAGATGCACCGAACAAGACAATCGCTCACGAAATAACTCACATGCACTCTTATGTAAAGCATGGATTTGAAAGCTATAGGCAGAATAAGTATATCGAGGAAGCAACTGTAGAGCTTTATGCTAGGGAATACTCAAAACGCAAAGGATTTGAGGTTGCTCAGAATCTTGAGGAAGATATCTATTTATTGACAACTATCAATAGAGAATATAAGCTATATCCAACAGATTATGACTTCGCTAAAGAGCTTGTAAATGTGGATTTACCTGATAGGTATGATTGGCTATTTAGAAAAGTGGCAGATGGCGAAGCATCTGAGGAAGCTAAAGACTTTGTTTTAAGCAGATTCGATAGGATATTAAGGAACGGTGAATTTTATGGCAACTATGAGCTATTTGGAGATTAAAGAAAAGCTAAACTCAGGAGATGACAATATCACAGATGAAGATTGGTTGAAGATGTACTATGATGCTCAATTATTGCCCGAGGATTTGAGAAAAGAGTTATTTTCTACTAGACAGGGAGATGTATTAGCACAGATGGGTACAATTCTTATGGGAGATTGGAAATGAGTGAAGAATTAGTATTTAAAACCAACATTCCACAAGTTAAGAGAGCAACCGAGTACGCTATTGAAAAAGCACTAGAGATATGCGGGGGATTAGCAGAGAATCACGCAAAAGATAATCTAACAGCATTCCCTAGAGTCGACACAGAAAATCTGAGAAATAGAGTTACTCATACAGTAAATGCAGAAGATGGAGAAGCTATCATCGGAAGTGCTGTTAAATATGCTCCCTATGTAGAATATGGCACAGGAAAGTATGCAGAGAGCGGCGGCAGGCAGACTCCATGGTTCTATGTGGATGAAAAAGGCAAAGGGCATTGGACGGATGGAATGAAGCCAAGCCACTTTTTGAAAAGTGCTTTGACCGATAATGTAAGCGAGTATCAGCGAGTTTTAGCAACTGAATTAAGTAATAATATGCACTAGACCTCACTTCAAGGCTTTGTAGGCAAGTTTGCCTAACAGAGCCTTTTTTTTGTGCTGTAATATACATAGGGTTCAAGGAATCGAACTAAAGACAATCTAATGCAAAAGAAATTGCACCGAAGAAAAGGAGATTAAACGATATGGCACTTTCCAGAAAAATGTTAGAGGAAATGGGACTAGAGGACACTCAGATTTCAAAGGTTATCAATGCTCATCGAGAGACAGTAGATGGCCTGAAAGATGAAATCACAAATTACGAAAAGCAGGTATCAGACCTTGAGAAGAATGTAAAAGACCTTGAGGATAAGGTATCTGAGGCAACCGAGAAGTTTGATAAAGAACATTCAGACTTTGAGGAATTTAAGAAAAGCCAAGCTGATAAAGATGTTACTGCTAATAAGGAAAAAGCATACTCAGAACTTCTTGCAGATGTAGGAGTAAGCGAAAAGCGTATTGCATCTATCCTTAAAGTAACTGATATCAAGGCTTTAGAAATCGACAAGGATGGAAAGCTCAAGGATGCAGACGTCCTAAAAAAGTCTATTAAGGAAGAATGGGCTGATTTCATCGTGTCGACAGAAAAAAAGGGAGCAGAAACACCTACCCCTAAGGGAAATACAGGTGGCTCCAAGAAATCAAAAGAAGAAATAGATGCAATCAAGGATACAGCAGAGAGGCAGAAAGCTATGGCTGAGAACCTTGAATTGTATGGTATTCAGTAAAGGAGAAAAACAATGGCAGCAGAACAGAACTTAATTACAGCCGACAAAATGAAGCAGGTACGAGAAGTTGATTTCGTACGTCAGTTTACACACACAAGCCTTGCAAAGCTCATCGAGGTACTCGGTGTAACACGCAAGATTCCAATGATGGAAGGCACTACAATGTATTACTACACAGTATCAGGTGAGTTACAGAGCGGTGCAGTAGATGAGGGCGATATCATCCCACTTTCACAGTACGAGGTAACAAAGACTCCTGTTGGAGAGATTACACTCAAGAAGTGGAGAAAAGCTGTTTCAGCAGAAGCAATCAAGAAGTCAGGTTATCAGAACTCAGTTGTTCAGACAGATACAGCTCTTTTAAGAGATGTTCAGGCAGGAATTAGAACAGATTTCTTTGGCCTTTTAAATGGCACAATCACAGGAGCAACAACAGTAACAGGAGCAGGCTTACAGGAAGCACTTGCTAACTCATGGGCTCAGTTGCAGGTTTTATTTGAAGATGATACAGCAGAAGCAGTTCACTTCTTAAATCCACTCGATGTTGCACCTTATCTTGCTAAGGCAAACATTACAACACAGACAGCATTTGGAATGAACTATGTAGAGGACTTCTTAGGTCTTGGTACAGTTATCATGACATCAAGAATTACTCAGGGCACATTCGTTTCAACAGCAAAGCAGAATCTCGTAATGTACTACCTCACAATGAGCGGAGATATCGCTCAGGCATTCCAGCTTACAGCAGATGAGCTTGGATATATCGGTATCAAGTCAGGATATCAGAATGAGGAGAGAGCACAGATTGAGTCACTTGTAATGAGTGGTATTCAGTTCTTCGTTGAGTATGCCGCAGGTGTAGTCAAGGGCGAGATTGACGATTCTTTTTAACAGACCTTACCATATCTCCCGATGATTCAGCAGATTACTTTGAGAGCGGCAAAGGTGCGTCAGATATTCAAAGTGATATTGCAATCAATGATGGTAAGGTTACAGGAGAGCTTAAGTTCATCGAGGGCGGAATCGCCCCTGGTACCTTGTCAGGAGATGGATACTTTATTGGACTTAAATTCAGCGATTTCGCTGAGGGTCTCACATATGAAAATGTTAAAGTTGGCATAGTACCAAGTTCTACAGGAATGCCTTTACAGACTCTTGACATCGACAAGAACGCAGTATTTAAAGTTACCGATAAAGACAATCAGCACATTAAGATTGTTCAGAGCGACAATGCAGGCCACAAGAACATTCAGAACCTTGACCTTAGCGGCTTAACATTGGAGCCAAGCACAGGAGCATAAGGATATGTATAAGGTAATTAAATTTTTCACAGATTTGCAGGATGATAATTACCCATACAATGTGGGTGATACATATCCACGCAAAGGAAAGAAAGCTACTAAGAAGCGTATTAATGAGCTTGCAGGTAGTAATAACAAACAAAAAACACCTTTAATTGAGGAAGTAGAGGAGACAGAGTAATGCTTTCAGAGATTTGTAAAGAACTGAATAATTGGTTTGAAAAAGAGCGATTGTTCGGCAAGTTTACAATCTCAGATGGAGTATTGCAGAATGTCGACATCCTCGATGGGCAATATTACCGAATAGTCGGTAGTACATTTAACGATGGTGTATATGTCTTTGACGTTCATAACACTCCCCTTAAAGATGAGACGTTCGATGGTGCGGTTTGGTTAATGGCTGTGCCATCGGATGTACTCAATCTCAGTAACGAGATAGATGCATGGGCAGAGAAGTACGGAGAGGCTCAAAATAGCCCATATCAGAGCGAATCGTTTGGCGGCTATAGTTATACTAAGGCAAGCGGTTCAAGTAGCTCTAGTAACCCAAATGGGGCTACGTGGCAATCAGTATTTGGTGGCAAATTAAACAAGTGGAGAAAAACAATATGTTGCTAGAAATCGCTATGGAAAACTGCACAATGGTTGATAAGCTCACTATTCCCGATACTTATGCAGGAATCAAGACAAAGTGGCAAGATGGAGCATCTTTTATGTGTGCTGTTGTTCTTGATACTTCGCTTGAAGCTAAAGTGGCAGAAAAGCAAGGTGTGACAGGAATCTATACTGTGACTACTCCACGAACTATCAATTTGCAATATCACGATGTATTTAGACGAAATCGAGATGGAAAAATCTTTAGAGTCACATCAGATGGAGATGATAAAAAGACTCCGCCTGTTGCAACGCTAGATATGAGACAAGTATCAGCAGAAGAATGGGAGATACCAAATGAATAAAGTACAAGCCATCGTTGATTTTTGGCAGAGAGTTTCAGGGCTAATGGTATTTGATGAAAATTCCGTACCTGATGAAGCAAAAATGCCATATTTAACGTGTGAAATTAAAACAGGAAGTTTTGAGAATGAAATCCCTATAACAGCTAGTCTATGGTATAGAGATACATCATGGGAAGCTGTGAGCTTGAAAGCCGAAGCAATCAGCAAGGCCATATATGAGCTTAGGGGAACTGCTCAAAAGATTGATGATGGGCGATTCAGAATATATGAGGGGAACACCCCTTTGTGTCAGAGATTGCCTGATGATAACGACGATATGGTAAAGCGTATTGTCATAACAATAATGGTTGAATTTTTTACTAATTATTAAGGAGTAAGACGATGGGAAGATATACTAAAATTCCAACAAACGCATTCGACAATCTACAGATGGATGCAGGTGTACTCTTAAAGAACTTCAACATCGAGGCGGCTATAAGCGGAGAAGATGGATTTTCTGATGCAGATATCATCTGTGCAACAACAGGTGGCGTAAATCCAACTTGCAAGCCTACATATTCAGATTTTGCTGAGGATGTTGATAATGCACCAACAAACCTTATGGAGTTTAAGCATCTTGATGGATGGGAAGTTGCACTTTCAACAACAGGTCTTGGAACATCACCTGAGTTGATTCAGTTGTCTCTCGGTGCGGCAGATATTGTTGATGGAACAAAGATTGTTCCTAGAAAGTCATTGAAGCAGACTGACTTTAAAGATATTTGGTGGGTTGGAGATAAAGCCGATGGTGGATTTATCGCAATTAAGATTCTTAACGCTTTGTCAACTGATGGATTCTCTATTCAGACAACAAAGAATGGCAAGGGTCAGTTATCACTTAATATTGCAGGTCATGTTTCATTGCAAGCACAGGATGTCGTACCAATGGAGATTTACTCTATTGATGGCGAGGAGCCTGTTATAACACCTGATGTTGTTTTAAACAAAGCTAATATCGAGCTTGAAGTAGGAGCAACAGACACACTCGTTGCAACAACTACACCAAGCGGTGAGGCAGTATCATGGAGTACATCTGATGCAGAAGTTGTAACAGTTTACAATGGCTTTGTAACAGCAGAGGGCGTCGGTGCCGCAAAGGTAACAGCGGCTATGGTATATGGAGATGTAACATATCAAGATACATGTAATGTAACAGTAACAAGTACAGGAGCTTAGATTATATGAGATTAAAGGACATACAAGGCGATAAGGCGTTGGATACACTAGCAGATTTGCTAGACCCTATCGCTCACATAATGGCAGATGACAAGATGGTTTCTATCTTTAAGAGTGGACAGAAGCTAAAAGCTGTTCAGTATGCTATTAAAGAACATAAAACAGAAATCACAACGATTCTAGCCTTATTAGATGGAGAAAACCCTAAGGAATATAAAGTAAACCTCATCACACTTCCAATCAAATTGATGGAGCTATTAAATGATGAAGATTTGCAAGGGCTTTTTCAGTTGCAGGGCTTGACAGAGACCTCTTCTGGCTCTGCTACGGAGAATACAGAGGTCGAAAAGCAATAAGACCTTTTATGCGGTATGTCTTAGCCAAGAACCAAGAGAAGTTCGAGGAAAAGGCGTACCGCATTTATGTTACAGATAGTTTAAGGGCTTATTTGCAGAATGAGGGCAATCCTAGATATGCAGACATGATAGATAAAACACCACCTGATGATAGGAAGCCTGAGGATATTATTAATCATATTAGAGATGGATTGAGGAAACTATAATGGCTAGTGGAATGGAAGCGTTTAGCTTATGGGCTAAATTAGTTTTAGACTCAAAAGAATATGAAAAAGGGCTAGGAGAAAGCGAAAGTTTTGCACAAAAGGCAGGTGGAAAAATAGCATCAGCGATTGGAACTGCCTCTAAAGTAATCGGTGCAGGATTAGTCGCTACTTCCACCGCAGTTGCAGGATTAGTAAAAGCATCTGTAGATGCCTATGGAGAATATGAGCAGTTAACAGGCGGTGTAAAAAAACTCTATGGAAATATGGGGAAATCGCTTGAAGAATGGGCGGAAGATAACCACATGTCCGTAGAAGAGGCGTCAGAAGAATGGAACAAGCTCGAAACTGCTCAAAACAATATGTTGGCAAACGCCGATAGGGCTTTTGAAACTGCGGGAATGTCTGCCAATGATTATATTCAAAACGTAACAGGATTTTCGGCGGCATTAATTAATTCTGTGGCAGGCGACACAGTAAAGGCCGCAGAAATGGCAGATATGGCCATGAGAGATATTGCGGATAATGCAAATACTTTCGGAACATATACCGCACAAGAACTAGCAGGAGTTTATCAGGCACTTGCAAAAGGACAATATCAAACACTTGACAACTTGAATCTTGGATTTGGCGGAACTAAAGAGGGAATGCAATCCCTTATTGACAAAGCTAATGAACTTGCCAAAGCTCAAGGCGATATGGGCAATCTAACCATCGATAGTTATGCAGATATTGTACAAGCCATTCATTTAGTGCAAGAAGATATGAATATCACAGGTACTACTGCTAATGAAGCGGCAACTACTATTCAGGGCTCTTTTGGAATGTTGAAAGCATCGTGGCAAAATCTAGTTGCAGGATTTGCTAATCCTGATGCGGATATAGGACAACTTATTGGCGACATGGTAGGGTCTGCCTCTAAATTTTTAGGAAACTTGATTCCTGCTATGACACAAGCGTTATCAGGAATAGGGCAGGCGGTTCAAAAAATTGCTCCTATTATTGCAGAACAGTTACCATCCTTAGTTGAAAGCGTATTGCCACCAATGATTAATGCGGCAATATCGCTATTAGATGGATTAGTAGCGGCACTTCCTACTATATTGCAAGTATTAATTGAACAAGCACCAAGTATTATGATGACTATTATAGATGCGATTATATCACTTGCTCCTATGCTTATAGACTTAGGCATGCAGATGATTTTAGCTTTATCGCAAGGACTCATCGACAATCTGCCTCAATTAATTCCTGCGGTTATAGATGCAATATTGCAAATTGTTGATACTCTAACAAGCCCTGATGCAATTTCGCAATTAATTAATGCGGCTATTCAAATTATACAAGGATTAATAAATGGATTAATTCAAGCGTTGCCTCAGCTAATACCTGCAGGGATTCAGATTATTACAGGAATGCTAGATGCGTTAATTCAAGCGTTGCCTATCTTGATTGAAATGTTACCATCATTAATCGAGCAAGTAATAACAGCATTAATAGACAACATAGACATCATACTTGATGCGATAATTCAAGTTATGATGGCAATTATTCAGGCAATTATCGAGAATTTACCATTGTTTATTGAAGCGGCGATTAGAATTATCATGGCACTAACAATGGGAATCATAGAAGCTATGCCCGATATTTTGGCGGCAATCGTAAAGCTAATAGGTGAATTAATTAATACTATAATCAAGAGTTTACCTAAATTTTTGCAGAATGGTATGAAGCTAGTAAAAAGCATTATAGAGGGTATCGTTAAAGCCCTACCTACTTTGTTAATGCAAGGACTAGAAATGATAGCAAAATTTATTGAAGCTATTGTTAGCACTTTTGCGAAAATCAAGGAAACAGGTAAAAACGTTATCCATCAGATTTGGGAAGGTATAAAATCACTTAATCCTTTACAGTGGGGTAAAGATTTAATACAGAGCTTTATCGATGGTATTTTGGCAAAATGGGAATCATTAAAGCAGACAGTTAGCAATATAGCTAATTCCGTAAAAGAATTTTTGGGATTTTCAGAGCCTGAAAAAGGCCCACTTTCAGATTTCCATACCTACGCACCTGATATGATGGATTTATTCATGCAGGGAATTGAGGACAACAAGAAGAAACTCCAAGATACTGTTGCAGATGCTTTTAATTTCCAACCTTTGATTTCAGGACCTGAAATGAATATGAATGGCACAGGAGCATCAAGCCAAGTATGGAATATCAACATATATCAACCTATGGAATCCGCTACCGATGTAGCTAGAGCAATTAGGGAAGAATCACAATACGGATTGATAGGGGGTGAGAGTCTTGCTTATTAAGTTTGTAAAATCAGACAACACAGTTTTATATGTTGGTGAGGGCTATGATTGGAGATTGCAGAAAAAAGGACTAGAGGGCTTTGCATCCTTTGAGGGAAAGCTAACAACAACAGCAGACTACTCAAGGGATGGAAGCACCCTTGATAATGTAAGGCTAGATGATAAGAAGCGAACACTTAAAATCTGCAATATTAATTGGAGAAATGCAGATGAGGAGAGAGACAAAGCGAGGAGATTCTTTTCCTATAATACGGATTACAAAATCTATATCACAGTAGGAAATGAGACTAGATGGGCTGAGGGAACTCTTTATAGGATGCAATTCAACGAGCCTACTAATGAAGATTATATGCTCAAGTTAACAATGAGCTTTGAGTTTGAATCCCCTTATCTGTTAAGTTACGACGATTTTGGAAAAGATATTGCATCGCTAACACCACATATTGCTTTTCCATGGCTTAGCTCGATTGAAAAAGGTACTTATAATGCAGTATTCAATTTTGACCGCTCAGTAGAGATTTACAACGATGGAGACATCATTACTTATGTAAAGATGAATATAGGATTCAAGAATCCTGTTACCAATCCAAAAGTAGGAATCAATGATGGATTCATACGATTCATTGGGGTTTTCGGAAAAGATGACCATATCAAAATCGACTATACTGTAAATCCGCCTAGAATCACTAACAACGATGAAAACATTCTAGGAATATGTGACAGGGCAAGCGTATTTGAGCGAATGTATATCGATAAAGGTGCAAACACAGTATATTTCGATGCAGATAATGGTACTGATGAAATGAGCGTAAGCGTTTATTACTATCGTCAATACACTATGATATAGCGAGGTACAAAAATGAAAGAAAAAGGAAGATATGAGGTTCCATTTTCGGTCAAGATATTAGATGACAATTTCGATTTAGTAACCCCGATATATTATGACAATTTACAATGGGAAAGAGCCTACAACCGAGTCGGTAAATTTGTTATCGATGGAGTTGTAGGCGAGTATGACCGAGATACATGGAAATATGTATACACAGCAGAACGAAAAGAGTTTGGCAGAATATCGCAAGTAAATCTGAAAAAAAGCGGTGGAAAAAGAACACTTACTATCTCAGGACTATTTGTAGAGAGCGAACTAAATAAAATGATATGCTACGCAAAACCATCGAAGTTCGATGATGATGCAGGAACCCATTATGGTACATCGATACTTTCGACCAATTCACCTACATGGGTAACACAAGAGGGAAACGCAGATGCGGTCGCTAGAGCGTTTTTTAATGGCTTTAAGCAGATTTCCTTTAGAAATTATTTAGTAGGCGATTTTGCAGGCGATACGCTCGTCACAAAGACATTTGAGCTAGATATAGACTATGGTACAACAGCAAGTGGCACATACAACTATTCAGCTCACACAAGAAACAATGAAAAGCTAGGCGATAAGATTTACGACATTCTTAAAGAAAGCTACGCATCGTATGAAGTAATATTTGACTATGCTAATCGCACAAAAACGATGAATATTATTCATGGAATCGATAGAACACAAACAGGACATGCCTTTGGTGTAAATCCTATTTGCTTTTCAATGACTAATGGCTCAATAAAGAGCGTGAGCATGGTATCAAGTGATACAGATACCAAAGATGTAGTTTTACAATATGCAGAAGATGAAACACAGACATTAATCCTTGTAAATGCTTTAAGTGATAGTGTAGGGCGATTTACAGCGGAAAGCATGAGTAGTAGCCAAAGCGATTTCATTAATGATGAAACTGTAGATTATAACCAAGCAGATAAAGAACATAAACTATCAGTAATGGCAGATGCAAGCCTGAGACTACATGAATTGGAAGATGTAATAAATATTCAATTCGATTTTGTTAATAGCAGTTATCGCTACATTGAGGATTTTGATTTAGGCGATGTTGTATCTGTGGACTTGCCTGAGCTTGGAATATCTATTGATACACAGATAATAGCTTGCCACGAAGTTGTAAAAGGCGGAGTGTGGAGCATGACAATAGAAGCAGGAAAAGCAATTATCAGAAAGAGAGGTAGAGTATAATGGTTGGATTTCCTTTTGATTCACAAGTGGTATATGACCCTGAAACAGGCGACCCACAATTTGATAGAGCGATATCATCACAACCAATGAGAAAGCTCATCAGAGATTTGTTTACCACAGGAGTGATGCCTAACCCTAGTGATAACTTACAAGTAAGCTCAGGAGTAGATGGGATGACAGTAATTGTTAGCCCAGGTTTTGCGGTAGTAGATGGTGGACTTTGTCAGGAAGCGGAAGCACGCACACTTGAGGTTACAGCATCAGACAACACCTACGATAGAATCGATACAGTAATTCTTAGGTGGAATGAGAATGTAGACGTAAGAACAGCAGATTTATACATTAAAGCAGGAACACCTGCGGCATCTCCTGTTAGACCTGAATTGCAGAGAAATAACTCAATTTACGAAATCGGATTAGCAGATGTATTTGTAACAAAGAGAGTATCTACAATTACAAATGACAAAATTACAGATACACGTTATGAATCAGAGCGATGCGGAATCGTATCTTCTGTATCTGAGTGGGATACTACAACAATCTATCAGCAAGTACAAGCAGATTTAGCAGAATTTAAGAGCGAAGAACAAGCTGAGTTCTTGGCGTGGTTTGAGACAATTCAGAATATTTTAGATGAAAATATTGCGGCCCACATAATGGATTTGCTAACTACAAGTAATGAGAAAGAGTTTGATTTTACTTACGACAGCACCTCGCAGAAATACGGATACACTATAGATGGAGTTTTCCACCCTTTTAAGACAGCCCATACTCTAACCAAAACAATAACTACAAAAGGTACTACTGATATGGGCGAAGACCATGAGTACCGATATGTAGATACAACAGGGGTTGCTAATGTAAATACAGAAACGTATACAGCTACAACAAGAGCCGCATCTGTAGATATGGGAGCATCAAATGCTTACAGATATGTAAATACTAGCGGTGTTCCTAACTCGAATAGTGGAACATATAAGCCAACAGCTAGAAACGCTTCTATCGATATGGGCGCAACAAACAGCTACCGTTACGTTAATACAACCTCAGTACCCAACAGTAACAGCACGACCTATAGTGTTACCTCAAACGGAACCAAAGATATGGGAGAAACTAATATTTATCGTTATGTTTCCGTTGCAGTTGCTAATAGTAACCCAGTAGCAAATCGCAAAACAAACACCTTTAATAATACAACTACTGGTTATGTAACTGGGCTAACGGTGGGCACTAAATATCTTTTAATCGTTTGTCAATTTAAGTGGAGTGGGAATAGCTACCCTATAAATATTGTCAGTGGAGCAACCGTCGTGGAAAGTTTAACCGAAAATTGGCACGCTATAGTATCAAACTCGGCTTATATGTGGTTAGCCACGGTCAAGGCAACCGCAACGCAAATCGGGGTTTCCATTGACTCAACCGCACAAAACGTTAACCTTACAGCAATACCTTTGTTATAAACAATTCAACATACCGATAGATATGGCAAATAAGCTAATATTTATCGGTATGTTGGTGTTAGCGTTCCTGTTAATATTAATGCCTGTGCTTACATGGAAGATTCTTACACTTGCCCCTCAGCAGGCTATATTATAGGCCGCATACAGTCGCAAGCAAGCGGCGCTACTGTTAAAGTAAACGTCAACGGCACCGCTGTGTATACTGCACAAGGAAATACTGTGTATGTTAAACGTGAAGTAGCCGCAAACAACGTAATTACAATAACGTCAACTAATTGGACGTATACTTCGTTCGGTATTTCATTTATTGCTAAATACTAATTTACATAAAATCTGAGTACGTCCGTCCAGTATGCTCCGCTATCCCACGAAACGGTTGTGGCGGTTGCTTGTCCCATAAGAACGCAAACAGCGTTTACGTTTGAGCCAGTAGCTTTATAAAATTGCGTCGCACCTGCTGTAAACTTCAAGCTGCTCGACATTGATACAACAACGATAATATCCCCCACGGCGCAAGTAGCAGAACCCGCCCCCGTACCTTGGCGGTATATTTCTTGTACCCCTGGAGAGCAAGCTACTTTAACATACCGATAAATATTAGTTTATTGGCATCTAAAAAACAAAATACAAGAACTATTTACGAGGAGTCTTTAACGCAAGACTCCTCTTTTTAAGTTTGCCTAACAGAGCCTACTTTATATGCCAAAATTAATGTATCGAAATATTGCGTAACAGAGCCTAGATTTCGTGCAAGAATAAATATATAGCAGTAGTAATGAAGCAAAGGAGCAATTTTATGGAACATATCAAAAATTTAATAGCGACACGTCCTTTACGCATTGACCTCTGTCTATTGTTGGGAGCCCTGAGCGGCACTCTAACAAATATATTCGGTGGATGGACAACAGGGATGCAAACATTAGTAATTCTTATGATTATTGATTATGTAACAGGACTACTCGTTGCAGGATTATTCAAAAACTCGTCAAAAACAGAAAATGGCGGACTTAAATCTGATGTAGGATTCAAAGGATTAGCCAAGAAATTTGTAGCCTTAATGATTGTAGCGGCTATGCACAGAATTGACTTAATGTTTGGCATTGATTACCTGAGAGATTTGTGCGTTATCGGATTCGTTGCTAATGAGTTTATTAGCGTAATCGAAAACGCAGGCTTGATGGGCATTCCGCTTCCATCAGCAGTAACAAAAGCTATAGAGTTGTTAAATCAAAAATCAGAGGATAAAAAAGAATGAGTACAGTTATCGGAAGTGCAAGGCACGATGAAAATGGAAAATATGCCAATGGAGCTAAAGGAGACCAATTACAGAAGCTCGTAAATGATTTTAAGGGCGAAGTATCCATGCAATATCTCAAGGATTTTGTTGGAAGTAAGAAATGGTATGTTCTGAGAGCTAAAGACAACATTCACGCTATGAGTCTTGCTAACGCTATGAAAACAGCTTGCAACAATGCCAATATCGGCTATGACCAATCAGGCAGGCTTGACATAATGACCTATGGAGTAGATAGCTCAAGGAAGATTGAGTGTGATTGTTCCTCTTTGGTAAGAGCTTGCATTAAGAAAGCTGTAGGATTAAGCGTTCCTAACTTCACAACAGAGAATGAAGTATCTGTACTAAAGGCCACAAAGTTGTTTAATGAGCCTATTTTGTATAAAACAGGAGTAGATATTTACGAGGGCGATATTTTCGTAACCACAACTAAAGGACATACTGGTATTGCAGTAGATGGCATCAAGCGAACAGTAGCAAAGACATATTTCAAGTACAATAACGTAGATTATGGCAGAGTATTTGACCCTGCTTATTATGCAGACAAGAATCCTGATATTAAAGCGGCATTAGGAACTAACCCAACAGTATTGTTCAATCATTTTATCCTTTATGGTTGTAACGAAAAGTCAAGATGGGGAAAGACTATTGCAACATTTAATGTAGAAGTATATGCAAGCCATAATCCTGATTTAGTAAAAG
>Ga0310696_10002715_pt1 | contig 22952 bp, 17 predicted proteins | sample AusTroGonzalo_MG_4_FD_203885 | JGI IMG/M metagenome (GOLD analysis project Ga0310696, IMG submission 203885) | Bovine rumen microbial communities from tropical cattle in Woodstock, Queensland, Australia - Gonzalo_02 (v2) (version 2) | ecosystem: Host-associated > Mammals > Digestive system >...
TCTCCGTACCCCTTCCGTTCCCGGAAGTAGGAAGCGAGACGGTTTTATAGAGAGCGCCGTCCACCATCACCTCCACCCGGGCCTTGTAATCTGTTACAGAGTAATCCTTAGGCAAGACAAAGCGATAGGAAAAGACCGCGCCCTTGCCTTCAAAACTGAATTCTCCTAAATCGGCCAAGGTCTTATTGATATTCTTCTTGGCAACGGGCCAATGGCCTTCGAAACTCTGCTCCAGGCGCACGGGCTGCGGAACCTGCGTCTTGATGGTGACGGCGTCGCCTTCCGTGGAACCGCCATTGAGCTCGATCACCTTCAGGGCCTGATTGAAGCTCATCTGGCAGGCGCGGTTCAGCGAAATGTCGGTATACTTGAAATTCACATCCTCCACTTCATAAAGGGGCAACTTCCAGTTTTCCGGGATTTTGTCGAAGCCCAGGACGGTGCCAAGAATGCCGGCGGCCGATGCCGGATTGCAGTCCGAATCCTGTCCACAGCGGGTAGCGATGTCAATGGTGCGGTAGAAATCGCCGTTTCCGTATAGCAGGCCGATTACAATATACGCGCTGTTAATCACCGCGTCTATGTTGAAAGAGGCATTGAAACCTCCGGGGCAGCCTATATCGTAGCCGTAGTGCTCGTTGGCCAGTGCCCAAGTGATGTGCCAGTCGTCGGGATACTGCTTCCACCAGCGGATTACATCGTCGATGCATTTGTAGTATTTACTCTCGACGGGGATGGTTTTGAGGGCCTCCCGGACAATGGTAGGAATGTCGTCGCAGATAAAGGCCAGGGCATACATAGCAGCCACGTAAACGCCTCCGTACCAGCCATCTCCATAGTTCATGATATGGCCGATTTCATCGGTATAATAAGTTGCGGCGTTCACCATGCCAGGAGCCATGATGCCGGCATAATCGGCCTCTATCTGAAAGTCGATGTCATCGGCGTGGGCGTTGTTGTGCCAATGCCCCGATTCGGGCGGCATAATCCCCTCCCGGATGTTGTAGCGAGCCTGCAGGTTGGCATGCCACAGGGGGTATCCTGCATCGGCAAAAGCTTTTGCAAAAGACTCCACGGGTGCGTCCAGGCCTTCCTTTTCAAAGACCTCCACGAAAGTAAGGTCCATATAGACATCGTCGTACAGGCCGGGCGTATTGTCGTACCACCACTTCACGATATGCTCATTCCAGTCGATGGCATATTCGTCGGAGATGAAGTTGGGGAATTTAAACTCCGTAGGGCCGCCGTAGGTACAGCCGATAACCTGCCCGGCCCAGGCCCCCCGAATCTTGTCCATCAGGACATTCTTATCGAGGGTAACCTGGTCTTGGGGCCGGGACTGGGCGCAGCCTATTGCCAGCAGCGCACAAAGGACTAATGAGTATCGGTGAAGCATCCTATTTCACTGACTTCGCTGTTGATGGCCTCATAGAATTTCCCGGGAGTTGCCGGATTGCGGTACAGCACCTTGTCCAGGACAATGCCCTTGCAGTTCTCGAAGTAGAAGAGGGTGGGAACGGGCGTATCGGCGCCGATATACCCCTTAGCCTTCTGGTCTTCGTAGCTCTTGAGCACAAGAGGTGCGCGACCGTCCACCACGCCGTTGCCCCGGGTGGCAAAGATCTTCACGTTCTCCACGCCGATGGCATTGAAAATGGCCTTCTGGCCCTTGTAGTCGTGGATATTGTCCGAGCCGATAATGTCGGCGGCGGCATCCAGGCGGATATTCACGCCGCTTTTCAGATAGACGGCGCCGGTAACATAGCGGCCCACGCAGAAAGTGAGGGTACCGCCACCCTTTTCGGCAATGAAATCAATGGCCTTCTGGATACTGGTGGTATTGTCGATGATGCCGTTGCTCTTGATGCCAAAATAAGATGCCTGATATTCCTTATCCTGTGCAAAAGCGCCAAAAGTAACGAGCGCAGCAAGGACTGTTACAATAATCTTTTTCATATCCGCTTACTTTTTATTCTTGAACTTCTTCACGTTGTTGGTAATAATCTGCTTCTTGCCCTTGGGAGCGTCGGGCTGGATGATCTGGACGCCCTGGAGGGTGAGACCGTCCACGTCATCGGCCACGATAGCGGGACGATAATCCACGTCCTTGACACTGACCTTTACGTTCTTCATCACCAGGTTTACGGCGTGACGGATATAGAAGCCCCAGGCAGGGAGTTCCTTCCAGTTGGAGAATTCGGGATAGCTTTCCTCCAGTTCGGGAATGGCCTCCAGTTCGGCCTTGGAGGTGCCGCAGTAGGCATATTCAGGATCGGCCTTACCGGGATAGACAATTTCGATGTTCTCCAGGGTCAGGTTCTCAATGGGCATTCCGGGGATGCCCTGGATGCCGCTGGCGCAAACGTTGCGGGGCAGGTCCTCCACCGGGCCTTCGTACATATAGCCGGCATCCGGCTTGTCGAAGGGAACTTCGGCATAGACGTTTTTGATGACGATGTTCTTCATGTAAGGATTGTCGCCGGGACGACGGGAACCGGTACGGATGAAGATAGGGTTGCCGGTATTGATGCTCTTTACGCCGTCAATCAGCACGTCCTCAATCTGGGCGCCGTCCACAGTGGCGATGGTGATGGCCGAACGGTAGGTGTCGTAGATATAGACGTTGCGGAAGGTAAAGTTCTTGAATTTGCCAAGGGTAAAGGTACCGAATTTGATACCGTTGGCGCTGGAGCGGCCGCGGCAATTCTCCACCAGGATGTTCTCGGAAACGCCGTCCTTGCTGTGGCTCTTGAAGCAATAGACATCATCGGCCGCATCGAAGTCGCAGTTGCGGATAACCACGTTGGAGCAGTCCACGATGTCGATACCGTCGTTGTTCCAGTAGGACTTGGCGTCCACTTTCACGCCGTCAACCACAATGTTGCAGCATTTGTCGTACTGCTGGTTCCAGCTGGCGGGGTCGCGGAGGGTAATGTCCTTGACGGTAATGCCGTCGCACTTGTAAAAATGAAGATTCTCGGGGCGCTTGCTTTCCTGGAGACGGTCCAGCTTGAGCGGGTCCTCGATCAGGCCCATATGGACATAGTCCACACCCTTGGTGGCTACCAGGAATCCGCGGCAGTTGATTTCGCCCTTACCGGTGATGCCGATATTCTTCTGTTTCACCGAGAAGATCATCGAGGTCCACTTGGCGTCCACATCCCTCACATAATCCCAGGGATTGAGGGAGCCCAGAAGACGGGCATCTTCCTCGATGTGCAGGGTAACGTCGGATTTGATGTAGATGGAGCCGGTGACAAAGTCCCCGCCCTTAAAGATAAGGCGGCCTCCCCCATTGGAAGAAATGTAGTCGATGGCGGCCTGAATGATGGCGGTGTTAAGGGTTTCACCGTCGGCCTTCGCACCAAAGTCGGTGGCAAGATAATCCTTGGCAGCGGCCGAAACAGAGATGGCTCCGGCCAGGAAAAGGCTTAATGCAAGTTGAATTAATTTCTTCATTTTCATGTGTTTATTAATTATTGTTTTATCTGAAACCATGTTGTACGCCATTGCGGGCCGTCATCGAAGGGAGGCATTAAAGCAATGGGCTTTAAGGTAAGCGCTCCGGTAAGGAGTTCACCGTTGCCGTTCAGGCGGGCCGAGGATATTTCCTCCCGCGTGAGAAGCAGGGAATTCGGCTGTTCGAAGCTGTCCTGGTGGTTGGTGGCATAGACCAGAGGTCCCACGCTGAAAGTAACGTAGTGCCGCGTAAAGCCGTTGTACCAATTGGAAAAGTTATATTCGTTCTTACCGGCATTGCGGTATTCCCAGCTTTTTTCCAAAGTTCGCACTTCGAAGGGGAAATCAACCTCCAGGCAGTCGCCTTCTTTCCACGAGTGTTTGACGCGGATATATCCGTCTTTTTCCTTGGCCTCCAGCTTCTTTCCGTTGATCTTCACCGTGAAAGATTCCGCCCATTCGGGCCGATGCACCGCGAGGGTGAAGTTACCCTTGCCGTCCACCCGGAAAACCGCCTTGCCACTTCGGGCATAATCCGCAGTCTGGCTTATCTGCACCGGATTTCCCTTGATGGAAACGTCGTAAGTGGATTCGGAGATGATATTTACATACACGCCGTCTTTCCGGGTTTCATACATATAAACGGGAATGTCTTCCAGGGCAGTCATTCCGCTGCTCCAGCAGCAGGCCCAGTCTCCCCTGGGGGTGAGTTCCCCGTTGGTGCGTACGTAATACTCCCAGCGAAGGCCATCTTCGGCCCGGGCAGCCATCAGGGCATTGTAGGAAGTTTTCTCCAGCTCTCCCGCGTATTTTCCGTCGCCGCTGATGCGCAGCATTTCCCAAGTGAAATGCATCCATTCCATCACCGAGCAGGTTTCGGTACATTCATAAGGGGCCCATTCGGCCGGGCGGTTGAACAGCTCCCAGCAGAAGTTGATGCCGCCCCAGGGGCCTCCCAGGGTGGTGAGGTGGGTGCTGCGGATATTTTCCCAGGCATTGGTGCAGGCTTCCAGCAGACGTGTGTCGCCGAATAATTGGTAGGCCTTGGCCATCCCCGTGAGGCAACGGTTCATCTCGTAGATTTTTCCATTGCCGATAAGGGAAACGTCGTACCCTTTCCGGGCCAGTGTGATCAGTTGCAGACAGGGCGTGTTGTCCAACTCAAAGATACAACGGTCTATGAGTTCTTTCACCACCGGGTCCGGCCTCAGGAGATAAAGGTCGCAGAGCGGATCCAGGATGCCGCAACCGGCCATCCCGCTGTGCTGTCCCGTCTGGGCTATCTTGATGCCCTGGTCAAAGACGGTCCAATGCAGGAATCCGGCTATACGAAGCGCACAATCGGCATAACGGGGCTGGTCCAATGCTACGCTGGCTTCGGTGAAACCCTTGATAAGATAGGCCATGATCCAGGTGTCCCAGTCCACCTTCATTTCCTCGGGTCCGGGGCGGTGATAATAGCGTTTGTCCTCCCTGTAGCAGCCCAGATAACCGTTTTCTTCCTGGCGGGAGACCAGATAATCGGCCACGGAAACCAGTTTTTCGCGAAGCACGGGATCGCCGGTACGTTCGTAGGCCTTGGCGGCGGTGTACATCCACTTGCCGGCATGTTCTCCCTGCCAGCCGCCTTTTCCCTGAGCCACCATTTCCGGGCTGAACAGGTGGATGGCATAACTCTCCGGACCCGTAATATACTGCGAAAGGCGGCCGTCGTAACCGGCATCCACAGCATGGCCCAGAAGGCCTCCAATGGTTATGACAAGAAGGAGTTTCATATCCAGCTTATTCCAGGACGGCGATGACGGGATAGTGGTCCGAAACAAAAGGCATGTTGTCGTAGGACTTCGTCAGACGGGTAAGGCTGGTGCACTTGGTAAAGCCGGAATAGAAGATATAGTCTATGTGACGGGTATCTGTAACTTTGCCCCAGTCGTGCCAGGTGGGTCCTTCGTCAATTTCCGGAGCGGTTTCCCAGACATCCTGCATCATGCCACGGAGGTCGGTGAGGCAGGGATCGTCGGGATACACGTTGAAATCGCCGGTGAGAATCATGGGGAATCCGTCCGGATTCATCTGGCCGATCCGTTCTACAATGAGGGCCAGGCCGTTGCGGCGGGCTACCTCACCCACGTGGTCCAGATGGGTGTTCACGAAGAAGAACTCCTTATTGCAGTCAAGGTCTTTCAGCAGCGTCCAGGTGGCGGTACGGCGGCAGGCGGCATCCCAGCCCAGCGAAGGCACATCCGGGGTTTCGGAAAGCCAGTAGGTACCCCAGTCCAGAAGGGCGATGCGGGTGGTGTCGTAGAAAACCGACATATGTTCGCCCTCCTTCACGCCGTCCTCGCGGCCCACGCCCACACATTTATACATAGGGCACTGCTCCAAGAAGTAATCCAGCTGGAAATCCACGGCTTCCTGCACACCGAAAACGGCAGGGCGCTGGTCCAGAATCATATCGGCGGCGGCTTTGCGCCTGTACTGCCAAGAATTCTCATGGTCGTTGGCCACGCCCGCACGGACGTTGAAGGTCATGACCTTGATGGGCGTCTGGGCCTGGCGGCAGGCAAGCATGGAAAGGGATGCCGCAAGGAGAATCAGGATTCTTTTCATTTCCGGAATAGTTTACAGGTCAATTTCAATGATATAGTCAATACTGCAATCGGCATCCTGGGGCACCTGGACGGTGAAATCGGTTTTGCCCTTCTTGAACTGGATGGCCGATCCATCGGCGAAAGCCTTCACAGCTCCTTTCTTAACCTTGAGGGGGAAAGGCAGGGTGATGACGCCATCCTCCGGCATTTCCAGTACGTGCAGGAAAATCTTGCCCTCTTTGTGCGTGAGAACGCCCCAGGGCTGGGGTTTAAGCATAGTGGCACGCGTACCGTAGATGCTTTCCCCATTGACGGCCATCCATTCACCCATGGCGGCCAGGCGGGTAACGCTACCGGCGGGAATGGTGCCATCCGGGCCAGGGCCAACGTTCAGCAGGAGGTTGGCATTGCGTCCGGCGATACTCACCAGCGTCCGAAGAAGATCCGGAACGGTTTTCCACTTGGGATCGCGCAGATTGTAGCCCCAGTTGTCGTTGAGTGTCTTGCAGGTTTCCAGGGCAAGGTCCTGGCTGATATGGCTGGTGCGGCTGTAACCGGATTCATTCTCTCCGGGGATGTCGCGTTCGAACACCTGGATATCCTCTCCGGGAATGGGCACGCGGTGGTGATTATTGGCCACCAGGCAGGAAGGCTGGAGGGAGTGGATAAGCTTGTAGATGCGCTCATAGCCCCAGTCGAAGTCCACTTTCAGTTCCTGGCCTGCTTCCGGCTTTTTGATCTTGGCCCAGTCGCCGTCGAACCAGATGCAGCCGATGGGTCCGTAATTGGTGAGCAGTTCGGTAATCTGTTCACACATGAAGTCCAGGTAGTGGGCATAATCGGCCTTGGGGTTGCCGTCGCCGCGGGGATAGTCATCGCGGCCCCAGTCCAGCAGGGAATAATAGAAATTGAGGCCGATTCCCTCGGCGTGGCAGGCATCGGCCAGTTCCTTGATGGGATCGCGGTGCCAGGGCGTGGCGTCCATTACGTTATACGGCGAGGCCTTGGTGGCGAACATGGAGAAGCCGTCGTGGTGGCGGGAAGTGATGGTGATATACTTGGCACCCGAAGCCTTGATCTGGCGCACCCACTGCCTGGCGTCGAAGCGGGAAGGATAGAAACCGCCCGGGTAAGTGGAATATTCCTCGTAGGGCACCTTCTCATTGTACATCACCCATTCGCCCTGGGCCAGCATGGAATACACGCCCCAGTGGATGAAAACGCCGAATTTGTCGTCCCTGAACTGTTCTTTGGCAGCCACCACTTCCGCGGTGGGGACATAGCCCTTGATGCCTTCCTCAATATCGGGAAGGAGAGGGGCTTGGGAAAGGCCCAGAAAGGCCGATAACAACAATGTGGTTAGCATATCAGTTTGTGTTTGAATTATTTACAGAGAATGTGCAGGTAATGGGTTCGCTCTGGGCATCCCAGGAATCCACGGCCACTATTTCAGCGGTGTACGCCCCTTCTTCCAGATTGGCCAGGGAAAGTTCATAGGCCGGTTTCATTTGCGAAGGCAGCGGAACCCGGTAAAAATCGGCCAGGATCTTTTTGAGGGCCACCTGCTCTCCGTCCTTGGAGATGGTAATCCTATAATGGTGCACGAATTCATCGTCGGTTCCCGCAGCGAAGCACAGTTTCCCGTCTTTGAATTCGGCCGATGAAAGCACCGGCGGCGTGTTCCGGGCCCTGAGGGTTTCGTGGTTGTAGCGCGCCAGGTGGGAAAGGTCCTTGCGGGGCGCCGGCAATTCCCAAAGGTCTCCAATCACAGCCTTATTGTAGAAATCCATGCGGGTCAGGCGGGCATTGCCCTTTTTGTCGAACTGCAGCAGAAGGCCCTGCGAGAACTTTCCCGCCCCTTTCATGACCGTCACGGTGGCCATGTCCTCATAGTTCCCGTTGTCAATGGCCATATAGCTGGTGGAAGCAGTTCCCACGGAGGTGAAAGCGCCCTGCCAGATGCTGCGGGGATCGTTCAGGGGGAAATGCAGGTGCCCGCCGAAAGTGATTACCTGGGGATAGCGGGAAAGGATGCCGGTAAGTTCCTTGGTGGACCAGTAGTCCCCCATCCGGGTGTAGGTGTCCTGCAGGACGGAGCCGTAGCAGGTGCCGTAAATCATAGGATGGGTAAGGAGGATGATATATTGCTTGGGATCTTTAGCCGTGATTTCCTGTAAACGGGCCTCCAGCCATTCCAACACAGCAGGATCATAGGTAATAGGACTGGAATGATCCGGCGTGAGGCAAAGGATGTGGTAGTTGCCGATAACACAATGCCGGCATTCCAGCGAATCCCGCATAACGGGGTCCTGGTCCGTGAGGAAATAGTCGGGACCCAGGATGGTATGGAAAACCGCATGCTGGGACACACTTTCCCGGGTCCAGCGATACTGGGGATTCATATCGTGGTTGCCGATGGTATACACCATGGGAACCTCCACCGGGTTCAGGACTTCCTCATAGAGGCGCTTGAAATCGGCCATTTGATTCTCCGAAGCCACGTTGATAAGGTCTCCCACCACCAGGACGCCGTCCAGTTTTCCCTCCGTGGCATCCACCAGCCGGGTGAGGACATTGTGGAATTTTTCTTCTGATCCATAGCCGTTTCCTATATGCGTATCGCTGATTACTCCCAGGGACAGAACGATGGAGTTTTCATCGAAACGACTGTTCTGTTGGCAGCAGGCAAACAGAATAGGAAGGGTTAGCAGCCCCAGTGCAAAGTGGATAGGTTTCATAGGCATAAAGTTAATGAAAAATCGGCAAATTTTTTTATCTTTGGAGTATGAAAACGCATTTTTTCTTTTTGGCCTTCGCCTTGGGCTTGAGTGTGACCTTGTCGGCCCAACATGTACAGTATGTGAATCCTTTTATCGGCACTGCCGGGATGGGACATACCTTCCCCGGAGCCTGCGTCCCCTTCGGCGGCGTACAGCTCTCGCCCGACACAGAAATGATTCCCCACAACGTCAAGGGCGTCTATCAGCCGCGCACCTATGAATACTGCGCCGGCTACCAGTACGACGACCCCACCATCGTGGGTTTCAGCCATACGCATTTCAGCGGCACCGGTCACTCCGACCTTGGCGATATCCTGCTTATGCCCGGAACCGGCCAGATCCAACTGGTGCCCGGCACGGCGGAAAAGCCGGAGGAAGGCTACCGTCAGCGTTTCAGCCACGAAACTGAATCGGCCGGCGCCGGTCATTACGAAGTGACCCTGGCCGACAGCAATATCCGGGTGGAACTTACGGCCACCCAACGGGTTGGCGTACACCGCTACACCTACCCCGCCGGGGCCGATGGCCATCTGGTGCTGGACCTGGACCACGGCATTTATAACTATGACGGCAAAACCCTTTGGGCCGAAGTAAGGGTGCTGAGCCCCACGCTCATCACGGGCTACCGCATCACCAACGGCTGGGCCCGCACCAACTATACTTACTTCGCCATCAGCTTCTCCAGCCCCATCACCGAATACGGCTATGAGGACAAAGCGCCCGTGTACTACAAAGGCGGCTATGCCAAATTCCCGCAATACCACAACTTCCCGGAAATGGCCGGCCGGAAACTGGCCGCCTGGTTCCGCTTCGACACTGAGTCCCAGCCGGAACTCACCGTGAAAGTGGGTATTTCGGCCACAGGAATGACTGGCGCACTGAAAAACCTGGAGGCCGAGGCAGGAGACAAGGACTTCGACCAGCTTCGCTGCCAGGCAGAACAGGCGTGGGAAAAAGAACTCTCCTGCCTGGAATTGGAAGGCACCGAGGCCGAAAAGACCATGTTCTACACCTCCCTGTACCATACGATGATCAATCCTTCCGTCTATATGGATGTGGACGGGCTGTACCGGGGACTGGACCACGAACTGCACCTGGCCAATGGCTTCACCAACTATACCGTTTTCTCCCTCTGGGACACTTACAGGGCCGAACATCCCTTCCTGGCCCTGTTCAAACCGCAGCGCGACGAAGACATAATCGCCTCCATGCTGGCCCACTATGAGCAGAGCGCACACGGCATGCTGCCGGTCTGGAGCCACATGGCCAATGAGAACTGGTGCATGACGGGTTACCACAGTGTAAGCGTGCTGTCCGACGCCATTGCCAAAGGGCTGAAAGTAGACGGGAAAGAGGCCCTGGAAGCCATGGTTTCTACCTCCACCGTTCCATGGTACGGAGGCTTGGGAGAGTACATGAAACTGGGTTACGTACCGCTGGAAGCCAGCGCCACTGCCGCCAGCAACACCCTGGAGTATTCCTACGACGACTGGGCCATCGCCGCCGCGGCCGAGCGCCTGGGCGATCAAGAAACCGCTGCCCGCTATTATGCCAGAGCAGCCTACTACCGCAACATTTTTGACCCGTCCATCTCCCTTGCCCGTCCCCGCTACAACGACGGCACTTTCAAGGCCGATTTTGACATAAAACAAACTGTGGGACAGGGATTTATCGAAGGCAACTCGCAGAATTTCTCCTTCCACGCGCCGCAGGACGTGAACGGCCTTCTGCAGCTGATGGGCGGCGACAAACGCTTCATCGCCACGCTGGACGACCTCTTCGGCACCCATCTGCCGGAGTACTGCTACGCCGATAATGAAGATGTCAGCGAGGAATGCCTCCTGGGCGGCTATGTCCACGGAAACGAACCCAGTCACCATATCCCCTACCTGTACGCCTGGACCTCCCAACCCTGGAAAACCCAGTACTGGCTGCGGGAGATTATCGACCGCTTCTATCGGCCCGAAATCCGCGGCTTGGGCGGCAACGACGACTGCGGACAAATGAGCGCCTGGTATATTTTCTCGGTCCTGGGCTTCTATCCCGTTTGTCCCGGCACAGACCAGTATGTAATCGGCGCCCCTTACCTGCCTTATGCCAAGCTTCAGTTGGACAACGGAAAGGTCTTGGAAATCAAGGCTCCCGGCGTTAGCGACACTAACCGCTATGTGAAGGCCGTCAAGCTGAACGGCAAGCCGGTGGACAAGCTTTACCTTACGCACGAAGAACTGCTGCAGGGCGGCACGCTGGAATTTGTCATGAGCAAGACCCCCAATAAACGCCGCGGCACTTCCGCCAACGCCAAACCCTACTCGCTATGAGAAAAGCTGTTTTAGCCCTGGCGCTGTTTGCCTGCACGGCCGTTTTCGCGCAGGAGCGCCTCATCGATTCCGTTAATCCTTTTATCGGAACGGATGGCTTCGGGAACGTGTATCCCGGTGCGCAAATCCCCTTCGGCGGCATCCAGATCAGCCCCGACACCGACGACTACGACTACGATGTAGCGGCAGGATACAAATACAACAAGCCCACCATCATGGGCTTCAGCCTCACCCACTTAAGCGGTACCGGCATTCCGGATCTGGGCGATTTCCTCTTTGTGCCGGGTACCGGGACTTTGAAATCGGCCACCGGCACGGACACGGACCCCGACAGCGGCTACCGTTCCCGTTTCAGCCATGAGCGGGAGGCGGCATCCCCCGGCTATTATACGGTGGATCTGCTGGACTACGGCGTCAAGGCCGAAATGACCGCATCTTCGCGCAGCGGCATCTTCCGTTTCACTTATCCGGCGGCCGATTCAGCCTTCGTGATGGTGGACCTGAACCATACCCTCCGCTGGAAATGCGAATGGTCCACGGTGCGCCTGCTGGACGATTATACCATTATCGGCAGCAAAATCGTGGCGGGATGGAATCCCAACCGCCATGTCTATTTTGCTGCGCGTTTCTCGGAGCCCATCCGGGATTTCGTGATCCTGCAGGAGGGCGAGCCCGTGATTTACAACACCAAACGCTTCCGCAGCAGCCTGGAGGCCTGGGGCCGCGGATTGCAGGCCTGCGTCCGTTTCAGCACCGTGGAAGGGCAGCAGGTTTGCGTAAAAGTGGCAGTATCGGCCGTGGGCACCGACGGCGCCTTGAAGAACCTGGGCGAACTGGACGGCAAAGGATTTGAGGCCGTGAGGGCCGATGCAGAAGCCCTTTGGGAGGCCGAACTGGGCAAGTATCAGCTGGATCCCGCCTGTGACAAAGCCACGCGGGAGACCTTCTACACCAGCGTATACCGCACGGCCCAGCATCCCTTCCTGTTCCAGGATGTGGACGGCCGTTTCCGGGAGCACGACAATACCATCGGCCAGGCAAAAGGATGGACCAACTACACCACTTTCTCGCTTTGGGACACGTACAGGGCCTTCCATCCGCTGCTGAACCTGGTGAATCAGCCCCTGCAGGCAAACCTTGCCAACTCCATGCTGGCGCACTTCGACAAAAGTACGGAGCACATGCTCCCCATCTGGTCCTTCTACGGCGGCGAAACCTGGTGCATGATCGGCTATCACGCCTGCTCGGTTCTGGCCGATATGATTATGAAAGGTGTGAAAGGCTTTGACTACGAAAGGGCCTACCAGGCCATGAAGACCACAGCCACCAATCCTCACTACGACTGCATTCCGGAATACACGGAACTGGGCTATGTCCCCTTTGACAAGGAGAAGGAGTCCGTGTCCAAGACCCTGGAATACGCCTACGACGACTGGTGCATCGCCCAGGTTGCCCAACTGCTGGGGCACCAGGAAGACTATGAATTTTTCATCGGCCGGAGTCGCAATTACCGCAACCTGATTGATCCCGAGACCAAGTATATGCGCGGAAGGGATTCCCAGGGGAACTGGCGCACGCCGTTCGCCCCCATTGCCTACCAGGGTCCCGGTTCGGTGAACGGATGGGGCGACATCACCGAAGGCTTCACCATGCAGTACACCTGGACCGTTCCCCACGCCTTCGAGGACTATATGGACATTGCCGGGAAAAAGTTCCTCTGCGAGCGTCTGGACAGCATTTTCAAGCTGGAAATGAGCGACGATATTCCGGGTGCCCACGACATCTGGGGCCGTATCGGCGGCTACTGGCACGGCAACGAACCCTGCCACCACGTACTCTATCTCTATAATAAACTGGGCAAGCCGCAGGAGTGCCAGAAATGGGTGCGCTATGTGGCCGATCACTTCTATGGCAACACGCCTGACGCCCTAAGCGGAAACGATGACTGCGGCCAAATGAGCGCCTGGTATCTTTTCAATTGCATGGGCTTCTACCCTGTCTGTCCCGGCAGCGACGAATATGAACTGGGCTCGCCCTGCGTACCCGGCGTCCGGGTGCGCCTCTCCGGCGGCGGTACGCTCACCGTACGCACCAAGAACTGGAGCAAGGAGCACGTCTACGTGAAGGCCGTCTACCTCAACGGGCAAAAAGTAAAAGGAAGCACCATCCATTATTCGGAAATAAAGGATGGCGCCGACCTTCTCTTTGTGATGAAATAAAGCTTATTTCCAGTAGTGGGAGGCCTGGATGGCTGCTTTCTGCAGGATCCGGGCCTCTTTTTGCGTAATCTCGTTCTCCGTGCCCTGGTTGCGGAAGGTGTTGCCCTTCACACTGACACCGAAAACGGGACAGATTAGGGTTTCGAACCACACGCAGGCGGTGAGATATCGGCCATATTTATAGTCCATGTGGAAGCCGTCGCGGGTAAATTCCCTATCGGTGGGGAAATTACTCTTGCGAAGGTTCTGCACGGCCACGCCGGAGGCCATGACAACGGGGATATCGTAGTCTTTGCGCAACTTGGCTACACAGGATTCGATGCAGGCATACATCAGTTCCTGGCTGTAGGTATAGTTGGCGAAACTGCGGTTCTCGTAGTTGTGTGCATAGGCCCAGGTCTGGTGCCAGACAATGGCGGCATTGGGATTGGAGCAGTTCAGGCGGACGATCTCGATGAGCCTGGGCAGCCAGGGATCGTAGCTGTCCCAGCGGCCGCTTTTGGGAGAACCCTGCTGAAGGGTGATAATGTCCCAGGGTTCATCGCCCAAACCATCCATGAAACTACCCTCCTGGTATTTTTTAATGGTCTCCCACTGGTTGGCAACGGACTTTTTGTAAACGTACTCGTGGCCGTTGGTTTCGAATTCCTGGCAGTGCCTTTCCAGGGTGCAGCCACCGATGTAGAGCCGACCCAGGATCACATTGTGGATACCGGCGGCCTCCAGCAGGCCCGGCAGGTATTCCGTGGCATCGTCGGAGAAGGAGTTTCCGATGGCCAGAATACGGAGGGTGTCGGGCCGCTGCGGCAGCGGATGATTGGGATAGAACGACTGCGCTCCTGCCGGCTGGAGGAACACAAAAAAGGCTAAAAAGCCTGTAAGAAGCAGTTTTTTCATTGTACTTCAGCTCTGTATTCCAGGATGTCGGCCGGTTGGCAGTCCAGAGCCCGGCAGAGGGCGTCCAGCGTGCTTATGCGGATGGCCTTGGCCTTGCCACACTTCAGGACAGAAAGGTTGGCAGGGGTAATGCCCACTTTCTCGGCCAGCTCGCCGGAAGACATTTTCCGGCGGGCCAGCATGACATCTATATTGGTTATGATGGGCATAACGGACTATTTTTCGGCTTCCGGCTGCGGCTGTTCATCGGCCTTGCCTTTCAGATAGGAAGGGAGTTCCATGCCGGCCATCTTGAACAGGTCTTCCAGCGGGGGAACACTCTTCATCATACCGGAAATGAAGTTGGAAGTGGCAGTTTTGCCGTCGGTGCCGTTGCCGGTGTCCCAAACGGTGACCTTGTCGATGTTGATGCCCTTCACGGCCTCCACCTGGGTCTTCACCAGTTCGGGCAGTTTGTCGGCGATCATCATCAGGACGGCCTTCTGGGCGTCTCCTTCGGCGGCGCTTACCATGCTCTTGAAACCATCGGCCTGCTTGGTGAGGATTTCCAGCATACCGCGGGCCTGGGCGTCCATCTTGGCGAAGATGGCGTCGGCCTCACCTTTGGCCTTGCGGCGGATCTGTTCGGCTTCTGCCTCGGCCTCGATGATCTTTTTCTGCTTATCGATTTCGGCGGCGACCACGATGTTGGCCTTCTGGGTGGCCTGCTCGCGTTCGGCGCGGGCCAGTTCGGCGTCGCGCTCGCTCTGATAGGCTTCTTCCAGGGCCTTGGCGGCCTGCACCTTTTCCGCGGCCACAGCCAGACGGGTGGCTTCTGCGGTCTTCTGACGACGTAGGGCGTCGGAGTTGGCAATCTCGATCTTGGCGTTGTTCTCACCCTTTACGGCATCGGCATCGGCCGCAGCAACGTTCACGCGGGTGTCTTTATCGGCCATGGCCTTACCGGTTTCACCGTAACGGTTCTGTTCGGCCACGCTCTTCTTGGCGTCGTTGATGGCCTTGGCGGCGGCTTCCTTACCCAGGGCCTCGATGTAACCGGATTCGTCGCGGATATCGGTGACGTTCACGTTGATGAGCTTCAGGCCGATCTTGCGGAGTTCGGCCTCCACGTTGGCAGATACGCTGGCCAGGAATTTATCGCGGTCGGCGTTGATTTCCTCGATGTCCATGGTGGCGATCACCAGACGCAGCTGGCCGAAGAGGATATCGGTGGCGATGCTCTGGATGCTGTCGGTGCTGAGACCCAGGAGGCGTTCGGCGGCATTGGTCATCACTTCCGGCTCCGTGGAGATACCTACGGTAAAGCGGCAGGGCACGTCCACGCGGATATTCTGCTTGGAAAGGGCGTTCTGGAGGTTGCACTCGATGCTGATGGGCTTGAGGTCAAGATAGGCGTAATCCTGGAAGACGGGCCAGATGAAGGCGGCACCGCCGTGGATGCACCGGGCCGATGATTTGCGGCCAGTTTTACCGTAGATTACCAGGATCTTATCCGAAGGGCAGCGGCGATAGCGCCTGAGGATGGCGGCCAGGGTTACGAAGATAACGGCCACCAGAATAAGGAGAAGGGTAATGGAAGGCATAATTTAAATGGTATAAGTGTTAATTTGTTCTACAAGTACGGTATTGGCATTCACTACATCCACCACACGGATGGGGGTGCCGGTCTTGAGGGCATCTTCGCTGTCCGTGATGGCGTTGTATTCGCGCACGGCACCGGAGATGGTGATCTGGACTTTCCCCTCCCCTTTCTCCTGGGCGGGAATGGTCAGGTACACTTTGCCCTCGCAGCCTTTGGCAGCGGTGGTGAGGTCTATGTTGCCGCTCTGCTGCATACCGGCGAGCCACTTGAACATATACATCACTGCGGCCACCAGTGCCACGCCTATCAGGACGGACACGAAGATGAGCAGCGGGGCGGAAGTAATGCTGTGCTGCAGCAGGATGGCGCTCCATCCGAAGCCCAGCAGGAAGTTCACGAAGTTGCGGAACGTGTACAGATTGGAACCGCCGTCGATGTTGGAGAGGTCACTTCCGTCCATGGAGGTATCCACGTCCACGTCGAAGTTGGAATCGGCATCGGCCCCCACGAAGGTGAGGATGCTCTGGATGACGAAGATGAGGGAGGCGGTGAGGGTGACACCCCACAGGATTTTCATGACAAGGCTGAGTCCAGCCCACCAGGTTGCGATCATAGCTTTTCAGTATTTGTTTGTGCAAATATAATAAGTTTTTATTGAATTGCAATAATTTTTTATAGAATTTTGATTTTTTGTTTTCCCATTCTTTTTTCGTAAATTTGTCCTTATTAAATATTGTTTTCTATGGCAAACATTAACGACTACATTCAGCAGCTGGTGGGCGCCGCTGCCGGCAAAGTGGAAATTCCCGCCCAGGTGAAAGATCAGGTTCTCAACGGATTGTCCAGCTCCATTCTGGGCTCCCTCACCCAGACAGTTGCCAAACCCGGCGGCCTGGAAGAGGTAAAGAACCTCCTTACCGGCAAGATCAATGCAGCCGGCAGCCCTGTCACCGCTCTGGCAGGCAACATTTTCAACGCGAATGTGCTCAGCAAGCTGAACCTGGGTAAATTGGCCCCGGCGCTGGCCGCCCTCATTCCCGGTATCATGAGCAAACTCTCCGGTATCATCAAGGACCAGGACGGCGACGGCGATGTAGACATCAACGATATTCTCCTTTCCCTGAAAGGCGGCAGCAGCAGCGGAGCCGGCATCCTGGGAGCAGCCACCAGCATCCTTGGCAGCCTGCTGGGAGGAAAGAAGTAGTATGGCCAACCACGTAGTAATAATGGCCGGGGGCATCGGGAGCAGGCTCTGGCCGCTTTCTACACCGGATGTTCCCAAACAGTTCATCGATGTGCTGGGTGTGGGCCGAACCCTCATCCAGCTCACCGTGGACCGTTTTGCACCCGTGTGTGCGCCCGGCAATTTCTGGGTAGTTACCGGAGAGCGTTACGCCCATCTGGTCAAGGAACAGTTGCCGGCCATCCCCGAGGAGCAGATCCTCTGCGAACCGGAAGGCCGCAATACAGCCCCCTGCATCGCCTACGCATCCTGGAAAATCCAGCAGAAAGACCCGGAGGCCAACATTGTGGTCACCCCGGCCGATGCCCTGGTGATGAAGACCGTCGAATTTGCCGAAACCATCGGCAAAGCCCTGGCGTTCACGGCGGAGCGGGATGCCATTGTTACGGTGGGCATCACCCCTACCCGCCCGGAGACCGGTTACGGTTATATCCATGCTGCAGAAGCCCTGCACGGACAACTGGTCAAGGTGAGCGAGTTCAAGGAGAAACCGGACCTGGATACGGCCATCGGCTATCTGGAAGACGGCCATTATTTCTGGAACGCCGGCATCTTTGTGTGGAACGTAAACACCATCGTGCAGGAACTGCGCGCCTATGCCCCGCAAATCGCTGCCGTCATGGATGCGCTCTCCCCCACTTTCTTCACGGAGAAAGAGCAGGCCGAACTGCGGCGCCTCTTCCCCACCTGTGAAAAGATTTCCATCGACTATGCCGTCATGGAAAAGAGCCCGCGCATCTATGTGATTGCCGAAGACCTGGCCTGGAGCGACCTTGGCAGCTGGGGATCCATCATGACCCACCTCAAAACCGACGAAGACGGCAACGCCGTCATCGGGGCCGATGTAAGGCTGCACGGCTGTCGCGACTGCTTTGTACACACCGCAGGAGAGAAGACCGTGGTGGTGGAAGGACTGGACGGATACATAGTGGCCGAGTCCAAAGACCGCCTGTTGGTATGCCGCCTATCCCAGGAGCAGCATATTAAAGAATACAGTGCATAACTTTTTGCAAAAAAAGTATTGCATAATCAAAAAAAGATTGTACCTTTGCAATCCCGATTTCGGGCGGAGGACTCGTTAGCTCAGTTGGTAGAGCACAACACTTTTAATGTTGGGGTCTCGGGTTCGAGCCCCGAACGGGTCACAAAGACATATACCAGCACTCTTAGCTCAGCTGGTAGAGCAGCTGACTCTTAATCAGCGGGTCTAGGGTTCGAGTCCCTAAGAGTGCACAAAGGATCGCTTCGTTCAGAAGCGGTCCTTTCTTTTTGCTTAATCCATTAATTTCGGATATAATTACAATCTTAGTTAGAATTTCATGTTGTTTCGTAACTAAGATCGTTCAGGTTGTCAATCTTAGTTGGTTTTTAGGGGGCATACATAACTAAGATCGCTCTTTTTCCAGGATAGCCTGTAGCTGGGCAAGGACATCGGGGTGCTCTGCGGCCAGGTTATGGCGTTCGGCCGGATCGGTGGTCAGGTGATAGAGTTGGGGCTCCTTCTGATATCCTAGTTCCACTCCGGGCGCCCAACTGTAGGAGGCCGGGCCGTTACTGGTTTCGATGTATTTCCATTCGGCTGTGCGTACAGACAAGGTACGATCATTGGCCTGTTCGATTACATAGTCCCGACCAACGGGATCCTGCCCCAGCCAGGCATCCAGGCCATCACGACTGTCAGGTGCCACGCCGTTTGGCAAGGCAGCTTTCAGAAGACTTCCCAAAGAACCACACAGATCGATCTGTGAAACGATGGCCTCTGAAACGGCTCCGGCAGGTACTTGTCCAGGCCAGCGGATGATGGCCGGAACTCGTGCGCCGGCTTCGTAAACCGTATATTTATTTCCCCGCAGAGCGCCTGAAGGGTCGTGCCCGTTCAACAGTTCCCGCGCTTGGTCTACGTAACCGTCGTCCAAGACGGGACCGTTGTCACTGGTGACCAACAGCAGGGTGTTATCGGCCAGACCCAGTTCTTCCAACTTCTCCATCACGCTGCCCACGGTCCAGTCGAATTCGGTGATAGCATCACCCCTAAGGCCCATCCCGCTACGTCCGCGAAAACGCTGGTGCGGAAAACGAGGAACGTGGATATCATTGGTGGCCAGATAGATAAAGAAAGGCCGATCCTTGTTTTCCTCGATGAAATTGAGGGCGTGCACTGTAATGGAATCGGCAATATTCTCGTCTTTCCAAAGCGCTTTGCCGCCGCCCTTCATATAGCCAATGCGGCCGATACCGTTCACGATGGCCTGATTGTGCCCCACCGATGACTGCAAGTTATATAGGAGCTCTGGATGTTCGGAGGCCAGGGGCTCCCCTTCGAAAGGTCGCCGGTAGCTCACCTCGATGGGCGCCTCAGGATCCCACTGCGCCACGCGACCGTTATGGATGAACACGCAGGGCACACGGTCTCCGGTGGCCGCCATGATGTAGGATTCGTCAAAGCCGATATCGGCCAACCCAGAAGGCAGTGGCGCGTTCCAGTCCTGCTCGCCGCCCTTGTCGCCCAGGCCCAGATGCCATTTTCCGAACGCGCCGGTGCGGTAACCGGCATCTTTGAAGATATCGGCCAGAGTGTATTGTTCAGGATGGATGATCATGCCTGCGTCACCGTCGGCGATATTCGTGTCGCCGCGCCTCCAGGCATACTGCCCGGTGAGCAGCGAATAGCGCGACGGTGTGGAGACCGATGCCGTGGCATAGGCATTCACAAAACGCGTTCCTTCCTGCGCCAGGCGGTCCACATTGGGTGTCTGTACATTCCTGGCGCCGTAGCAACCCAGGTCCCCGTAGCCCAGGTCATCGGCTAGGATAATGATCACATTGACAGGTCGGTCGGTTGGCTTTTCAGAGGCACAGGATGCAGCCAGCGCTGCCCCGCCCAGACCCAGCATCCAATACGACTTTTTCATAACAGGAATCTATCGGCCTAATTGAATACGCAGGAGGGCGGCGCTGTGGGGCGGGAGTGTGGTGGAGATGGATTTTCGGCTGGTGTCCACGCTGAGAGGGGCCTCTTCGAAACGTGAGTGGGGCAATACGTCTTCCGAATGGATCAGTTTGGCATCCAGGAGCTTTCCTTTCAGCGCGAAGCGGAACTCCCGCTCCGAGTCATAGGAATCGTTCACCAGTGTGATGGTGAGCACGCCGTCCTTAATGGTAGCGGCGGCAGCATAGTCTTCGTTTTCGCTTATGGGGCAGTACTGACCTCCCTGATGGGCTTTCATCAGGGCGAAGACCTGGCCGATGGCCGTGAGGTAACTGTCAGTGGGTTTGACAATGATGGCCCCTTCTCCCACCGGCTGGAAGTAGCACACCAGCGGCATGTCCAGCGAACGGCTCTCGTTGATATGGAAGTGCATCACCCTGGCGGCATAGATGCCTTCGGCCACACAGGAGGGTCTGTTCCAGGCATACCACTGATTCCACTCATCGAAGGACATGTGCAGTTTCTTACCCGTAGCATCCAGGCTCTGACGCATCTGACGGGCCTGCCGGATATTACCGTCCAGGGAAGACACCAGGGCCTCATAGGTTGCCTTTATCCCTTCCTCCGTAGTGAAGTGCCGCCCCCCGGGAGGGTTGGCATAATGGTGGACGGAAGTATACTGCACCTTGTCGGCCATCCTGGCAGCCGAGTGAATGGCCCAGTTGTCGTTGGGGTACGGGCCTGATGAGCAAAGGGCCAGTTCGGGCGTTACGGCCAGCATGGCATCGGCATGCTTTTCGGCCATATCAGCATAGGCCGATGGCCCCTGCGGCCCTTCCATGTGTGAGTAGCCCATCTCGTTCCCCAGCGACCAGAAATGCACGTTGTAGGGCTCCGGGTGGCCGTTTTCGGCGCGCTTGCGCCCGTATTCCGTATCGGTGGACCCGTTGCAGTACTCCACCCACTGGGCGCTCTCTTCCGGGGTGCTCCATGCAAGGTTCAGCGTGAGCATGGGTTCGGCCCCTACCTCGCGGCAAAGGGCGATAAACTCGTCAGTTCCGATTTCGTGGAAGTCATAGCCGTAGGAGAAGGATTGCGTCTCAATTTCCATAGCAGCCTGCAGGGGCGCCCGCTCGTCCACGGCCAGCAGTCCGTCCTTCCAACGGTATTCCCCAGCGAAATTACCTCCGGGCCAGCGTAGTAGCGTGGGCCCAATCTCTTTCAGGCGGGCCACCACATCCGAGCGCATACCGTGAAAGTTATCGGCAGGCAACATGGACAGGGCGCCAAAAACCAGTTCGGCCCGCTCCTGGAAAGTGTAGCGGATGGCAGCATCGGCATTATCCCCGAAAGCTGTGAGCGTGAATTCGTTCACGGCCCAGTCCTGCGAAGGCATGAGTGAGAGCCGATGGATGGCGTAAACCCGTTCATCGAAACGGTCAGTAAGCGCAACGGTGAGAGTAAGAGGTGCAGATACCTTGGTGACGGTTCGCAGCACATAGCTTTTCCCGTCCTCAATGCAAAGCCCATATTGGCCGATGCCAGCCGTCTGCCCCTGTACCAGATTCTCGACAGCCTGAACTTTCCGCTCATTGGAGCGGTGCATGGCCGGGACACCGATATGCCGAGTGTAAGGTGGCGTCTCATCCGTCAGGTAGAGAACCCGCTCGCCGATGCCGAACCATCCCAGTGCCACACCCTGGTTCCGGGAAGGCTTTCCGGCAAACTTCCGGTTCTGGAGCATCTGGGCGCTGAGCCCCCCGTACACCGCTCCTCTGGTGTGTTCCAGGTTATGTCCGAAGATATAGGGGGACAGGTCTTCGGCGGCCTTCCATTGGCAGTACATTGGATTACTATTGCTGCTTCTACGCTGTGATTACCGCGGATTCCTTGGGGGCGCGGTCCAGTTTTTCCTCCAAGTTTCTGAGAATCTTTTTGATTTTATCCACTGCGTTGGTGACGGCAGTGTCTATATCGGCCTCAATTTCCTTTCCGTTGCTGTCCAGGGGTTTCCACTTCACTGTAGTGTATTCGCCGGTTACGGAATCGAATATCTGATAAGTGCCCGCGCGGCGTGTCCGGCGGAACTCATATCGGCCGATTTCGCTGGTGTCTCCGCTCAGCTTTTTCGAAATCACTTCCTCGAAAATTTGGTCTTTGTCGTTATCGTAGCGAACAGCAGTGAGTTCGGCCGTTGCAGTATCGAATTTCAGTGTATAGCCGGGATAAAGGACTTTAATATCCTTGTATCGTCCCACCTGGGCAAATGCAGGCAGGGTAAGGATCAGTGCAAGTGCAATAATGAGAAATCTTTTCATAGCGTTATAAAAACTATACGAAAAGATCCTGCAAAAATTTGACCAAAACCCTTATTTCCCGGTGTACTGGCCGATGAAGTAGATGGCGCCGGTGCTGATTTCCGTGATCATGTACAGGAAGGGCCGATCGGCGTGGAATTCATAAATCTGAGGAGACTGAGACGGACCGGCGGCAAAGTCGACCGTGATATCCGTCACGGCAGCAGCTTCGGAACCTTCCTCGTCCACTTTGATTTTTGCCTTGTGCAGGACATCGGATATATAGAGACCGGACGCTGAAGACAAGGCCGAGAAATCGGCCCCGCTGGTAAAAGCTTGCCGGATGCCCATCTGCGGAAGGATGTCTTTCAAGGAGAGGAAGTATTCGGTCTCAAAAGAGGGAATCTTGACATCTACCTGTACACCGACCATTCCCGTTGAGTAAAACATGTTCTCTTTATTCGCAAAAGTCGCCAACAAATCGGCCAGCGTTTTCCCTTCTTCGGGCAGCAAAAATGTCATGCTATAGGCTTGGTTGCCATAAGGGAGGCTCAAAGAGGTATAAAGGCCGGCCCTGCCGCCTCTGAGAAACTTGTCCTGCTGGTGCATCATACTGACGGTAATCTTGGAACCA
>Ga0310696_10002716_pt1 | contig 22947 bp, 16 predicted proteins | sample AusTroGonzalo_MG_4_FD_203885 | JGI IMG/M metagenome (GOLD analysis project Ga0310696, IMG submission 203885) | Bovine rumen microbial communities from tropical cattle in Woodstock, Queensland, Australia - Gonzalo_02 (v2) (version 2) | ecosystem: Host-associated > Mammals > Digestive system >...
CGTGCCTGACAGCCCGAGACTACCTGTTTGCCCCACACTTTATCACGCAGATAGCGATAAAGTTGCTGCGTAGGCCCTGTAGCCTCGCTGTCAACGGGCTGCTGAGGGATTTGACCTGAGACTGAAACCACCAAGAGCATGGTCAGCAGGACGGGTAGAAAAGAACGTCTCATAATCGCTGTTTTTATCAATGGCGCTGCAAAGATACGCTCATACATACGTTCAACTATGACACTTTCTTAACCATTCGTGGCACCAAGCCTCAAACTATGACTTTTTTCTTATGGAAATTCTCGCGGAACTCGGTTGGCGAACAGCCTTTGTGCTTGCGGAAGAGGCGGTTGAAGTTGGAGAGCGTATTGAAGCCGGAGTCATAACATATTTCAGCAGCCGTCATTGTGGTATCTATCAGCAATCGTGAAGCAAAGCCCAGGCGAATCTCGATGATATAGTCCGACAAGGTGCGGCCTGTACGCTGATGGAAGAAGCGGGAGAAGGCCACGGGTGTCATACCCACCATATCAGCCAGCGTCTCCAAGCGAATGTCCTCGCTGTAGTGCTGGGCAATATAATTCTGTACCTTGGCCACGCGACGGCTCTCGCTGCGTGTCTCGATGCGGGCGAAGGAAGAACTGGAGAGCGTGCGGCTGTCGCCTGCCAATGATAATTCGTAGAGCAGTTCCAGGAAGTCCAGAACAGCGTGGAAGCCGCGTTGTTGATGGGTCAACGCGTCCAGCTTGCCATAGACCTTCATGATCGTGGGCAGCGAGAAGGCTAAGCCGCAGCGCGCACGCTCCAGCATCTGTCGGATGGAGTGGAACTGATTCTTACTCAAGAGGCTGTCAGGCAGTACATCGGAGGTGAACTGAATCGTAATCTCGCGGATGTCAGCGCTCTGGCACTCGCCCTGTTCCCACACGTGTTCTAAGTTAGGACTGGTGATAAGCACCAGGTCGAAGTCGCCGGTAGCTTCGCTGTGGTCACCAACCGTGCGTCGTACTCCAGCAGCGTTGCCGATGAAGTTCAGTTCGTACTCGGGGTGGCTATGGATTGGGAAATCAAAGGATGATTTGTGACGGTCGGCCAAATAGAAGCAGTCGCGCTCCGACAATGGTGTTATCTCGCGCATCACATGTGTTGAAGATACAATATCCTGGGACATCGTTATAGCGTTTTTTATTGTTTGAGCATCACATCGATGCGTTCTATGAGTTCTAAGCACATGCGGCCGTTGTGGTATGGGCATTTCCAGAAGCCGGCATGATCATCGTCGAGGTTCACACTGCCATCCTCGCGGATGCTCCAGTACCATTCGCCATGCTCGCGGTCAATCAGGTGGTCCTTGATGTACTGCCACAGGCGCAGCGCTTTGTCCAGTGCTGCCTCGTCGCCGAAATGCTGATAGAGATTAAAGAAACCCAGGACAGCCTCAGCCTGCACCCACCAGTGGCGGTCGCGGTCGAAATGCGAGCCGTCGGGCTCTCCTTCATAAATCATGGAGCCGTCGGGTTGCAGCCCTCTCTCGCTCGCCAATGCCACCTCCCTGACAATAGGCTCTACCTTATTTAATAATGCTTTGTCTCCAAGCACAAGCGCCGCCTCGTGCAAGAGCCATGAACATTCTATGTCGTGGCCATAGCTTTCGGTAGTGCTGCGGCGTGCCCAGTCCATATCGAAGAAGAGGTCGAGGTGATGTGTCTTGGGGTTAAGAATGTGGTCGATGAAAAGAGAGACCAAACGCCCGACTGCCGCTGAGACCTTTCCAACGTGCTCGCCTTCCGGGTCAGTTTCTTGCAGCAGACGAAGCAGGTTGGTGTATGGTTCAATGATATGCAAATGCGTGTTCTGGCTTTTCGGATAGTTCTCGTCCTTGGCAGAGAGACGCATGTCCGCGATGGGTTGCCAGTCGTGCGAACAAGCCTCAATATAGCCTCCGTAATCGTTGTCCCAGGCGTGGCGCTCGATGATGTCGAAGAGATGGACGGCCATCCGCAAAGCCTCCTCGTCGCCTTCCAGCCGGGCGTATTCCGAGAGGCCGTAAAGCATGAAGCCTTGGGCGTAGAACTGTTTCCTGGTGTCGAGCGGCAGTCCGTCTGCCGTGACACTCCAAAACGCGCCGCCACGCTCCCTGTCCATGAAATGAAGCATGATATAGTCCTTAGTCAGCCGGGCTGCCTCAAGCCAAGCACTGTCATGAAGCAGACGGCAGGCTGCACTGAAAGTCCAAAGCAATCGGGCATAGAGGATGGCACCGCGCGGGGCATCCACCTCTATCAGTCCCTTTCCCGTCATCCGCCCATACCAGCCTCCCCGTTTCGTGTCGTGCATATTGCTGAGCCAGAACGGCAGAATGTTTTGTCGAAGACATTCGTGGACTTCGCGGCATAGCGTGCGCAGCGATGTCTCAGTTGGAGGAAAAAGGTGACTCCTTGCAGGCATAATTATACAATTTCCTTATTTCACGCTACAAAGATATGAATAAAATACAAAATACGAGGCGGCTTCTCTTTGAAAATTTGAAAAGGAATAGTAAATTAGTGTATTCTCGTCAAAGCTTCAAGGTAATAGTAGTCGGCATAGACGATGCTGGCATCAATTTCGGTTCCTGCGGGATGATGACCGGTGGAGTGGAGGAGGAAGGATACATTCTTGTCGCGGCTCTGATATTGGTCGGTGCTGAGGTCGCGGAGTATATTGATGGCAGCTTCGCGATAGCCTTTTGAGGGTGCGTACCGGTCGAGCTCGAGCAAGGCCGAGGCAACCACACAAGCTGCTGACGCATCCTTTGGCGTAGCATCATTATACATTATACATTGTCCATTATCCATTATCCTCGGGTCGTCCATATCCCAAAGAGGGATGCAGTCATCACTTGTCTCTTTCAGGCGTTTCAGGTAGACGTCCGTCACCTTCTGAGCGAAGTCGAGGAAACGTTTGTCTTTTGTGAAGCGATAGACCATCGTGTAGCCGTAGATGGCCCATGCCTGTCCGCGGCTCCACATGGAATTGTCCGAATAGCCCTGATGGTTCTTACCGCGCAGGAACTCACCCGTCTGCTGGTCATAGACCGCCACGTGATAGCACGAGCCGTCGGGACGGAAATGGTGCTTCATCGTGGTCTCGGCATGGCGGACGGCTATATCCTTCAGATGGGAAGAACCTCCGTGTTCGGCTGCCCAAAAGAGCAGTTCGAGGTTCATCATGTTGTCTATTATGGTGTTGTGTCCGCCGTAGTCCCAGACATGGCGTGGCCAGGAGAGCATGGTGCCGACCTTATCATTGAACAGAGTGGCGAGAGAGTCGGCAGCGCGCAGAGCAGCCGTGCGGTAGCGTTCGTCCTTGCTCACCTCGTAGCCTTTGAGCAGGGCACTGATGGTGATAAAGCCGAGGTCGTGGTCATAGACGGGCTGAGCAATCACTGGCAGAAGTGCATCAGTATAGCCCTTTGCGGCCTTCTGCACGGCCTCGCTCTTGTTGTAGGCAAAGGTCATCCACAGGATACCGGGCCAAAAGCCGGAACACCATTCTTCGAGCCGGGCCTTTCGGAGGTTCCAATATTTAGTTGACGAGGTGTTAGTTGATTCTTCAAGAACTTGTTTATTTGTCCGCTCGTCAACTGAAAAGATGTTGCGGGGTATCATCGAGAAGTCATAAGGACGCAGCCTTTCCAACGCGCGATCCACCTGCGACGAACAGTAGCTCAGGGACTGGCTGACCATCGTGCTGCGGCTGTCAGCACTGAACACCACGTTCTCCACATGGTTGCCCACATACATGGGAATGTAGTCGGCTGTGGAGTACCACGCGGGCTTTCCCTTCATCTTGTCGTGTAGCAGCCGACCGTTGATCTTTATGCCCTCGAAGGTGATGCCTTTCACCTTGCGCTCGTCGTCGTAGCCGTTGATGATGGAAGTCCCCTCCCGTCCTCCCCCATAGGGGAGGTGGTTAGGCTGCTCGCCCTTGTAGCGGATATTCCTGAAGGTGACATTTTCCACGCCACGGCCAGGGGCTGCGCAGTATTTCTGGTTGTAGCCGACCTTTACTTGTAGTAAACTTCCCTGATGAATCTGCTCGATGCGGATATTGTCGAAGACGACGTTGCGGACCAGGTTGTTGTCGCCGCAGTTGATGGCCATGCAGCCCTGATAGTCCACCTGCGGCTCTGCCTGCCCGAGGATGTCGATGTTCTCGTAGCGCAGGTTCTCGATGGTGTCGCCGCGCTCCGCATTGCCATGAATGCCAATGAAGATGGGATGAGCCACGTCGGCCCAGAGCGTCGAGTTGCGCATGGTCACGTTGCGGCAGTTGCCCTCGAAGCCCTTGCGCGAGGCGTAGGCCGTAGTGCAGTCGTCGCTGTTGCGACAGAACACGCGGTCGAAGAGTACGTTCTGCGAGGCGAAAACATTCAGCCCGTCGCCCCAGCCAGGATGGGAGATACTCTTCACATTTCGGAGCGTCACGCCGTCAGAGCCGCCCACTGGACAGGTGTTGACCGTCAATCCATCGATGAGCACATTCTTCGAGCGATGTACATGACAGCCCTCGTAGCCACTCTGCGGACGGGCAATGCCGCGCCCCAGGATGCTCACGTTCTCGGCATCCTCGATGGCGAAAGTGCCAAGGAAGTAGGAACCGGGAGCAAGATAGATGGTAGCCTCACCCCCGACCCCTCTCCCAGAGAGAGGGGAGTGGTTACATTTGCTGTCGATGTCGGCTTGAGAATATAAGCCAGGGGGGAAATAGATGAACCTTCGGCCTTGTGCCTTGGCTTCCTTTTCGGCCTGTTCCTTCGTGATTGGCGGCTTTGAGGTGAAAACCAAAAGATTGTCGGTTATAGAGTATATACTCCCCTCGCCCTTAAAGCTCCCCTCGCCCGTTGGAGAGGGGCTGGGGGTGAGGCCGGGGCTGGGGGTGAGGCCGGGGTTAGGGGTGAGGCCGAACTCCACACTGACATTCTCAGGCTGAAAGAGCATGAATTGCACGGTGCTATCGTTCTGCACGTTGGCTATCACGCCGCGATAATCAGGTCTTATCCTCGCAGTCCTAAACTTACGATTCTTACTTACGACCTTTACAAACACATCGCCCGTGAAGTCGAACACGCAATAACTTATCTCAGAAACACGGTGAGGTCGAAAGAGGTTATTACTCCCCTCGCCCATATAGCTCCCCTCGCCGTTCGGAGAGGGGTTGGGGGTGAGGCCGGGGCTGGGGGTGAGGCTATTCACCTTTGCCATATACGTATCTACTTTCGTCCACTCCTTGCTGCCACGCGGCTGCACGTACACATCGTAGTCGTGCTTCAACGGAGCACCATCGGGAGCTGCATAGGTGAAGACCTGATGCAAGCCCCTTTCCCCGCTCCCCCCGTGGGGGGGAGAGCTCTGCACGCCCTTTACGGTGAACTGGTTTGCCTCGGGGTTCTGTTGAATCTCTCCGCGCCGCTCTGCTTTATGTTGCAAGTCGAGGAGTTTCTTCGTGTATGGCATTTTCAGACCTTTCACCGTCGTATAGTGCTCGTAGGCCGCATCGTAGATGCAGCGGATGCGTCCGCGCTGCATAGCCCCCGGCTCCGTCCAGTCGCAGTAGAGTCCTGTGCAGTCCTGCCACGTCTCAAAGGGAACATCGTAGCCGAGGTTGTAGCGAGCCGAGTATTCGAGGCCCTTCATCAGTCGGTTGTCAAGCGCTCCCCAAAGGTCATCACCTTGCTGCCACGCCATCTCGCAGATGTCGCATAGCGCCCCAAGACCCAGTTGAGCGTGCGCCTGGTCGCGCCCCGTCTCCTGACATTGTCCCGTCTCGCTGATATAATGAGGTAAGGAACCGTTGTCGTTGGCGTAAAGGAAATAGTCGATGCTGGCCTGATAGAGCACACTGTCCTCCAAGAAGATGGCGCAGGCCATCCTGCAACGGTTCACGATGGCTCCCCAGTTGCCGTTGGCATACGGACTGTCTGCCTCGAATTGCTCCAACGTCGGCAGAATGGCACGGCGAATTAGGGAAGACCAGGACCCTCTCCCAGAGGCCCCACGGGGGGAGTCGGAGAGGGGCCTGATTGCCATCATCGCCCTCACCAGCCAGTAGCTCTGGATGGCGCATAGCGGAGCATCGTGCCCATCGAACCGTTGCAGCGTCGCTGCGTAGGCATTGATTATCTCCAGCGCCTTTGCAGCGCAAGCCTCTGTGTCCTCTGTCTGCTCTGTGTTCTCTGTGCTCTTCGCACACTGCCACGCCGTCCACATATCCCGCTCGCTGCCGCCCTTCGTATAGGCATATTGTCCATCGCGCGCCACTACTTCGTAAGGGCCTGCCATCTTGTAGTTACAGAGGTCAGACTGTAGCCCCCTCCCAGCCTCCCCCATAGGGGAGGAGTGAAGGGTGAAGGAATGAATAGTGCAGAATAATAGGATGATGCGTTTCATTTGATAATTACTTTCTTGCCGTTCTCGATGTATATTCCCCTCGGGAGCAGCGAGGACACAGAAATCCTGCGTCCGCACAGGTCATATACCGCTCCAGCCCCTTTGGCCTTTATCCATTTTACCTTTTCCGTTTCTCCGATGCCCGTAGCAATCCTGTTACAGGTGAGGGTGAAGTTGTCCCAGACAAGCCATGTGGTATCGCTGGACGGTTCCTTGATGCCGATGGTGAGGGTGCCGCCAGTGACGTTGACCGTGACCGAGAGACGGGCATAGTTAGCATTGGCGGCCATGCGGTCGCGCTGTGTGTCGAAATCGCTCCCTGAACAACTCTGCCTGACGGTGGCCTTCTTGGACTCATCGCCAGAGGACGCATACAAGTAGCCGGTATTACTCCCTTCGCCGTTTACCAACTGGCAGGTTACGGTGTACTCGCCATCTGGCAGTCCGTTGATGGTCTGCGAGAAGTCGAAGCCTACGCTGTGCCAGACCTCCACGGCTCCGTTGAAACGCTGGTTGCCCCAGGTGCCGGTCATGGTCCAGCCTGTGCCGTCGACGGTGGAGAAGTCGGGATTGACGATAAGCCCTGTGGCATCGATGGGATATGTGCCGCCGCCCATGAGGCGCAGTACAAAGCGGTATTCCGTGCCCTTGTAGGTGGCAGTAACCTCGGCGTCTTCCGTCAGATTGCCTACGACGTAGGTAGCTCCCGTCGTACCGTCGTCCCATGAGATGTCGGAAGCATTGGCATACGAGGGAATGGTCAAACGCATTTCCACCCGACTGCCAGGCAGCAGTTCCGCCTCATCGGCAAGCACGCCGTTGATGGTCTGCCGGGCCTCTACGACATGGATATCGAAACGGCTCTCGCTGACGGCTCCGCTCTGGTTGGCATACTGGCAGAGATAGGTGCGCGAGGAAGCGATGGCAGGAATGACGACCACGCTGCCCTTCGCGCCGTTGTCCCACAGGTAGTCGTCGGTCCAGCCGGTGGCGGGGCCAGCGTAGAGGATGACGCTGGTGCCGGCAAGGACGGTCTTTTCCGTCGCGCGCTCTATCACGCCATCGACGGTAATCTCCCCGGTCATCACGTCGGGGGCGGCGTCGCCGCTGACGGCAATGGCAAACGCCTGGTGGCTCACGGCTCCGTTCTGTGCCGTGTAGCTGACGCGATAGATGCGGCTGCGGTCGGCCTTGACGGTAATCTGCCGCGTGGTCTCGCCGGTGCTCCACAGCCATTGGCCGCTGTCCTCGGCCCCTTCCGGCAACTGTGGCATGAGCGTTATCTCGCTGCCGTCTGCAGGTATGCCCTTCGACGGACACACCTCATACTTGTATTTCAGACCGCCAAGATTGGTCTGGTTCCTATAGGTCACACCTTTGTATACTATGTCTCCGCCCAGAGGCGTGATGCCCTGCGAGGCATCGATGGCCGGGCGCCAACTGGTGAGCGTGGAGAAGCCGAGGTGGTCGAATCCGCCGCTGTTCTGGCTGTAGTTGCCGCCGCCGCCGTCGGGGCATATCTGCGCACTGGCCTGTTCGGCATACTGCAGTCTTACGCCGCGCAGACCCTCATAGTAGCCAATGGCACGGTCCCAGTAGGGCCGGTATTCGCCTGCGCCCCCGGTGTTGGGCCCTTCCATGAGCCAGCCCGCGCCCATGCGGCCGCGGCAGTCGGCGTAGTTGTAGTTTGTCCACGGCAGGTCTGCGGCATCCACGCCGCCGAAATTCATGGCCGCCACGAACTCCGTGCCCGCAGCTATACGGTCGTTCATATAGGCAAAAAGGTCGTCGCCCTGATTGAAGCCTACGGTGCAGATGTCGAGGGCGAGGCCGAGGGCCATCAGGGCGTGACCCTGGTCGCGGCCGCTCTCCTGCATCTGTCCGAGATAGCCCAGAGCGCCGCGGCTGTCCTTGTGAACTACAGGAACGAGATTGCCTATGAACTCGTCGCAACCGTCGTTGAGGACGACGCTCTCGGCAGAGCGGTCCTTGTAGGTGCCCGCGTGGTCGTATTTATAGAACGACACGCCCTGATTATACATGTGGACGTCGTCGCAGAGGATGCCGATGGACATCACGCACAGCGCGTTGCACAGGCCCCAGTTGCTCCAGTAATGACCAGGCCGTTCGCCGAGCGACGCATTGCGCGCGTTGAGCCATGTGTCGTGGCGGCGGCGCAGGAAGTCGATGGCGGGATTGTAGAACACGCGGACGATCCATTGCCTGAACTCCTCAAAGTCCTCGCGGCTCCAGCCGTCGTAGTCGCGCATCAGCTCGGCGGCGTTGGCAAACTCGTGGCCATAGATTCCTGCGGCGAGGGAAATGTTGGTGTCGCCGCCGAGTCCCTTGCACTGGCGGGCCCACTGCATCAGGATACGCACGGCAGCGTCGGCATTCGCCCGCGTGCCGCCGATCTTCCAGCGCAGGGCGTTCTGGAAGGCCATCGCAGCGCCACGGGCGCAGTTCATGTAGTTCTGGCCCGATGAACCTCCGCGCACCACGGTCTCTGTAGGCCATGTGGCGATGTTGGCGTTTGAGTACTCGTTGGCACAGAGAATATTCCACGCCCGCTTGATGCGCGTGTCGCCAGAGGCCAGCAACTGCTTCGCGCGGTCGATGTCGGCCTGCGAGACGATGCCGCCGGGGTGTACGAAGCCGTGGTCGTCGGTCACGGGGAAAACCTGCTTGGGCGCATAGTTCTTGGTGGCTTTGGCTGCGGAGAGCAGCGATTTCAGCGTGCCGACATACTCGTCGATGAGCGTCTGCGAGGCACGTGCCGATGCTATCTCATATGCTGCCACGGCCACTTCGTCCTGCAACTCTGCAATGGCATTGGGCGCATAGTCCGAAGCGGCTCCGGCAATGAATGTCTTAGCCTCGCTGACTGCGGCTTGCAGGGTGGAGAAGTCGCCGGGCAAACCATATTTATAATCTTCCTCCAACCGCTCCGTCGCTGCAGCCAGCGTGGCTGCCGCTGCATCGCTCAGTGCCACGTCGTAGAGCCGGAAATCGCTGACGAGCGTCTGCTTCAGGTAGCTGTCGCCGGAGAACGGGGCACGGCCTATCCAGTTGTAGGCGGGCACGGCGGTGAGTGCGCTCTTCAGCACGGGCATATCCGCGGCCTGCGCAACGCACTTGCCGTCGAGAAGCAAATCGCCCTTCTGCCCGCTCTGGCGGTAGAGAACGTGCATCCAGCGGCCTTTCGCCGACTCACGGCCTGCTTCCATGCCGACCTCGCTGCCCCAGCCACCCGTCGAGGTGGCCATGCGCTGGGCGTTCAGGCGATAGGCTGTATAGGGCGCGCTGGTCTGTGTGTTGGCCGCCGACTGCGAGAAGCACCACAGGAAATAGCCCGCTCCCGAGAGCGAAGCCTTGTTGTCCACACGGTAATATACCGAGACGGTGAAGTCTGTCAGATTCCTCACCACCTCGCCCGCGCTCCTCGTCATGTCGAGGTAGCCCGTGCCGTTGCCCAGGTCGAGCACCCTGCGACGGCCCATCTCCACCACCTTGGCAGTGTTCATCACCTTAGCCGTCACGCCCGACACAGGGTCGGTAACGTTCTTGCCCTCTACGTTCTCAAAGTTGAACTGCATCACCAAATGCTCCTCCGCTACGGCCTGTCCCGCCATCAGCAGGAGCAGCCCAATGATTGCCTTGATTCTCTTCATACACGCAACTTTTTGTTTGAATTTGCTGCAAAACTATTCCTTATACGACATACACACGTGGCTCTTTCGTCCCAATCCCGCTGTCGCAGGCGTACAAATGTAAGAAAAGCACGTTTCAGACATATAATTTGAATGTTCCAAGCAGTTATCTCGATAAAAAAAAGTACTTTTGTAGCGTCAAAATGATGTTATGGGTATGAGAATAGAGATATTGCTGACAATAAGCATGGTGCTTTGCCGGGCGACAATGGACGCACAGGCGCGGCAATGGGGCGTTCAGGACGGTCTGCCCACGGGCGAGGTGCGGCAGATTATCGCGCTACCCAACCACCAGATGCTGGTGAATTGCGAAGGTGTGTTCTGCATCAGCAACGGGGCGGGGTTTACCGTTGTACCCTGCGACCGAAGGAAGGCGTATCTGCTGGAGCACTATGCCGACTCGGTGGGCTATGGCCATCAGTGGCAGGGCGACTCGCTGCTGTGGCTGCGCGACTTCTACCGCTTATACCTTTTCGACATGCGCACACGGTCTTTCCGCTACGACATAGAAGGGAGGCTGCGTTCTTTAGGGGCTTTTTCGTTTTCGCCAGAAACGGTCGGTGACTGGCAGGGCGGCACGTGGACGGGGACGTTAGGAAACGGCATTGCCTACACACCGCCTCAGCGGCAAAGGACGGAAATACTTGAAGATGACCCCTTGATAGGGATTGCCCGAGGGGCAGCAGAATTTAACGTTAGGCTTGCTGACGGACGGCTGTTGCAGAGGCGCGGCCTCAACAGGATAGGCTATTTCCTGCCTGACGCAAACCGCTTCGACGCTCTCAACGAGCGTCTGCCTCGGTTGAATGGCTATCGGAACATCGTCGGAGTTTGTGCATTGGCTGAACCGTGGGTGGTACTTTATACACAGAACGGTGCCTGTCTGCTCGACACCCAAGCCGACACGCTGGCCGCTTTCGAACCTGCAGATTTCATTGGGGAATACTCCGACAAGTATAACTGTATGTTGCGTGATGCAGAGGGAAACTTGTGGATGGGAACGCAGAACGGACTGTTTAAGACTCAAGCCCAAGCCTCCCCCCCAGCCCCTCTCCAAAAGGAGAGGGGAGTAGATACCTCTTCCGCTACTAATCCCAGTGTTGATAGTAATCACTCCCCTCTCCTTGGGAGAGGGGTCGGGGGTGAGGCTTTCAGGGTTTCTGGCCTGGCCAACAACTGCATCCGCAGTCTGGTGATGGATGCCCAGGGGAACATCTGGGCGGGTACGGCGTGCGGCATCAGCAAGATTGTTAACCTACCTCCCCCCCATGGGGGGAGTCGGAGAGGGGCCTCCGCTGTGGTCAATTATGGTGAGGATGATGGAATCCCTGCGGTGTCCATGATGGAGCGGGCCGCCTGCCTGACGGACGACGGCCGTCTGGTGTTCGTTCACCACAGCTCGGCGGCAACGGTGTTTCGTCCCGAATGGTTGGACGATGATTCAACACCCTGCGCTCCCGTGCTCACCGCCCTCTTCGTGAACGGCCAGCCAGAGCCCTCCACTCCGTGTCCTCTGTCTCCTCTGCATCCTCTGTGTTTTGATGAAAACTACCTCACCTTCCAGTTCTCTTCCCTCGACTACGCCCATCCCTCGCACACCCGCTACCGTTACCGTCTATACGGCTTGGAAGAGGAATGGCACACCGACAGCGAGGGCTGTGGTCTTGCCGTAGCAGACTACAAAGCCCTGCAGCCAGGGGAGTATGTCTTTGAGGCACAGGCTGCCTTGGCAGACGGCGAGTGGAGCGAAGCATTGACGGTAGCTGTCACCATCCTTCCGCCGTGGTGGCTGACGTGGTGGGCGAAGCTCTGCTACATCCTGTTGGCGTTGATAGGGCTAATGGGACTAATGGGCTATTATCTAAAAAGAAAGAAGGAGGCCTTGGTGCGCGACAACGACAACCGCGTGAACCAGCTCTTTGAGATGCGCGAAGAAGCCCGCCACCAGTTTGCCGCGAGCACAAACGTTGACCCGAAGAAGATTGGCGTGAACCCCGAAGAGGAAGTATTGGTGGCCAAACTGCTGAAAGCCATCGAAGCGCATATCGCCGACGAGGACTACGGCGTGGAGCAACTGGCCGCAGACGTGGCCCTGAGTCGTACTAATCTCTATGGAAAACTGCGCAACATGCTCGGCATCTCGCCCGCCGACTTCATCCGCAACGTCCGCCTGAAGCGTGCCGCCCAACTGCTCACCGACCATCCAACCCTCTCCATCAACGAAGTTTCCGTCCGCGTAGGCTTCTCCACTCCCCGCAACTTCTCCACCCAGTTCAAGAAGATGTTCGGTGTCCTGCCTTCGGAGTATCGTGGTCTTAAAGATAGTGTCTATTGACGTGCTACCGTTTGCAGAGCCTCAGCACAAACCAGAGGTGTGCGGCGATGGCTCTCGGCCAGCCGAAGTGGCGTGCCATGATGCGCAGGCGTTCCAAGAGCGAACGCCGCTGGTTGCGGGTGGTCATGCCTTCGCTGAGGTAGTCCGTCAGGATGAGGTGCGTGTTGTGGAAGGCCAGCATCCGGCGTTCTGCCCGCTGCATCACGCGCAGGCACCAGTCGTAGTCGGCCGAGTAGCGATAGCGGAGGTCGTAGGGGTTGGTGCGGGCAAGGTCTGCACGGACGTAGAAGCTCTGGTGGCAGACGCGCATCCCGCCAAGGAAGCTTCGCGATTTCAGGCGTTCAGGGGCCGTCAGGCGGCGATGGCGCAGGAAACGCCCTTCGTCGTCGACCAAGTCCGTCTGGCCAAAGACCACGGCGGGACGCCGCATGGGGTCGTAGCGCTGCATCTGCCCTGCCACGCAGGCCAGCGTCGTCGGGCTGTGGAACTTGTCGCCCGCATTCAGGAAGATGATGTAGTCGCCCTTGGCCGCGGCGATGGCTTTGTTCATGGCGTCGTAGAGCCCGTCGTCGGGCTCGCGGATGAGGCGGATGGTGTGGGGGTGTTCGGCGTTGCAGTTGCGCTCGATGTAGCGCTGGATGTCCACCATGGTGGCGTCCTGGGAGCAGCCGTCGACAATCAGGTGCTCCACGTGGGCGTAGGTCTGCGACTCTACGCTGTGGAGTGTCCGTTCGATGGTCGCGGCGGCGTTGTAGGTGACGGTGGCGACGGTGAATCGCAGCGTGGTCTTCTTCACGGTGTTTTCCTTTTGTCGGTTCCCTGCCCGGTGGCAAGCAGTTCGTTATAGAGCCTGATGTGCCCGGCTGCCACGAGGTCCTCGCCCCATGCCGTCCGTGCCTTCCGGGCGGCGGCGGTGGAGAGGGCGCGATGGTTCTTTTCGTCGAGGACGAAGCTGATGCCGTCGGCGAGGTCATCGGCATCGCAATAGCGGGCTACGTAGCCGTTGGTCTTGTGGTCTATCATCTCTGGCACGCCGCCGATGTCGAAGCCCACGCAGGGCGTTCCGCAGGCCATGGCCTCCATGAGGGTGTTCGGAAGGTTCTCTTCCAGGGACGGAGTCACGAAGAGGTCTACGGCCTGATAGAGCAGCGCCATATCCTCTTCGCTGTCGATGTAGTTCAATGGATAGAGGGGGAAGGAGACGCGCATGAGGACTTCTTCGGACATCTGGCCCACGACCACGACTGCCAGGCGACCTTGCCAGCGCTGCATCTTCTCGCTGCGGAGGGCGTCGAGCAGAAAGCGGAGGCCCTTGCGCTCGTTGGTCACCTTCTGGCAGGCGAAGAGCAGCAGGCGCAGCTCGCGGGGGAGGTTGTAGTGTATGCGTGCCTCGTCTGCCGAACCGGGGTGGAAAGCCCGGGGGTTGTAGGTGTTGGGGATGCTGACGATGCGCTGCCCGGCCAACAAGTAGCTCTGGCGTGCCTGCCCGGCAATCCACTGGCTGCATCCCACAAGGGTAAAGCGATGCCGGGAATATAGCTTGAGCTTGCGCTCGAAGAGACGCCACGAGAGGTCGCGGGCCGAGGGGTAGAGCAAGCGCGGACAATCGTGGCAATGGGACTGGAAGAGGGTACACTCGCGGGCATGGTGGCAGATGGCCGTACAGGGCCACATGTCGTGCATCGTCCAGACGACGGGCTTGCCACTCTGAAGGATGCGCCGCAGCTCAGAGAGGGAGAGGACTCCCTGGTTCACCCAATGAAGGTGGATGATGTCTGCCTCGCGGAAGGCTTTTGTAGAGGCGACGGCGGCACCGCCGATGCCCAAATCCACGGCCCACAGGTTCTCTTTGCGCGTGCGGTTAGAAAGCCATACGACCAGCCGCTCCCAGAGGAAAGCTAACTGCAAACGCCACCGGCGAAGCCTCGACGAGGCGACGGTCAGCACCTCGGGACGCTGGCTGTGCTTGTCGCGAACCATCAGGCGTGCCTCGACGCCGTGACGGTTCAGGACTTCCGCCAAACGGGAGGCGGCAATGGCGGCTCCTCCCTCGTTTTCGGACGTATTTATAATAAGGACTTTCATATTTTGGTGCAAAAATAGAGGAAAAACTTGGTACTTTCAAATTTTTGGCCTACTTTTGCATCGCAAATCTGCCCAGATGGTGGAATTGGTAGACACGAGGGACTTAAAATCCCTTGACCAGTGATGGTCGTACGGGTTCGATTCCCGTTCCGGGCACTATCCTTTTACCTTATACTTACTCATTACATGAAACGACTACTATCCCTCATTTCCTTTATGGTTCTTGCAGGGCAGATTTTATGTGCCCAGAATCTTCCTACGTTCAGTACCGACGAGGCCGAGGCCTGGTATATCATCCAGTTCCGCAACGGCGAGGCGGCCTTGCAGGACAAGGGCGAAGCGGCCAACGTGATGACGGCTGCCGTCGACAAGAACGACCAGACCCAACACTGGAAAATCGTCGGCACACAGTCGCAGTGCGAAATCGTGAGCAAAGCCGGTCGCCACATCTATTATAATGGCAGTCGGTTTGCCGCCTCTGCATCGCAGACAGGCAGTCTCAAGCTGGTGGCGACCTCGAACAGCACCTACCAACCCGCATGGGAAATCCAGGCCAACGCCAACAGCGGAAAGTCCATGAACCAGTGGGGAGGCGCCGGAGCTGGCAAGGAAATCGGTGCCTGGGATGCTAACGACCCCAACAACCCGCTCGTCTTCATCGAACCCGCAACACTGCCGGACACCGACCCGATGCCTGCGACGTTGGCGGAATGGGGGACGGTCGCCTTCTCTGCCTTCCGACCCGAGGAACCCCTCACACTCTGGTATACCGCGCCCGTGACAAAGGCGGACGTTGCCAATCCCTGGATGGAATACGCCTTGCCCATTGGCAACGGACAACTGGGTGCCATGATCTACGGCGGCATCCGACAGGATATCGTGCAGTTCAACGAGAAGACGCTGTGGACAGGCTCCTCCACCAACTATGACCGCGGACATGGCTATCAGAACTTCGGACACCTCTACATCGAAGACACCTCCGAACGTTTCGGCACAACCTCCGCCAAAGGTGTCAGGGAATACGTGCGCACGCTCAACCTGGCAACAGCCACCGCTACGGCGGAGTGGAAATCCACGGATAAGACCATCACGTTCCGCCGCGAATACATCGCTTCCTACCCCGATCAGGTCGTGGCCGTTCATCTCACCGCCTCGGAACCCGGACAGCTCTCGCAGCGTATCTACCTGTGGAACGCCCATAACCTGCGTGGCAGCTACGTCGACGGCGAAGGCGTGTTCAGCGGAAAGCTGGAAACCGTGTCCTACAATGCCCGCATGAAAGTCGTGGCCACAGGGGGCACCGTGACCACCGACGAACAGGGCGTGCACGTGCAGAATGCCGACGAAATCCTCATCGTGCTGTCAGCCCTCACCGACTACGACCCGCTGGCCTCCGGCTATGTCAGTGGCACAGACCAAATAGACTCGCGCTGCAAAACCGCCGTCGTAGCTGCTGCCGCCAAGGGATGGCAGGCAATCTATGCAGACCACGTCAGCGACCACGCTGCCCTCTTCGACCGTTGCCGCCTGGAGCTCAACGGAGCTGCCAACACCTCGCCTACCAACAAGCTGGTCGATAAATACGCCTCCCTGACCTCCAGGACTGCCCTTCTGCGTTCTCCCGACGCACGCATGTTGGAGAGCCTCTACTTCCACTACGGACGCTACATGCTTATCGCCAGCTCGCGCGGTATAGACCTGCCCAACAACCTACAGGGAATCTGGAACAACAGCAACAGCCCCGCCTGGAACGCCGACATACACGCCAACATCAACATCCAGATGAACTACTGGCCCGCAGAGCTGACAGGACTGCCCGAACTGCATGAGAAATACCTCAACTACCTCTACAACATGGCAATCGTGCAACCCCAATGGAAGAACTACGCCAAGAACTGGCTGGGACAGACGACGGGCTGGGCCTGCTTCACAGAAAACAACATCTTCGGAAACTGCACCAACTGGATGGCGACTCAATATCCCGAAGCTGGAGCTTGGAGCGTAGACCACATGTGGCAGCACTATCGCTACACACAGGATATAGACTTCCTGAAGAACAAGGCGTTGCCCGTGATGGTGTCGTGCGTCAAGATGTGGATGGAACGCCTCGTGAAAGCCAGCGACGGCACATGGGAGTGCCCCAACGAATGGAGTCCCGAACATGGCCCGACAGAGAACGCAACTGCCCATAGCCAGCAAATCGTCTGGAACCTCTTCGACCAGACCATCAAGGCCATCGAGATTGTGGGAACTGCCGACGCCGGTGTCACGGACAACTTCCTGAATCAGGTCAAGACAAAGTTCGAGAAGCTGGACAACGGACTGCACACCGAAACCTACAACGGAAACTTCGGAGCAACACGCGAGGGCGTGAATACGGGCGAAGAAATCCTGCGCGAGTGGAAATACACCGACTACGCCACGGGCAACGGCAACGAGGCCGGACACCGCCACCTCTCCCACATGATGGCGCTCTACCCCTTTGCCAACCTGCCGGCATCCAGTCCCTATTATGCTCCTGCCGTGCGCAGCCTGCGCCTGCGTGGATTACCCTCCACGGGATGGTCAATGGGCTGGAAGGTGAACCTCTGGGCACGTGCACTCGAACCCGAGCAGTGCGTAGCACTCATCCAACGTGAGTTCAAGCACAGCACCAGCTATGGCACCGACCAGAGTGCCGGTGGTATCTACTACAACCTCTTCGACAGCCACGCTCCGTTCCAGATTGATGGCAACTTCGGCGTAGCATCCGGTATGGCCGAAATGCTGCTACAGAGCCACACCGATACGCTGCAACTGCTGCCAGCCCTTCCCTACATCTGGCCAAACGGGACTATCCGCGGCCTGCGTGCCGTCGGAGCCTTCGAAGTCAGCGAGGCATGGGAGGAAGGCGCCCTGACCACAGCCACCATAACCAGTCTCAAGGGCCAGCCGTTGCGTATCGCTTACCCGGACATCGCCAAAGCCCGCATCAAGACTTCCACAGGAGAGGTGGTCAAAGCTACCATCTTAGCTGAAGACCGCATAGAGTTCGCCACCACCGAGGGAACCACCTACGTCATCTCCACATCTTCCGTGGACGATGCCGTGTTCACTCCCCGAGGCGCCTCTTCAACGAACGCAGGTCCCGTGTACGACTTGTCTGGTCGCCAGGTAGCTTCCAACCGCTCTGACCTCCAGGCAGGTGCTGACCGGGCAGGAATCTACGTTCAGGGAGGTGCCAAATTCACTGTCCAACATTGACCCGGACTTCCGAGGCCCATCAGACATGAAAAGAAGTCACCTTTATACACGTACCGGCGACGCTGGCATGACCAGCCTTGTAGGCGGACAGAGAGTCCCCAAGACACATACGCGGCTCGAAGCCTATGGAACGGTCGACGAACTTAACTCGCAACTGGGACTCCTGTTGACCTATATGGAAAACGAGCAAGACCGGGAAATCCTCCTCAACGTGCAGAACCAGCTCTTCGTCATCTGTTCAGAACTGGCAACGGCAGACGAAGACCTGCGGGGGCGTAGAGCCAGCGTCGGTGAGGCCGAGGTGGAATGGATGGAGCAGTGCATCGATGCAGCAGAGGACGGCTTGCCCGGATGGCGAGGTTTCATCCTCCCCGGAGGCACCCGTGCGGCCGCCGTCGCGCATGTTTGTCGCACGGTCTGTCGGCGTGCAGAACGGCGCATCCACGCCGTTGCCCAGGAGGCCGAAGTTAATCCGTTTTTAATCGCCTACGTGAACCGTCTGAGTGATTATCTCTTTGCATTGGCAAAAAAATTCAACCATCAGGCGGGAATAGAAGAAAATTTTTGGCAGAAAAAGAACAACGAATAGAAAAAAATAGTACCTTCGCGCCCGATTTGGGCGAAAAGAGGTCGAACCACACGTAGTTCCGCATCTTCGAGTCCCATAAACGTTAAACTCTAAACTTTAAACTAAATACATGTATTGGACACTTGAACTTGCATCAAAACTCGAGGATGCTCCCTGGCCAGCAACCAAAGACGAACTCGTTGACTACGCCGTGCGTAGTGGAGCTCCCATGGAAGTTATCGAAAATCTTCAAGAGATAGAAGACGAAGGCGAAATCTACGAAAACATCGAAGACGTATGGCCTGACTACCCCACCAAAGAAGATTTCCTCTTCAACGAAGATGAGTATTAAGCGACCGTTTTAAGCGTAATACGCTGAAAATTAACGAGGTGTGAAAATATTAATTACTTTCACACCTCGTTTTCATGTACCTTTTGGCGCATTTTAATGCCAAATAAGTTGCACAATACCCCCACATTTAGGCTTATTTAGGGGAGGAAAATGGATTATTTTCACAATAATCGGTACCTTTGCGGAATCCTCTTTCTGTGAAAATAATTATTTGAAGATGGCACGTCAAACAAGGCAATTCCCCCAAGGCAAGTACGTCCTGCGTACTCCGCACCAGACCCAAGACGGTCAAGTTTATGCCGTTTATCTGTACTATTATTGGAAAGGTAAGCAAATTCGTCGCTCGATGGATTTCTTTACCGCTCTTAAGGACTGGAACCAAGATGCTAATGGTGGTGCCGGTGAGTTCCGTCCATCTTACGGCCCTAACTATAAGGAGCGAAATGCTTATCTGAAGGAACTGATGCATAACATCGACTGCAAGATAATGGACTACATCAAGCAACATGGCGAGATAGATGGGGATACCATAGAAGCATTTGTATCTGGTGATGACAAAGTTCTTCGGCAAGACAACGGCATAGATTTCGTTGAGTTTGCCAAAAAGCGTTTCCAGGATCGATATGAATCCGGAAAGATAGGAGTGAGTTCCAGGGAGAACGGTATCAGTTACATCAACCAGTTTGGAAAGTTCCTCAAGCAAGAGCATCGTGGTAGTCATGGTCAGCATAACGAACTTCTCTATCTTGGTGAGATAACTGAGCAACTTGTGCTTGACTTCCGGAACTGGCAACTTGGTAATGACAGGAAAGTAGATACGGTAAACAAGGTTGTTCAAGCCATAGGCAGTGTGTGTCAATATGCTTCTCAGATGCGGTACGTCCCGATTGAAGTGACACTGGCCATCAAGGACCTGCATCTTTCTGACAAGTCCTTAGATGCTGAAGAAGTGACGGTGAAGTATCTTACGGAAGATGAACTGAAGGAGTTCGCAGGTATTCGTGATACTCTCCCCCACATTCGTATGAAAGAGTTCCACGATATGTTCATGTTCTCTTTCTATGCGTGCGGACTTCGTCTGATAGACATGATGACATTGCGCTGGGTAGACATCGATTTTACGAAACGAGTCATAAGAAAGGTACAAGTGAAGACCCGTAACAGGAATGTCATACCGATTAGAGATGCTGCCATAGAGATACTTGACCGCTGGAAGGGTCGATACAAAGTCTTTGTGTTTGGCTTGCTTGAAGACAAATTCGATTTAAATGACGATGAACTGCTTCGCAAAAGGCGAAACAGCGTTACTAACACCATCAACACTTCATTGAAACGCCAGTCCAGGTTTGCTAATTTAAAAAACGAGATAACATTCCATTGGAGCCGCCACACATGGGCAGTGCTTAGTTTGGAAAGAGGGGTGGAGATTAGCAAAATAAGCCGTCTTCTCGGTCACACCTCAACGGCGGTGACCGAGAAAGTCTATGCCTTGTTCCTTCCTGACACTCTTGGGGAAGTGGTCGATGGCCTTGACTTCAACTTTTGAGAGTAAAACTCAGAAAGTGAATTTAAGATTGTTGACTGCTTCTGCTTTGGTATTCTTCATGAAGATTGCGTAAACCTTCTCCGTGATTAACGTGCAGGAGTGACCAAGCAAAGTACTAATCATGTTAATTGACATTCCTTGCTCCAGTGAGTTGACCGCGAAAGAATGTCTTGCGACATGGAAAGTCACTTTTTGATTAATTTGAGCAACCTCTGATATTCTTTTGAGCTTCCGATTTAAGCCTGATGTGATACTATTCCGGCGCATTCTAAATCTCTCCTCGTCATTCAAATCAAAGCCATCCGACAATAATCCGAACACGAAAACCTTGTGTTTCCCTTTCCATCTCTCCAGAATCTCTAATGCTTCATTGCATAGTGGTACAATGTTGCGACCGCGTGTCTTCACTTGAATTTTGTTAATTTCCCTCTTTTCTAGATTAACATCGCTCCACCGTAACGAAATGACATCACTTACTCTCAAGCCACATGAATAGAACGCGAACAAGAATAATTCTAGTGCAATTACCTGTTTGTCAGTCAGTTTAGTCTTGTCGATATGGACCAACTTACCTAATTCTGATGCAGTAAGATACTTTATATCCCGGCAGTCGTCTTCATCCAAGCCTTGTGTCAACCCTATGTCAGCAATAGCCTGAGTTTTGTCATGTGAAAGATAGCCTTGTTCATATGCACACTTACAGATCTTGTTGATAGTTTCCAAGTATTTCTCAACAGTATCTTTCTTTCGTCCTCTGTCAAGTCCCCAGCAAAGGAAGTCTCTTACGATGTCTTCATTGATGTCGCCAACGAAGATGCTTTTCTTTTTAGTAGAATACGCATCATGGCTTTTCGATGCCAGATACTTCTCGAATTGATTAATGTTGGTTACATCATTCATGTATGTCGAGATTCTTACCTTCTTGTTATGGTACTTCTTCTCCAGCTGCATTCGGGCATAGGCCAGAAAGGTCTGGCCACTATCCGCTCTTAGTTCAGTAAAGTCGCCCTTGATGAAACTCTTAATGGTAGCCGGAGTTATGCGTCCATTCTTCTCAACGTGTTCGAAGATACAATTGTCTACTTTCCGCAATAGTTTTTGCAGATAGTCGTTTAACTTCTTATAGTTTTGACCATAAGAAGCACGGAGTTCACCTCTATCCTGATTCCAGTCGGCAACCCTCGTACAGATGCTCGTACTCTCACGAATTTGTTTGCCGCCATAAAAATAATATAGGTATATAGGATAAGATTTGTTCTCATCCAAGACCTTCGGTATTCTCAATGTGAATTTCCCCTACGGAATAGTTCTTGCTGTCTTTCCCATAATCTTACAATGTTAGTTTTTTTAGAATAGCGATTGAGAACCCAGTTCATCTACATTGGGGATGCCAGTACACTTGCCTGCGTTCCCAAACAAATTCAATCCATAGTTAAATGCTTTTTTATAGGTTTTAAATCCGTGACCATTAGAATCATCAACGGTCAGATTTGTGAACGTGTCGTAGATCTCGAATCTACAATCTTTTCTCCTTTTGATACCCCACGTAAGGTGTAAAATTAATGTCTTGTTCTTCATTTTTCTTTTTATTTGTTATAACTTTAGTATTCATGCGTTCTTTGAAGAAAACTGTCTATATCGTCTTGAGTGTACCAGTACTTGTCTCCATCGCGACTATAGTCCAACAGCCCATCAAAGCGATAACGGCTCAGTACTTTCTCGGAGATGTTGAGCATATCGCATACCATTTTATTATTGTATATGCGTAGGCCTGTATCTGAATTAAAATTCTGAACATCCTCTTTCATTTTTGTCAGAACCTCTATGAGCCGATTGACTTCCGTATTATTGATTCTTTTAATGTAATCTTTCATGTCTGGTAATCGTTCCGTTTTATATTGTACTCAAGAACTATAAAATAGTTTTCATTTTCTCGCTTTTTTGAGGAAATTTTTCACATCGTCGATGGTATACCAATATTTTCCACGCTCATGCGAATACCTGAGAAGGCCTTCTTCTCGATATTTCCGTATAAGTTTTCCATTGACACAGAGCAGTTGCTGAAGATCCTTATTTGTGAGAATCTTCTTGACGACTGGTCGTTCAGATTTCAATCTATCAACCTCCTTCTTGAGATCTTCAACCAAGCCAATCATGTTGTCCCAGGCATTCTTTTCTATGAGATAATATTCTTTCTTCTCCATTTTCAATATGTTCGTTTGAAGATTATACTCAAGAATTACGTTTTAGTCTCTAAAATATCGGTGTAAAAGTTGTTATTTATCCGTGCCACGTTTGCTTACACATATCAGGGAAGCGAAGACGGAGAAGACACTGAGGAATCTGGAGATTAAGTTTGAACGCTATGACCTCGTTATATGTGACGAACTCGGGTATGTCGGCTTCGACAAGGAGAGTGCAGAGATGCTCTTCAATCATCTCTCGCTAAGAACTGGCAAGAAGTCCACAATCATCACCACCAATCTGCCGTTTACAAGGTGGGAAGAAGTACTTAAGGATAAGGTTTTATGCTCCGCACTGGTCGACAGACTGTGTCACAAATCATACCTCGTCAACATGACGGGTACGTCATATCGTATTAAAGAAACAAAAAAATATATCAGTAACAAGTAATGTATAACAAACTTTTTATATCTTTGCAGCACTCGGTCGAAGTGGTATACTT
>Ga0310696_10002717_pt1 | contig 22938 bp, 12 predicted proteins | sample AusTroGonzalo_MG_4_FD_203885 | JGI IMG/M metagenome (GOLD analysis project Ga0310696, IMG submission 203885) | Bovine rumen microbial communities from tropical cattle in Woodstock, Queensland, Australia - Gonzalo_02 (v2) (version 2) | ecosystem: Host-associated > Mammals > Digestive system >...
TGCAGGCCCTGGCCAACATCCAGCGGGAGAACGGACACGCCCTGGGCCAGATTACCACCTCCAACACCCTGCTGGAGAATGCCGACGGCCACTACAATATCGGAGACATCCAGATTAACATCGACGCCCTGGATACCCTGCATCAGGTAGCGCTGGAGAGCAGCCTGCTGGATGCCAGTTTCCGGGGAGACCATTCCCTGGGTCAGCTGGTCCAGGATATCAAGTCCCTGGTCATGGGCACCGAACTCCCTGCCCTGAGCACCGAGCGCTTCCCCGCCTACAGCGGCGCCCGCTACCAGGCAAGCGTGAACGTACACCGGGTGCAGGACCTGCTGGCCTTCATCGCCCCCGGCGTGTATGTCGAGAGCGGCACACAGGCCAACCTGGACATCGACGAAGACGGCTTTATGAACGCCGGCATCACGTCGGGCCGCCTGGCCCTGCGGGAGCAGTTCATCAAGGACATGAAGCTGCACCTGGACAACAACTTCGACGCCCTCACCGGCGAGATTACCGGCTCCACCGTGGCCCTCTCCGGGCTTCGGCTCAATAACAGCCGCATCACCTTCTACGCCGACGACAACCAGCTGGGCCTGGGCTATGTCTTTGACAATGAGGCCGAAGACGGCAGCAAGGCCGAGCTTTACGCCCTGGGCGAAGTCGCCCGGGACCACAACGGGCTTTCCGTCACGGCCCACGCCCTGCCGTCCAACATCTACTACAAGGGAGACGGCTGGGGCCTGAAGTCCGGCAACATCAGCTGGACCAAGGGCAGTCTGCACGTAGAACGCCTCCTGGCCAATCACGAGGATCAGCAGCTGCTGGTAGACGGCGGTCTCACCAAGGGACAGGCCGATACCCTGGCCATCACCATGGACCAGTTCAACCTGGGCCTGGTGAACACCATCGCCGGCGACAAAATCCCGCGTATCGACGGACGGGCTACCGGACGGGCGCTTCTCCTGTCATCGGCCTCGCCCACCCCGGGCCTGCTGGCCGCCATCGTCTGCGACAGCACCAGCATCGCCGGACGCCCGCTGGGACAACTTGCCCTTACCAGCAACTGGGACGAAGAAGACCAGTGCTACCGGGCCACCCTGCGCAACGAACTGGATGGCCGCAACAGCATCGGCGGCAAGGCCTCCCTGGCGCCTGCCACGGACGACCTGAAGGTGAACCTGCACCTGGACCGCTTCGAGCTGGGCTATGTCCACCACTTCCTGAATACCATCTTCCACGATTTCTCCGGGGCCCTGTCTGGAGACGTCCAGCTGGCCGGAAACTTGAAGGACCTGCAACTCAGCAGCCACGACCTTCGCATCGAAGACGGCCAAATGATGCTGGATTTCACCCGCGTTCCCTACAAGATCAACGGCCCCGTCTCCGTGGACAAGGAAGGTCTGCACTTCCAGAAGGTGGAACTGGCCGATGGCGAAGGCGGCACCGGCTCCCTCAACGGCAGCATCCTCTTCCACCTGAACAACCTGGACGATATGCGGATGGACGCCCACGCCACCGTACGTGAGATGCGGGTCCTGGCCCTGCCCCGCGGCGTGAATTCCCTGGCCTACGGCAACGCCTACGCCAGTGGCCGGGTAGACATCACCGGACCTCTGAACAAGATCCAACTGGTCGTGAACGCGAGCAGCGCCAAGAGCGGAGACTTCCACCTGCCGCTGGGGTCTTCCTCGTCCAGCAGTTCCCGCGAGCTGCTCAGCTTCAAGCAGGCCGAATCGGACGAAGACGCAGACCCTTACGAACTTATGATGGCCAACGCCCGCCAGACCAAGAAGCAGCAGAGCGACCTCCACTTCAAGGCCCGCATCCGGGTTACCCCCGAACTTCGCGCCTACATTGACATCGGGGACGAAAACTCCCTGAACGCCATCGGCAGCGGCACCCTCGAAATCGATTCCAGCACGTCGCAGGGCTTTACCCTGGGAGGAGACTACGCCATCCAGGACGGAAGCTTCCACTTCAGCGTCCTGAACCTGGTATCCCGCAACTTCACCATCCAGGACGGCAGTACCATCCGCTTCAACGGAGACATCTGGGACTCCGACCTGGACGTCAAGGGCCGATACACCACCAAGGGCAACCTGTCCAACCTGCTTATGTCCTACTCCGAGTCCGACGCCAGTTCCAGCGGCCGGCGCACCGTCTACTGCGGCATCAACATCAGCGGAAAATTGCGCAACCCGGAGGTAGACTTCGACATCGAGATTCCAGACCTGAATCCCGTGATCCAGAGCCAGGTAGAGAGCGCCCTCAACTCCGAAGACAAGATCCAGAAGCAGTTCGTATACCTGCTCATCGCCGGCAACTTCCTGCCCACCGAAGAGTCGGGCGTCACCACCAACGGCTCCGACGTCCTGTACTCCAACGTATCCTCCATCATGTCGGGCCAGCTGAACAACATCTTCCAGAAGCTGGATATTCCCCTGGACCTGGGTCTGAACTACCAGACCACCCAGGCGGGCAAGGACCTCTTCGACGTGGCCGTGAGCACCCAGCTGTTCAACAACCGCGTCATCGTGAACGGTACGGTGGGCAACAAGCAGCTGGTGGGCGGCGCCACCACCAACGAGGTGGCCGGAGACCTGGACATCGAAATCAAGCTGAACCGGAGCGGAACGCTGCGCCTGAGTCTCTTCTCCCATTCGGCCGACTCATACACTTATTACCTGGACAACAGCCAGCGCAACGGCGGCGGTATCGCCTACCAGCGGGAATTCAACTCCTTCCGGCAGTTCTTCCGCGAGCTCTTCACGGGCCGCAAGAGACGGGAGCGGATGGCCCTGGAAGCCGCCGGCCGCGGCCAGCGCAATGTAGTCCTGCAAGTAGACACCACCGGTAAAACCCAGCCTGTCCATGAACTACGGTAAACTATATCTCATCCCTACGCCGCTGGGAGAAGGAAACCCGGCCGATGTCCTCCCCGCCCCGGTCCTGGAGGTCCTGCCCACGCTGGACCGCTTTGTGGTGGAGGAAACCCGCACAGCCCGGCGCTTCCTGTCGGCCGCGGGACTCAAGGGGCACATCGGGGACCTGGAGTTCCACGAGCTGAACGAGCACACCGCCCCGGCGCAGGTCGAGGCCTTCCTGCCCCTCTTTGCCGATGGGCACAACGTGGGACTGCTTTCCGAAGCCGGCCTGCCGGCCGTTGCCGACCCCGGCGCCCTGCTCGTAGCCCTGTGTCACCGTCACGGCATCGAGGTAGTCCCCCTGGTGGGACCTTCCTCCCTGATGCTGGCGCTTATGGCATCCGGCCTCAACGGCCAGTCCTTCGCCTTCGTGGGATACATCCCCGCCAAGACCGAAGAACGCCGCAACGCCCTCAAGGGCCTGGAAAAACGCTCTGCGCAGTACCACCAGACCCAGATACTCATTGAAACCCCTTACCGCAACGAAGCCCTGTTCGCCGACATCCTGCAATGCCTGTCCGGTCACACGCAACTTTGCGTGGCAGCCAATCTCACCTGCCCGGACCAGTACATCTGCACCCGTCGCGTGGCCGACTGGAAGTCGCATCCCGTCACCATCGGCAAGCGTCCCTGCGTATTTTTGATATTAGCATGAAGATAGCGTTCACCACACTGGGCTGCAAGCTGAACTACGCCGAAACCTCTACGTACGAAAGGGGCTTCCGGGCCGCCGGCTGGGACATCGTGTCCTGGACGCAACCCGCCGACGTCTATCTCATCAACACCTGCGCCGTCACCGAAACGGCCGAAAAGAAATCCCGCAACCTCATCCGCCGCGCCCACAAGACCGCCCCCGATGCCCGCATCGTGGTCACCGGCTGTTACGCCCAACTCCGCAAGGACCAGCTCCTGGCCATCGACGGCGTCTGGAAAGTCTTCGGGGCCGATGACAAAAAAAGCATCGTTCCCGTGGTCATAGCGTCGGGGGAGACACTCTCCCCTGAATCCGTGGCCACCCTCGGCCGCGTAAGAGGGAGGGGCCCGGAGCAGGCGCGCAGCGCCGGCGCATGGGAGGGGTCGCGAAGCGACGATTCAGGGGAGAGTGTCTCCTCCGACGCTGTACTGGGAGCTTATAGTACAGGTGAACGTACCAGAAGTTTCTTGAAGGTACAGGATGGCTGCAACAACTTCTGCGCATATTGCACGGTGCCGTATGCCAGAGGGCGGAGCAGAAACATTCCGATTTGTGAAGTAGTGAAGATGGCGCGGGAGATTGCGGCCCAGGGCGTGAAGGAAGTGGTGCTGACGGGTGTGAATACCGGTGACTTCGGTCGTACGACCGGGGAATCGTTCCTGGATTTGTTGAAGGCGTTGAATGAAGTGGAGGGAATTGAAAGATACCGGATTTCGTCCATTGAGCCTAACCTGATTACTCCGGAGATTGTGGACTGGATTGCTTCGGGAACCAAGTTCCAAAGGCATTTCCACATTCCGTTGCAGAGTGGTTCCGACACCTTGCTCAAACGGGTTGGACGGCGTTACGATACCGAACTGTTTGCTTCGCGTATCGATTATATCCGGCAGGCGCTGGAGAAAGAAGGTGAGCCCAAGGTTTTCTTTGGGATTGATGTGATTGTGGGCCTGCCCGGGGAGACCGAGGAACTGTTCCAGGAAACGTATACGTTCCTGAAGGAGCGCATCCGGCCGGCGTTCATACACGTGTTCCCCTACTCGCGTCGTCCCGGAACCCGGGCGGCGGAATGGAAGGACCAGGTCCAGGACAGCATCAAGACCGAACGGGTGGCCAGGCTGGAAGCCCTTTGCGAAGAACTTCACGGCGAGTTCGTATCGGCCCATAAGGGGCTGAAGGAAACCGTACTGTGGGAGTCGTCGGTCAAGGACGGCATCATGGGCGGATATACAGGCAATTACTTACGGGTAGAGCGTCCTTACGACCCTGCCCGCGTCAACACATTGGAGGAAGTAGTCCTATGAGTACACGGCTCACATTTTTAGGGACGGGAACGTCGCAGGGGGTGCCCATCATCGCCTGCCAGTGCCCCGTCTGCCAGAGCCCGGACCCGCGGGACAAGCGCTTCCGCGCATCGGCCTTCGTGCAGCACGAGGGGCTGAACATCCTCATCGACGCCGGCCCCGACTTCCGCTCCCAGATGCTCGCGAACGACATCCGGCACCTGGACGCCATCCTGCTCACGCACAATCACAAAGACCATACGGGCGGGCTGGACGATGTTCGCTCCTTCAATTATATTGACAAGAAAGCCATCGAGATTTACTGCGAACCCCGGGTGCTGAAGTCGCTGCAGAACGACTATGCCTATGCGTTTGCAGAGCACAAGTACCCCGGTGCGCCGGAGTGGCACGTGCACCTGATTGACGAACGTCCCTTCCGCGTAGATTCGCTGGACGGTACGGGAGAGCTGGAATGGGTGCACGATGTGGGCTATTTCTATCGGCAGGCCGATGGTTCCCTGAAGCCCTCCGACAACATCATCCGCGAGGCCTCCCACGACATCCCCAACATCATCCCCACCCGCGGATTCCACGACCAGATGCCCGTACTGGGCTTCCGCATCGGCAACATCGGCTACATTACCGATATGAGCAAGCTGCCGGACAGCGAACTGGAGAAACTGCAGGGGCTGGAGCACCTTACGCTCAATACGGTGGGCTACCATCCCCATCACTCGCACTTTTCGCTGGAGCAGGCGCTGGAACTGGCGGCCCGCATCGGCGCAAGACATACCTGGCTCACCCACCTGAGCCACGCTTTTCCCCGTCACCGGGAGTTCTGCAAGGCCCTGCCGGCCGGCGTGCAACCCGCTTACGACGGTTTAACCATCACTGACTAAAGCAAATAAAACCTAATAGTAATGACACAAGAAGTAATGCAAACCATCGACAGCATCCAGGTTAGCCTGAATGCCGGCGGTATGAACACCATCAACATCATCCTGGCCTTCGTGATGTACGGCGTGGCGCTGGGGATCAAGCCGCAAATCTTTGTGGAAGTATTCCGCAAGCCCAAGAGCGTGCTGCTGGGTATGCTGTGCCAACTGGTCCTGCTGCCCGCCTTCACCTGCGCCCTGGCCATCCTGCTCACGGGCTGGATTTCGCCCATGATGGGCCTGGGTATGATCCTGGTGGCCGCCTGCCCCGGTGGTAACATCTCCAATTTCATGAGTTCCCTGGGCAAGGCCAATATCGAGCTGTCGGTGAGCCTCACGGCCATCTCCACGGCCCTGGCCGTGTTCCTGACGCCCTTCAACTTCTGGCTCTGGGGCTCGCTGTATCTGAACAGCGCCGCCGTATCGGCCGACATCCCGCGTCTGGTGATTCCGCTCATGGACGTATTCAAGACCATCTTCATCCTGCTGGGTATTCCCCTGCTGCTGGGCATGGCTACCCGCCAGTGGCTGCCCAAGGTGGCCGATTTCCTCAAGAAGCCCCTGCAGTGGCTGTCCATCATCATCTTCCTGGCCATGGTGGTGCTGTCCTTCAGCAGCAACATCGACGCCTTCCTGGTGAGCGTGAAATACATCTTCCTGGTGGTGCTCATCCACAACCTGCTGGCCCTGGGCATCGGCTTCGGCGTGGGAACCGTGGCCAAACTGCCCTTCCGCGACCGCCGCACCCTGACCATTGAGACCGGTATCCAGAATTCCGGCCTGGGCCTGGTACTGCTGCTGGGCACCTCCCTCTTCGCCAACTTCCCGCCCCACGGCGGCATGCTGGTGATCACCGCCTGGTGGGGCATCTGGCACATCATCTCGGGCCTCACCGTAGCTACCATCTTCAACAAGAGCAAGCGCAATGCGTAAGATTTGGGAAAGGGACCGGTTGTATTCGGTCCTCCGCTGCTATGTAGACTTGTGCACGCGGGTCAGTTACCGGCGGCTTTCGGTCCAGGGTTCCATCCCGGACGAAAAGGCCGTGCTCATCTGCCCCAACCACACCAACACCCTGATGGATGCTTTGGTGGTGCTGCAGAGCCGGGTGTCGCCCACGGTCTTCGGCGCCCGGGCCGACATCTTCAACCAGCCGGCCGTGGCCAAGATCATGCGCTTCCTCAAGATCCTGCCCATGGTACGCCGCCGCGACGGCATCCGCAACGTGCTGCGCAACTACGAAACCATGGACGAGGTCCAGGACGTGCTGGCCAACAACACCCCCTTCTGCATGTTCCCCGAAGGCCGCCACAATCCCGGCCGCGAGCTGCAACCCCTGCAGAAAGGCATCGCCCGTATGGCTTTCCAAAGCGCCGCCGTACGTCCCACGCAGGTGGTTCCGGTGGGTATCAATTACAGTGATTTCTTCCATTATCGCGGCACCTGCGACGTCACCTACGGGGAGCCCATCGACGTGAACGCCTTCCTGGCCGAACATGAGGATCTGCTGGAAGGAGCCCGCTACCAGGCCTTCCTGGACGAGCTGTACAAGCGGATGAGTGCTTTGGTTTGGCCCGAAGTCAAGGACAAGAGACCCCTGTGGAACCTGATTCCCCTGGCTGTGCTCTGGATTCCTTCCGCCGTCCTGTCCTTCCCCATGTGGTTCACGGCCGAATGGCTGTGCAAGCACAACGTGAAGGACCGTGCCTTCCACAACACCGTACGCTTCGGCTGCCGCCTGATCGGAGGCCCCGTTACCTTTATTATATGGGCGTTGATTTTCTTCCTGCTGCTCCCCTGGAGCCTGGCCTGCGCCCTGCTGCTGCTGTTCTTTATCAGTTACAGCGTCTTCTACGACGGCCTCTACTTCTTCAGACGTCGCCGGGACTGAGGACCGGGTGAAACCTGAAGCGCGGCCGTAGTGGTAAAGCGCATCGAGGCATCCTTATAACGGATCTTTACCTGCCCGCCGGGAGTCAGACTTCCGGCGGGTAATTTTACGCCCCACAGGTGCGGGGAAGGCCTTCCCAGCATGGGAATGAAAAGCGGATTGCGAGACTGTCGGCCTAGCAGGGATTTGTTGAACTGCAGCGTCTCATAGACCTCCGGGGCGGTTTCTTCCACCCGCTCCAGCGCAATCCAGCCGCAGCGGCCGGGCAGTTTTACCTGCACCGAGCCTTCCATCGAGCCGGCGTACACATTCACCAGCAGGCGCGTGGTATCGGCAATCCAGGCCGAAGCCTTCTCTTCGGCCGAAGCCCCGATGACCTTGGCGTCCAGCCGATAGCTGCTGCCGCGGGAGAAATCGGCCAGATAATAGGAACGGGGGGACCCGCAGTTCTGCGTAGCCACGGGGACGCCGTACAAATCGGCCCTGCCGCGCCACCAGGAACCGCAGGCGGCTCCCGCCAAGACTTCCTCTACCTCCAGACCGCCGGGGAAACGCAGCGTGTGACGCGCCATGGTATGCGTATGGCCACACACCAGCAGCAGTTTGGGATGTACCGAAAGGATGGTCTCCAGGGAGTCCAGGGACTTGAATTCGTTGAAAGGGATGTGGGCGCACAGCACGGCCAGGCGGTCCTGGGGTGTCTGGTCCAGCACCTTGCGCAGCCACTGCTTCTGGTCGTCGCGGAAACCGCCCCAATAGCCGGCCGAGCCGCCCATCAGCAGGACGTCGTCCATCATGATGAACTGCACGCCGCCCTGTACAAAAGCGGTGTCAGGGGTATGGATAATCCGGGAATAAGACGCCATATCACGCGGCTTGCCCTTTACACTGGGCGTATAGACATCGCGGTCGTGATTGCCGGGAACACAGGCCCAGTTGTAAGGCAGGGAGTCCAGGATGGCCCGGGTGGCCGGCAGCAACGACGGATTGTCGTTCACCAGGTCTCCCAGGAAGATGGCCAGGTCCACGTCCTGGCGTTTCCGCAGCTCCTGATACACGGAGCGGCGGGCATAGGTCAGTTCAGTCTCATTGTCTACCTGCGGGTCTCCCACAAAGGCCACACGAAGGCGCTGCGCCGGGGCAGGCAATACCAGAATCAGGCCCAGGGCCATCAAAACGATCCTTGTCATCATCGTCCGAAATCATTCATTATACTAGAGGAAGCACGCTGGGCACGGCTCATCTGGGCATTGCCCATCCGGCCGAAGCGCCAGATTACGCCCGCCAGGAAGTGACGTCCCAGGGAGAGCCGATAACTGTCGGTGGTGCCCGTAGAACTCACGGAATGCGACACCGTGAGGCCGGCGTTCAGAAGATCCTTTCCCTGCAGGGAGAAGGTGAACGAGCGCCAGTCCTTGGAAAAGGAGAAGTTCAGGCTATGAGTAAACTTGGAGAAGCTGTCGGAATAGCCGAAGTAGCGCTGCAGGGCATAATAGCCGTCCAGCCGGAACTGGTGCGGCGTAGTATAACTGGCTTCCAGCGAGCCGGTATAGACATAGGTGTTCGTATTGGCCCTGCCGTCCAGGGAATACCAGGCGTGAGAACCGTCCAGTGCATTGGAGAACGTGAATCGCAGGGAGCGGGAACTGGAATAAGTGAGCTCCAGCTGCGCGTTGTAGCCCAGCTGGCGCGTGAAACTCTCACGGAAGCCGCTGGTTCCGTCGTAGAAGCGGCTGCCCGACGCATCACCCCAGAAATCGGCCATAAAGGCATTGTAGTCGAAGGTCTGGCTGTCCATTCCCGGAAGGGTCCCTACCGGCTGATAGCTCATACTGGTAGAAAAGTTCACCCGGCCCGAGAACATCAGGCGCCAGTTCTGCTTTTTGTCCAGGGCCTGATAGCCGTTCACATTGGCCTCCAGATTCCAGGACGGCTTGCGGGAATTCACGGGGACGGTATAACGCACGCGGGCAGCGTCGTACCAGGTGGCGCTCACCACCGAATTCTGCCGCATAGAAGCCGTGACCCGGAAGGAGAAGCTGTTACGCTCTCCTTTGCCGCCATTCATCATCCGCTCGGCCAAACCGCCCCGGGACATCCGGCGCCGGAAACTGCTGGACTCAATCGTAAGATTGTGATTGAATCCGGGCTTCAGATAGATATTGCCCGTAGAAATGCGCAGGGGGTCGGTAATATCCAGCAGGGACATCATCCGGTTCTGGCTTGGCTGCGAGGAACGGCCGCTGTAGACGACCGAAAATCCGGGCAGGCTCAACCTCAGTTCGGGCGCCCAGTTCCACAGCCACTCTCCCCGGCCCAGTTCCTTTTCCTGGCCCAGGGACTTGGAATAGGTATACAGGTTGTCCGAACTCACGGAAACGCCGGCCTGCACGGTGGTCTCGTCTTTGCTGTACTGCAGGAGCAAAGCCCCCAGGCCAGTCAGCGAGTTATTCACCGAGGCCGTGGTATAGTAATCGTTTGCGCTGCCGTCGGGGTTAAAAGCGTCCTTGTTCTGCCGGGAGCGGGAAATCTCTCCCTCCACGTGTCCCTGCAGGATCCAGTTCTGGCCCAGGGGCTCCCCGTAGGCAATGCTCAGGCTTCCGTTGCCGTTCCCGCCCTGGTTCTTGTACAGCAGGTCCCGCAGTTCCTGTTTTCCGGTGGCCGCATATTGGGTAAGGGAATAATCCCGGCTGTCTCCCTGGCTGCCGCTCACATTGTAATTTCCGCTCACGCTTAGGGAGCGTCCCTTTTTGGCGAAGCGGCCGTAGGCAAGCATCAGGTTACCCTGGGAACCCAGGGAACGGCTGTGGGAACTGTTTTCGGAGGTAGCGCTGTTGCTAGCCGTCCCGTTCAGCCGGGAAGCCGAGGCCGACACGCTGGAAGAACGCCCGTCCTGGAAGGTGAAGCGCGGTTCAAAGGTGAACAGGACGCCCTTCGAGCGCCGCGCGTTGGAGCGCAGGCTCACGCTGGCCGTCACGCGATGATCGGTATTGTGCGAAGAAGAATTACGCTCGCTCTGTACCGTGTCCCCCGAAAGCGGGAACTCCTCCGAAGTAGAGCGCTGGGCGTTTTCCCGGGACGATCCGTTGTAGTATACGCTTACACCGCTGTCCAGCTTTTTCACGCGGTCGGTGGTGTAATTGACGCCCGCCTGCCCGCCGGTAGTGAGACCGCCGGAGCGCCGGGCCATCACGCGGGAACCGCCGTCGACATTCTCTCCTCGGCCGATGAGGGTAACCTGGTCCTTCTCCCCGAAGGCCGACAGCATCGCCGACGTATTCCAGAGGAAGGGCACGGAGGCCAGCATCTCGTTCTGCTCTTTGGAAGGGAGGGAGGCGCCGGCCGATGCCTGAAGGTTGCCGAAGGTGCCCTTCTTGTATTCCTGCTTGAGGGAAACGTCCATATCGCGCGTACGCGTGGCCGAATTCCTCTTGACGCCGGTAACCCGCTCCATCTCGTTCTCGTGGTCGGTGATCTTGATCTGCTCCACGGCCTTGGCGGGCAGGTTGTCCAGGGCGGCGCGCCGGTCTCCCATAAAGAAGGTGCGGCCGTTCACCGTAATCTGGTTCACGCTCTCCCCCTGCACCTTGACGCTGCCGTCATCGTCTACCTCGATGCCCGGCATCTTCTTCAGAAGGTCCTTGAGCATATCGTTCTGGGCCACGTCGTAGGCGGCGGCATTATATACTACCGTATCTCCCTTGATTTCGATGGGCGCCACGGCGGCAGTCACTTTGGCCGCCTCCAGCACGCGGGCGTCCTCCTGCAGCAGGATCTTGCCCAGATTCTTGTAATCGGTAAAATAGAACTTCTTCCGGTAGTGCTTGTAGCCCATCATCTCCACGTTCAGGTTGTATTCCCCACGGACCACCTGGTCCAGCATCGCGCGGCCCTGGGCGTCGGAGAGCGTGAAGTGGGTAATGATGGTATCTTTTGCAGGCTTCAGATAAACCGAGGCAAAGGAAACCGGCTCTCCGGAAAGGGAATCGGCCACCGTCAGGACGATGGGGAAAGCGCGGTCACGCACTCCGGCGCCCGGGCGCATCTGGAACCCGCCTCTGGGCTGTCCCCATACGGGAGTGCTCAGGAGCAGAGCCAGCAGGAAGAGAAGTCTTTTCATTCTTATTTGTGCGGATACAAAATGGCCGTAACCATCGGCTGCTCCAGGACGGTATCTATCCTTGAAGCCGCCTTTTCGGACGTAAAGCTGTCTACCAGGGCAGGATAGCGGCCGGGCAGCGTCCAGTCTTCCTCCCCGTTGTACACAGCATCACGCACATAGGTGGCATACCACGAACTCTTCTGCAGGTTCAGGGCGTGCTCCTTCTTGAGGTTGGCCCGGACGTCGGCGAGGGTCTGTTCCATCGAAGAAGGATTCTGTACCAGATCCCGCATCACGCGCAGGGTCTCCTGAATCAGGAGTTCGGCGTCCTCTTCCTTGCAGGAGAACTGGACGGTGGTGCGCTCGATGTAGGACGGGAAGAGGGCCGATGCCGTGGAAACGCCCACGCTGTACACCTTGCCCAGATCTTCCCGCAGCCGGGCCATCAGGGCGGTGCGGATCACGGATTTGAGGGCGGTCAGTTCCATCTGGTTCTCTACCATTGTCATCCCGGGACGGGCCGTTCCCTGGAAAATGAGAGATACCACGGTTTTCTCGGTTTTGGCGGTATGACGCACCAGGGAGGTATCCCGGGTAGGAACCACGCGGTCAGGGGCCTGCCACTGTGTATTGGCGGGGCCCGAAGGCAACGCCGCCAGATACTGCTCTACCATGGGCCGCACTTCGTCGGGCTCCAGGTTGGCAGTGAGGACGAAGGTATAGCCGCAGGCGCTGCCGTACAGTTCGTTGAAAACCGGCAGCATGCGGGATACGTCCACGCTGGAGAGAATGAGGGAATCGGAGAGTTCGGCGTTGGTATAGTTGTCGCCGGAGAGGATCTTGCCCAGTTCGCGCGAGAATTCGTCCTGGGGGTCGCGTTCGCGGGAACGGTAGCCGTCCACGGTCTTTTCAATGAGCAGGCGGGCATAGTCTTCGTCCACGCGCGGAGCCGTCCAGCGCAGATAGAACAGCTGGAACATCGTCTCCATATCGGAGATGTACGACGAGCACAGCACGCCGGTGCGGGTGCCGGCGCCCACCATCAGGGCCGATGACGAATTCCCCGACAGGTAGAAGCGCAGGGCGTCGCGGCTGAAGTCTCCGGCACCGGAGCCGGGAACCACTTTGTCGGCGAAGATGCCCGTCACGTAGTCGGAAGGATCCAGGGCGTTGAACCCGCCCTTACGCTGGCCCGAGAGGCTGACTTTATCACGGCTCAGGGCCGATTTCCGGTACAGGACGCGCGCCCCGTTGGACAGCCGCCAGTCCAGCATCGCCATCTCCGGGATCTCGGTTTCCGAGACGATGGAGCCCGGCTGCGGCACGGCGCAAAGCTGCGAAGGGATGTCCAGCTGGAAGCGGTAGGGCTGTGCAGGAGCCTCGAAGGATGCGGCGATGAGGCCGTCCATCGGCACGGCTTCGCACTCCCCTTTCACCGAGGCCGGAGCCCGCAGGATGGCATGGAAGGGCGCCCGGGCATAGGTATCCTGCATATAGGACACCAGGGTCAGGGAATCGATGGTAGGCAGATACTTCTGCACCAGCTCGTATTCGTACTGGGGCGAGATGAGGGCGTGCCCCACGTAATAGGCATTGTAGATTTCCTCCATCAGGGTCGATGACGCGGTGCGGCGGCTGGCCGATGCGCGGTTGCGGTAGGTCGAGAGCAGGCTGCGCTGCAGCTGCTCGATTTCCTTGGAGGTGAAACCGAAGTCCACCATCTGGCGCACGTCGCCAAGGGCCTGTTCCACGCCCCGGCCGACTTTCCCCTTCTGCAGGGTCACGGACAGGTCAACGACGTCGGAGGCGTTCAGCAGGGCCGATATGCTCAGGGAAGCGTCCCGGTAGTCTTTCCCCTCGAAGGAGAGGCGGGCCAGGCGCTGCTTGGCCAGGCGGTTGGCCAGGCCGCGCACCAGGTAGGGCCGGAAATCGGCCTCGGTTACCACGGCGCCGTGGAAGGGCGCTTTCTGCAGGATGTCCAGCTGGATTTCGGTCTGGGTAGAATCGTAGACGCTGCGGAAGGCAAAGTCTTCATAGGAGGGAAGGGTATATTGCACCGGCGCGGGCCGGCGAACTTTTTTCATATCGGAAAAGTGGTGCCGGATGAGGCCCTCGACCACGTCGGGGTCTACGTCTCCCACCACGGCCACGGCCATCAGGGAGGGACGGTACCAGCACTCGTAAAAGTCCCGCAGATCGGCCACCGTACAGTTCTGGATAACTAGGGTGTCGCCGATGGTTTTGCGCCGGGCATAGCGGGAATCGCCCAGGACTTCGGCCAGGAAGGCGTCGGAAGCGTCCTGCCCGGCCTTGCGGCGCTGCAGGCGCTCGGAAAGGATGACGCCCCGTTCTTTATCGACTTGAACGGGGTCCAGCGTGAGCCCCCGGGCCCAGTCCCGCAGGATGAGCAGGGTGGTATCTACCAGGGCGGGGTCGCTGCTGGGAAGCTGTAGTTTATAGACCGTTTCGCCGTAGGATGTGTGGGCGTTCAGGTCTTTGCCGAACGACGCACCGTGGCGTTCCAGGACGCGGATGATGGCGTCGTCGGGGAAATGCTCGGTGCCGTTGAAGGCCATATGCTCCAGGAAGTGGGCCAGGCCCCGCTGATGCTCCTGCTCGTAGAGGGAGCCCGCCTTGACGAAGAGGCGGTACACCGCTTCCCCTTCGGGATAGTTGTTGGGGAGGATGTAGTACGTGAGGCCGTTTTTGAGCTGGCCGACGCGAAGGGAGTCCCGCTGCGGAAGCAGTTTTTGCCGCGCTGGCAAAACCAGCGTGGCAAAGACAAGGATAAGGGAAAAGAGGCGTTTCAAGTTCTAGTTTTCGGTTGAAAAGGGTGCCGGGAGTTTACCCCGGCACCCGATTAAACAGCTAAATAAAGACTATTCGGGGAGGATATCGTCTTCGAGGCTAATGGAATAAACGTGGTAACCACTCTTCTTATCGACATCCGGCCAAATGACATAAAGAGTACCCTTTGTATCAAAAAGTGCAAAGAATGTATCATCTGTCGCGGCAGGGATATCATGCTCCGTAACAGTCGTCGGCTCTCCACCTTCCGGATTCTCCTTCTGCGAGGTAACCACGGTCCCCACATATGCAAAATCTTCCCACTGAAGATTTTCATCCATGAAGGAATACATCGGATAATGCTCAGGGTCCATCTTTACGACAGCAATCTGGTTATTTGTAGGATTCACGCCAAACATTACACGCTGAGGCGCATTTGCCATACCGCCAATCGTAATCTCAAACGATGCGCCATAAGGAGTAAGGGCTGTTCCATCAAACGAATAAATCTGATCTACAGATGCCTGGTGATGGGTAGCCAACAAAAGAATCTTTCCATCCCTATTTGCCGTTGCAAAGTTGCCGCAATTCATAAAAGTTTCCCCTTCCGCCTTGAAATCCTCAATTAGCATTTTGGACCATGTTAAACCGGAAAGTTCATATACGTAAATACCACACAAATTGGCCGTGAAGAAACCATATGTCTTGTCTCCTAACTTTGCGGTAGGGCCGCCGTAGAAATAATTCGACAAAGAAGAATCATATGCCGGGAAACCAGCTATAGTACTAGACTTCCATTCTTCGCCCTCGAAACTCATCACTTCATTACTCCTTTGATTGGTAGCATATACGATTCCAGGATTACAAGAATCATCGAAATACAAGGAAGGTCCCCAGCCGAGGGCTATCTGTTTTTTCCCAAAAGCAGGAGTACCAACCAAAACCCATTCCGAACCATTAAACTTTCTGAGACTCATGAGATTGGTCGTGTCTCCGCCTTTTGTCAAAACATAGGGGGTACCTTGAGAATCGAAGGCAAGTCTATAAATGCTATTGACCTGCGTGGTTCCGGGCGTAATTCCCTCAGTACCAACTTGTTCGAAAGTCACCCCATTGAATTTCTTTACACCAACGTTTTTCTTTCCTCCAGTAGGGGTAAAAGAATACGCAAAATACAGTTCACCAGTTTTAGGATTCAACGCAGCGTAATAATCATTGTATGCCATACCCTCAGAGGCCAGAATGGAAGCAACTTCCTTAGATACCATCTGCAGAATCTTACCGATCTTCACCTCGTAAGCGGCGCTCTTGCTGGACTTGGTGTTCACCACCTCGATATCCACGGCAAATTTGCCCTGGAAATCTACCTTGGCAGAAGCGTCGGTCAGTTCGACGGCGGCGCCGTTCACATAGAGTTTGTCAAATTCACCGACCTTGATGGTAGCCTTGAAGCTCTTGTCCATGCCACCACCGGGAATGCGGATAACCATGTTGGGGCTGATGAGTTCGGCAAAGTAGTCCTTGTCCAGGAAGGCGTTGTCGGCCTTCAGGATCTCGAAGGAGAGCAATTTTGCAGGAGTCGTGTCCTTTTCCTGCTCACCGCCCTTGGTGCAGGACACCAGCGCTACGGCCAATGCTGCAAGTGCGAAAACTAACTTTTTCATTGTGTTTGTGTTTTAAGAAGTTATTGATTGTAAATTGTTATTTCGTGGGAACTAAACTTGTGGTTGGGACCGGGATAACCAATGGTAATGTTGGGATCCGAGGTCTCCTTGATCACTATCTTGATGGTATTGTCCTTGCTCGGGTCTACCTCGTGCTTCAAGTAGTTGATACGGAAAGGACGCTGGTAGATGCCCGGATTGAAGGTTACGCTGCGGTTGGCCGTCTGGAATTCGAAATCCACGTTCTCCTGCAAACCGTCACCAATCACCACATCAAAATACACGGTGAGAGGCTCTGTGAGTTCCTCAGACACCAGATTAAAGTAATAGGTAATGACCAGGTTGTTGGCCGTAGAAAGGACGCGAGAGGTCCCTGCGCCCGATTCATCGACGACAGTCACAAAAAAGTCTTTGAACATGATATTCAACTGGTCCTGGCAGGAGGTGGTGCCCAGGCAGGCCAATAGCAGGCAAAGTCTGAAGATAAGTCTTTTCATGGTATCTTTCTCCTATTGAGCAGAATACTCCTGATAACCAGGGTTCTGCTTCATATTCGGGTTTGACTGAAGTTCCATACGGTCTATCGGAAGGACGAAACGGTCGTTAGGATAGGTAACTTTAAGGGCATCACCCTGTGCGCCGGAGCTGGAGGAACGTACCAGATTCTCCTTACGACGGGTAATATCGAAAAGGCGATGACCTTCAAAGCACAGCTCCTTCACGCGTTCCTCGGCAACCAAGGTCAGGGCCTGTTCCTTCGAGGAAGCGCTGATATTGACGGACGAAGCGGCCACGCCGGTTGCACGGCCGATAATTTCCTTCAGGTCATTCAGGGCGCTGGTAATATCGTTATTCTGCGCACTGGCCTCGGCATGAATCAAATACATCTCCGAGCATCGAAGCACAAAGATATCGTGGCAACGCTTTTCCGCGGTAGAGATACTTTTCCGATACAGGAATTTGCAGACAGCCGGGAACGATTTCCCCGCATAAACGGGATCCTCCGTAGGTTCTCCGACATAGGTGAGCAGGTCCTTACGGATATCACTGGCGCTGAAACGGCTTTCCATTGAAGGAAGAGGTTTGAAGGAAGGGGTACGGGTAGGATCGTACAGGACGCCGGTAGAAGTAGTTTTGTCATAACTGTTCAGCCGGAAAATGGCCTCTTTCCCGGGATGATCCTGCGACTCGCGGAACATATCCACATACTCTTCACGGGGAGAAAGCCCGACCTTCTTCATAACAGATTCCGAATAGGATATGGCTTTATCCCAATCTTCCATAAACAGATAGATGCGCGCCAGGAGCGCCTCACAGGCGATGTATGAGGCGTGGTAACAATCGCTGATCTTGTCAATCTGTGCATACTTGGGGCCATCGGTAGTGTTGTACTCGGCAATTTCCTTGAAAATAGTCATGGATTCCTCAAGGTCCCGGATAACCTGCTCATATACCTTTTCCACCGGCTTCCGGTCAAACAGATCCGTATACTTAGGGATAATGTTCACGATAGGTATGCCCAGATGATCATGCTCGCTTGTATAATTGTAAGGCTGACCATAACAGATGCAAAGGGCCCAGTGGCCAAGCGCACGTCCGAAATAGGCGTAGGCCATGGCTCGGTCTACAATAGCCTTCTGGGCATCGGAAGAGCACTGCTCCTTTAGGCGGGGGCCATAGTAAAGGAGATTGTTCGCTTCCGTCATAACAGCCCACCCGGCCGTCCAAATGTTACGGGGATAGGTGGCTACGTGCTCGGCCTCCAACTGATAATTGAAGGCCAGATAATCGCCCTCATCGGCATCCGTGGTGATCTGGAGAAGGTCTCCCATAATTTCACCATAGCGAACGAACTGCTTATCATATAATTGGAACAGACGGTAGTGTAAGCCTTCTCCGGCTGCCTGGTAACCCTCAATCGTACCGAGGAATGACTCTACGGTCGATTTTCCAAGCGGGTCTACGTGGAGCAGGGCCGATTCCAACTTGTTCCACACGGTGCAGCTGCTAAAGCACAAAGCAGCGACAAGCGTCACAACAAATAGTTTTGTTTTCATAATACCTTGCACTTAGAAGTTAATCGAAACCTGGAAAGAGAACTCACGGCGCATACCCTGATTGCCGAATTTAATGGTCTTATAACTGTTCTTGGTGCTGCTTTGAGCAGGAGACCAGAAATACAGATTATTCCCAATCAAGGAGAATGTGCAGTTTTCCAAGCCTGCCTTGCGGCTGATTCGCTTGGGCAGCGTATAAGAAAGGGAAACACTCCTGAGCTGGATGGATGTCATATTATACAGACAACGCGTAGAATTATAATAGGAATAAGTCCAGCCCTTGTAGATATAGGCGGGATTCAGGTTTCCTACGCCAGGAGTAGTCCAGTGATCCAGGGCTTCGGGGACCTGATTATCGTCAATCACGTCATATCCGTCATCCCGGAAGGAGGATTGATAGTACCAGCCACCCAGCGTATAGTCGAACATCACTCTCAAATTGAAATTCTTCCAAGTGAAGTCGTTGGAGACACCGCCATAAAGTTCCGGCTGTTTAGAATAAGGAAGGAAGACGCGGTCTTCATAGCTGAACTGATACGTAAGGTCTCCGTTCTTGTCATACCACATAGGGGCGCCGCTCACGGGATCTACGCCGGCCCAGCGAACCAGCCAATATGCATCCTTGCTCTGTCCTTCGATCCAGATGGTATCGAAGAATCCCTTATAGGAGTCTCCGTACAACTTTTCAATCATATTGCGGTTACGGGCGCCGTTGATGCTTGTAGACCAGGTAAACTCCGGATTCTTGATATTCACCGACTCAAAAATGAACTCGATACCATTATTGGAGATTTCACCAATGTTCTGCCAGATACCGCCATCATCTATGATGGATGAAACGCGGGCCTGATATAGCACATCGGTAGTCCGTTCACGATAGGGCTCGATCGTGAGGTGGAAACGGTCCAAAAATCCAATCTGAACCTGGAAATCGGTCTTGTAAGTACGTTCCCAGTGCAGGGCAGGATTGGGAACGGAACTCTGGATAGCACCGGGATTACTACCGTAGTAATAGCTATTGGAAAGGCTGTACTGACCGTAAGAGGTAGAAGTATTGACGCGGGAGTTTCCGGCGGTGCCGAATGTGCCCTTTATACTGATAGAGTTAAAGAATCCCGGACGGAACCACTTTTCCCGGTGAATGTTCCAGCCCAGACCGATGGAGGCGAAATCACTCCAGCGGGAGAACTCGCTGAACGCAGAGTTGCCTTGCCGGCGATAGTTGGCCGAGATATTATATCGTTTGTCGTAGCCGTATGTCGCAGAGGCAATATAGGAAAGGGACTTGCTATAGCTAATGTTGGAGGTACCACGGCGAAGGTCCGGGTAGGTGGAATAAGAGACCTCCTGGATATTATCATTCACGAAACCGTATCCGCTGGCACTCAGATATGGATGCTTGACCGAGCGCCACTCCCAACCCAGCATGGCCGAGACCTTGTGTTTTCCTCCGAAAGTACGGTCATAGTTTGCGTGAAGCTTGACAAAATAATCGTAGTCAAATACGGCATAACGGGTAGAGGAGCCGGCCTTGGAAGTATCTTCCGAGCTCATACCCGAAAGGGTCTGGCGGGAGGCATAGCTTGCCTCATAGACGTTCATAAACGTTGCTGCCGTCTGGGATGTGAAAGAAAGGTGATCGGTTGGCTTGTAATTCAACGTCAGGGAACCTTTAGCCTGGAGAGACTTCGTGTAATGGGTATCGTACTCGCGGCTGTCCAGATAGGTCCAGAACTTTTTGGCAGTTACTTTGTACTCTGTATCCGAAGAGCTGTAGTAGTTATACCAGCGATAACTTCCATCTTCGTTGTACGGGGTAAAGATGGGCAGAATCTCGTGGAAAGACCCATAAGATGAGAACACATCGTTATAAGTATAGGTGGCGTCAACGATAAACGAAGCCGTAAACTTGTTCGAAAACTTGAGGGAAGTATTGTTACGGAATGTGAAACGCTGCGTTTTATTTCCCAGATACGGAGATTTGAGATGATAATAACCCGCCGAGACCAGGCTGTTCAGTTTTTCACTGCCACCCGACGCCGACAGATTAACCTGCAACGTATTACCGGAGTTCTGGTAATAGGGATACCAGTTAGTGTCTACGCCTGTATAGGTCTGATACTCATTATCCTGATAGGGGAAGTTCTTGATGTCACGACCACTGTTCACCCAACCCTCCTTGGCAAGGGCCATCCACTGTTCGGCGCCCAGGAACTTGACGCGGGTCTGGGGATCCACATCGGAATAGCCGAAACGGACGGATGCATTCATATTGAGTTTGCCGCTCTTGGCCTTGCGGGTAGTAACCAGAATTACGCCATTGGAGCCGTCGGCACCGTAAAGGGCCACCGTAGAAGCGTCCTTCAGAACGGTCATGGATTCGATGTCGTCCGGATTCATAAGGGAGATCGGGCTTAGTGTTGTGCCAGTACCCGAAATGCCACTGGAGTTTCCATTGTTGTATACGGGGACACCGTCAATCACCCAAAGCGGCTCATTGGAGGCGCTCAAGGAACCATCGCCACGGACGCGCATCTTTACACTCTGGCGGCCATTGGAGCTTTCCTCGGAGATAGTAAGTCCCGGGACTAGACCCGCGAGCATGTTATCCATTCGCTCGGCGGGGCGGAACTTGAGTTGTTCCGTTGTAACCTGGAAGGCCGAGCCAACAAGATCCTCCCGCTTCTGGGCAAGACCATAGCCTACCGAAATCACGGCTTCCTCCAGAGTCTCGGCATCTTCTACCATGACTACGTCCACCACAATTTTACCACTCAGTTTCACATCCTGGGTCTTGTAACCCAGCATGGCGAACTGCAGCGTTGCCGTACTGGAAGCAGCCACAATGCTATACTGACCGTTGCCGTTGGAGATGGCCCCCTGCTTATTGGCCTGACAGATAACGGATACGCCCGGGATGGGATCCCCGTTTTCGTCAGTCACCGTGCCGGAAACCTTGAATGTCTTTTGCGCGAAAGCCCCGCTGGGAACCAGCAGGAACAAAACAAAAAACAGAAGAGTTGACAGACACTTCTTCATAAGATAAGAATTTAGTGGCCGAAAGATAGGAGTAATTTTTCACAAATCCAAACATTTGGAAATGACAGGAAAAATGAGTAATTTTGTGGACTTAATTAAAAAATTAAATTTTTTCCAAAATACTATCATTTTTATGGCAAACATTAATCTCAGAAAGTACGGCATCAAGGGTGTTAAGGAAGTCCTTTACAACCCCACGTACGAGGTTCTTTACAACGAAGAAACCAAACCCGGACTGGAAGGCTTCGACAAAGGCCAGGTAACCGAACTGGGCGCCATCAACGTCATGACCGGCGTTTATACCGGCCGCTCTCCCAAAGACAAGTACATCGTGTACGACAACACCACCAAGGAAGGCAAGAAGGGAGAAATCTGGTGGGACACCGAGGATTATCACAACGATAACCACAAAATGTCCGTCGCCACCTGGAAGGCCGTGAAGAAACTGGCCCAGGAGCAGCTCTCCGGCAAGCGTCTCTTCGTAGTGGACGGCTTCTGCGGTACCCACAAGGACACCCGCATGAAGGTTCGTTTCATCATGGAGGTGGCATGGCAGGCTCACTTCGTGACCAACATGTTCATCCGTCCCAAGAACCAGAAAGAGTTTGACCAGGAACCCGACTTCGTGGTATACTGCGCCGCCAAGGCCAAGGTAGAGAACTACCAGGAACTGGGTCTCCGCTCCGAAACCTGCGTGGCTTTCAACGTTACCAGCCGCGAGCAGGTTATCCTGAACACCTGGTACGGTGGTGAAATGAAGAAGGGTATGTTCTCCATGATGAACTACTACCTGCCTCTGAAGGGCATCGCCGCCATGCACTGCTCTGCCAACACCGATATGAACGGTGAAAACACCGCCATCTTCTTCGGCCTGTCCGGCACCGGCAAGACCACCCTCTCCACCGATCCCAAGCGTCTCCTCATCGGCGACGACGAACACGGCTGGGACAACAAGGGCGTGTTCAACTTCGAAGGCGGCTGCTACGCCAAGGTTATCAAACTGGACAAGGAGTCCGAACCCGATATCTACAACGCCATCCGTCGCGACGCTCTCCTTGAGAACGTAACCGTAGACGCCAACGGTGTTATCGACTTCAACGACAAGAGCGTTACCGAGAACACCCGCGTAAGCTATCCTATCTACCACATCGAGAAGATCGTACGTCCCGACAGCCACGGCCCCGCAGCCAAGCAGGTTATCTTCCTGTCCGCCGACGCTTTCGGTGTCCTGCCTCCGGTTTCCATCCTCACCCCTGAGCAGACCAAGTACTACTTCCTCTCCGGCTTCACCGCCAAGCTGGCCGGTACCGAGCGCGGCATCACCGAGCCTACTCCTACCTTCTCTGCTTGCTTCGGCCAGGCTTTCCTGGAGCTGCATCCTACCAAGTATGCCGAGGAACTCGTGAAGAAGATGAAGAAGAGCGGTGCCAAGGCCTACCTCGTGAACACCGGCTGGAACGGTACCGGCAAGCGTATCTCCATCCGTGACACCCGCGGCATCATCGACGCCATCCTGAACGGTGACATCGACAAGGCTCCCACCAAGGTCATCCCTTACTTCAACT
>Ga0310696_10002718_pt1 | contig 22931 bp, 16 predicted proteins | sample AusTroGonzalo_MG_4_FD_203885 | JGI IMG/M metagenome (GOLD analysis project Ga0310696, IMG submission 203885) | Bovine rumen microbial communities from tropical cattle in Woodstock, Queensland, Australia - Gonzalo_02 (v2) (version 2) | ecosystem: Host-associated > Mammals > Digestive system >...
TATCGCAACGAAGGGCGCACCAGTACAGGTGTCATTCAGGAGTACCACCAACGCATCTTTGGAACCGACGCTACGCCCCAACTCATCGAAGATATATATGCCGATAAGTCTGCCCGATTTACAGAGATGACGGGCGGTTTCCCCGGCATCATCCCCAATGTGGACAAAGTGCTCCATTACTTGCATGAGCAAGGCATAGAGTGTTGGGTCGTTACGGGTTCCGGGCAGCGCAACCTCATCAATGCCCTTAATGAAACATTCGACAACGTGTTCACCGGAATCATTTCTTCCTTCGATGTCAAGAAAGGCAAACCGGATCCGGAACCCTATCTCAAAGCATGGGAGCGTTCGGGGTTCAAGAAAGAAGAATGTATGGTAGTAGAGAATGCTCCGTTAGGCGTGAGAGCCGCCAAGGCCGCCGGGCTGTTTACCGTAGCTGTCAATACAGGCCCGTTGGACGATGAACTGCTTTGGGAAGAAAAGGCTGATCTTGTATTACCCGACATGGAAGCATTATTACAAATGTTGAAAAACAGATGAACGAGTTTTTAGAAAAAGAAGAGGCTATACTCAAAATGCTCAAGACGGTTTTTGACCCGGAGATTCCGGTCAATGTATATGACTTGGGCTTAATATACGGCATTGAAATGAAGGATGACGGCGTTTGCGACATCACCATGACGCTGACGGCGCCTTCGTGCCCTGCGGGAGACTTCATCGTAGAAGACATCCGGCAGAAAGTTGGTTCCGTAGAGGGCATCAAAGATGTGAATGTGACCATTGTTTTTGAGCCGGAATGGACGAAAGACATGATGAGTGAAGAGGCGAAACTGGAATTGGGATTCCTATAAATGGTAAATCGTAAATCGTAAATAAAAATGATATATTTTCTTAGTGATGCACACTTAGGCAGTCTGGCTATCGAGCGAGGCTGGGCGCAACAGAAAAAACTGATTAATCTCTTGGAGGAGATGAGTAAGGACGCCGTGTCTATCTACATGCTCGGCGACATGTTTGATTTTTGGTTTGAATACTACATTCACGACAAGAAGAAACGCGAGTTTTCACCGTTCTGCAAAGAGATACGCAGCCTTATCAAGCGTGGGATCCATGTGCATTTTTTTACCGGCAACCATGACTTATGGACTTTCGGAGGTTTAGCCCAATGGACGGGCGCCGAGATACATGAAGAACCGTGCACCATCCTCCGGTACGGCAAAGCGCTGTATCTGGCGCACGGAGATGGCCTGCTTCCCCGCAATTGGGAAAGTATTTATCCCAAGCCGGTACAAAAGAAAATCAAGCGATTCATCAAACTACGCGGCATTTTCAGGAATAGCACATTGCAGTTTCTATACCGGTGTTTGCCGCCCGAGTTGGGTAACTGGTTCGGATATAATTGGGCCAAACGCAGTCGATTGAAAGAATTGGCTAATCCCTGCCCGTACAAAGGCGAAGACAAAGAAGAGCTGGTTCTGTTTGCCAAAGACCAGGAGAAGCAGCACAACCACCGCGATTACTACATTTTCGGTCACCGCCATATAGAATTGGATCTGCAAATCGCGTCCGGTTCGCGCGTAGTGATTTTGGGCGACTGTTTCAAACAATGGACTTATGCCAAGTTGGACGACCATGGGCAGTTAACACTTCACAACTATGAGTAATCGAGAGGAACAACTGAAAGCGTTCGGACGGCTGCTGGACATCATGGACGACCTGCGGGAAAAATGTCCGTGGGACAGAAAACAGACGTTTGACAGCCTTCGCCAGAATACGATTGAAGAGACATACGAGTTGGCGACAGCGATTAGCCGTCACGACATGAACGAGATCTGCAAGGAGCTGGGTGACGTGCTTTTACACGTTGTTTTCTACGCTAAGATGGGAAGCGAAACCGGAGACTTTGATATCGCGGATGTTTGTAACCGGCTGTGTGACAAACTCATTTTCCGTCACCCTCATGTGTACGGAGACGAAGCCGCCAGGAATGCGGAAGATGTCAGCAAACTGTGGGAGCAGGTGAAACTGAAAGAGAAAGGCGGCAATAAGACCGTATTAGGCGGCATTCCGGACAGCTTGCCCAGCATCGTGAAAGCCTATCGCATACAAGACAAAGTGGCAAATGTGGGTTTCGATTGGGAAAAACGCGAGGATGTATGGGAGAAAGTGAAAGAGGAAATTGCGGAGTTTGAAGAAGCCCCGAGTGAAGCGGAATTAGGCGATGTGCTCTTCGCGCTTATCAACGCGGCACGGCTATATAAACTAAGGCCTGACAACGCATTAGAGCAAACCAACCTCAAGTTCATCCGCCGTTTCAACTATATCGAGCAGCGCGCCAAAGAGCAAGGCAAAGAGTTAAAAGACATGACGCTTGCAGAAATGGACGCCTTGTGGAACGAAGCAAAGAAGAACGAATAAGCACTTCAAACAAAAAAAACGGGTTCCTGTGAAACCCGTTTTGTGCGGCATAAAAGACTCGAACTTTCACTCCTCTCGGAACCAGATCCTAAGTCTGGCGCGTCTACCAATTCCGCCAATGCCGCTTTTGCGGCCGCAAAATTACTGCTTTTTTTTGAATTATGCAAGAAAATACACAAACTTTTTATCATATTTTGTCAAACGGTGTCAAAATTGTGCATCGCCGGACACCTTCTCCCGTCGCTTATATAGGAGTGATGGTGGGCGCCGGCACGAGAGATGAATTACCGGAAGAAAACGGCATGGCGCATTATATCGAACATTGCGTTTTCAAAGGCACAGGACACCACTCGGCACGGCAGATTATCCATGCCATCGAAGGCATAGGCGGCGAAATAAACGCTTATACGACAAAGGAAGAGACCACTTTCTATGCCGCCATATTATGCGAACATGTACAATTGACGCTACATCTGATAGCAGAGATGCTTCTGGAACCTACGTTCAAAAAAGAGGAAACAGACAAAGAGCGAATGGTTATCCTCGATGAGATCGAGAGTTACAATGACCAGCCTTCCGAACTAATCTACGATGATTTCGAAAATCTTGTTTTTGCCGGTTCCAGCCTCGCCTTGCCCATTTTAGGCACCAAAAAGACACTCAAACATATTTCCTCCAAGCCGGAGTTCGCCAAACAATGGATGGAGACCCATTACACGCCCGAACGGATGGTCGTTTTCTGCCAGGGAAACATCAAACCCGAAAAAATCTTCCGCCTCGCCGAGCGCGAATTCGGTGCTCTTTCCAGTAGGGCTGCAACAGGAATTACCCGACGGTCAACCGACAGTCAACCGACAGTCAAAGCCAACGTCACTATTCCACCAGAACGGGAAAGGACCTTCAAACGCCATACGCACCAGGTTCATGCCATGTTAGGCGGTCGCGCCTATCCGATAGGGCATGAAAACCAATTGGCGATGTTTCTAATCAATAATATTTTAGGAGGAGGAAGTCTGAACAGCCGCTTGAATCTGAGTTTAAGGGAATCTAAAGGATTAGTCTATACGGTGGAGTCCACCTATACTCCGCTGAGCGACACCGGTTATTGGTGCATATACTGGGCGTGCGACCCTGAAGATTACCTCAATAGTTTAGGATTGATACGGAATGAATTGGACCTACTCATGACAAAGCCCTTATCCGAGGCGGCACTACGCAAAGCATTGGTGCAATTACGAGGGCAACTGGCCATTTCCGCACAAAATCAAGAGAACAGCGCATTGGCTATGGCCAAGTCCATGCTACATCGCGGAGAAGCCCCGAGTTGGCAAGAAACGATGCAGAAAATAGAGCAAACTGACATTATGCAAGTTCAGCGCATCGCCAACGAAGTGTTTAACCCCTCATCTACTTTCATTTTGAAATACGAATAAATAATTCTGTAACATTTATCGCAAAAAACGCACAATTATTGCACTTTTTGTTCAAATTATTTGTGTATTTGAAAAAAAAGTTGTAATTTTGCGCGCTTTTTTGCTGTTATATTGAAATAATCAAAAATAAAAATAACAAACAATGAAGAAATTACTAACACTTTTGTTTCTCGTGACATTGAGCCTTGGGCTCTTTGCTCAGAAGCAAGTAAGCGGTGTGGTTGTTGACAGCAACGGCGATCCGGTAATCGGCGCCAGTATTCAAGCCAAAGGCACCACACAAGGTACTATTTCGGATTACGATGGTAAATTCGAAATGGAAGTGCCGGAGTCTGTGAAGACGCTGGTAGTCAGTTTTGTCGGCATGGCAACACAAGAGGTGGAAGCCGGCCGCAACCTCCGTGTGACACTCGTGGAGAACAGCGAGGTCATTCAGGAAGTTGTTGTAACGGGTTACGGTACTGTAGCCAAAGGTGCTTATGCCGGTTCTGCACAAGCGGTGAAAGCAGAAGACATTGAGAAGAAGAACCCTTCGGACATCACCAAAGCATTGTCCGGTGAGGTAGCCGGTGTACAGGTTGTCACTTCGAGCGGTCAGCCGGGTACTGTAGCTTCTATCCGTATCCGTGGTATCGGTTCTATCTCCGCCAGTAGCGCTCCGCTGTACGTAGTGGACGGTATTCCTTTGGACGCCGGTTCTATCAGTTCTATCGACCCGAGTGATATAGCCAGCACTACTATCTTGAAAGATGCGACTGCTACCTCCTTGTACGGTAGCCGCGGTGCGAACGGCGTTATCCTGATTACTACTAAGAAAGGTAGTTCGAATGGCGACGAGGCGAAGATTGAGATTGACGTCAAGGGCGGTGCCAACATGCGTTTGCTGCCGATGTATGACGTGATTGATTCTCCGGAGGAGTATGTTACCCTCTGTTGGCAGAGTCTGTACAGCCAGAAATACGCTGCTACCTCCAATACAAGCCAATCTAAAAAATATGCGGACAATAACCTGTACGGAGATGCAGGTATTCCGACCATCTATAATCTATGGACGCAACCGGGCAACTTGCTCATTAATGCTTATGACGCAGCCGGAAATGTCAAACCGTCGTTTGACAAATCCATTGCACGTCAGCCTGCGTTCCAGAATATGGACAGTTGGTATAACACGCTGTTCCATAACGGAATGAAACTGGAAGCAACGGCTAAGATCTCCGGCGGAAACGAGAAACTGAACTATTACACCAGTTTCGGTTATCTGAAAGATGAGGGTTACTATACCGCTTCTGATTTCCAACGTTTCAACACACGTGCCAACATCAACTATCAGGCCAAGAAATGGTTGAAGGGAGGATTAAACATCCAGTATTCGTATTCATCTATCAGCAACCCTGTTCAGGATGATAACGCCGCCAATAACGGTTTCCTCTTCGTGAACCAGATTCCGCCGATTTACCCGGTTTATGTATATGACCCGACAACCGGTAAACCCAAAGTGGACCCGAAGACGAACGGTAAGATGTACGACTACGGTGACAACGGAAACGAGAACATAGGAGAAGAAGGCGGTCGTCCGTATTCGTTCGGTATCAACCCGGCCGGTGCTTTGGAATGGGATAAACAACGTACAGTTCGTCACCAGACAGTAGCCAACGCCTTCTTGGAGTTCAAGTTGTATGAGGGATTGAAGTTCACCGTGAACCTCGGTGCTCAATACCTGAACAATCGCGCCAATGAGTTGACCAACAAGTATTACGGAGACGCTGCCAATATAGGTCGTGTTGCGAATGCTCAGGCTAATTATCTTGCGGTTACGGGCAACCAGTTGTTGGAGTACAACAAAGCTTTCAACGAACATACAATTCGTGTAATGGCCGGTCATGAGACCACCTATTTCACGTACAACTACCAATATGGATATAAAAAGAAAATCGTGCTCGATGACGTAGCTGAATTAAGCAATGCCGTCAGCATGGATGCCATTTCAGGTTACGCACGTACGAGCACGTTGGAGTCCGCGCTGGCTACCGTTACGTACGAGTACGACAACCGCTACCTGGTAACGGCTAACTACCGTGCCGACGGTTCGTCTAAGTTCGCCAAGGGTCACCGCTGGGGTCACTTCGGTTCCGTAGGTGGTGCTTGGAACTTTACCAATGAGCATTTCTTCGAGGGCACAACCGCCGCAGACTGGATTAAGAACGGTAAGTTGCGTCTGAGCTGGGGTGTATTGGGCAACCAGGACATCGGTGATATGGTCTTTACCGACCAATACAGCATTGAGAACGTTGACGATGAAAAGGGCTATATCTGGTCATACAAAGGCAATCCTGAATTGACATGGGAGCGTACCTCTACTATTGACCTCGGTTTGGAATTCGCCATCAGCAAATATCTGGATGCTGAGATCGATTATTTCTACAAGAAAACCGATAACATGTTGTTCCCGCGTTATGTAGCACCTTCCCTGGGTTACGGAGGCTACTACGTAAACGACGCTGCGATGGAGAACCAAGGTCTTGAGTTTGATTTGAAAGCTCATGCGCTTGATATGCGTAATATCAAACTGGATATTCGTTTGAACGGCGGTTTCTATCGAAACAAGATGCTCCAGATGCCTATTGACGGCTATGACGAGAATGGAAATCCGGAGCGCATGGTAATGTCCGGCGGTATGTCAGTCGGTCACTCTACGGCAGACTGGTATATGGTTCATTATGAAGGAGTTAACGACCAAGGACAAGCCATGTACACCGCTTATTATGATGCTAACAAAGGTGAGTTCGGTCATAGTTCTGCTGATTTGATTGAAGACGGAGAAAAGGGAGACAACTACATCAGCTCAGTTTATGAGTACAAACTCAAGCACCCGAATGCAGATATCCGTACCGTAGCCGTTACGAACAAAGAATACACCTATGCCGGTAGCAATTATGTAGGCAAGAGCTACATGCCTGACCTCGACGGCGGTTTCGGTATCGATTTCGAAGCTTATGGTGTAACGCTGAGTGTCAGCTGCAGTTATCGTATAGGCGGCTACGGCTATGACAACATGTATGCAAGTTTGATGCACAGCGACAAAATCGGTAGTATGAACTGGCACAAGGACATCAAAAATGCCTGGACAGAGACCAACACCAACACCGATATTCCGCGTTTGAGCAACGGCGCAGACGATTATGCGAACGCAGCTTCTGACCGCTTCCTGACCAGCAACAGTTTCCTCAGTCTCAATAACATCAATCTGGGATATAAATTCCCGAAGAAACTGATTGAGAAAATCAAGTTGAGCAACCTGCAGATCTGGGTAGCAGCCGACAATCTGGCTATCGCATCGGCACGTAAAGGTTACAACCCGATGATGTCATACAGCGGTACCAACAGTTACAACGACTACAGCCCGCTGTCAACGGTAATGGGCGGTATCAAAGTTCAATTCTAAACCATAGGAGATTACGACGATGAAGAATGTAAAATATATATTTGCAACACTTGTGTTGAGTATGGGTCTCACCTCTTGTGGTGACAGCTTTTTAACCCAGTATCCGGAAGGCGGTCTTCTTCTGGAAGAGCAATATCAACAATTACAGGACAAGTTGCAGGGTGCCTTGCTTGGTATCTATTCCAAGTTATACGAATACGGCAACCACGACACGTTCGGTCAACGCTCCATTGACATGTACACCGACATCCAGTCCGGTGACATGGCGATGAAAAAATCCAGTTACGGTTGGTTTGAGTCCTATGAGCGCGGCTATTTCTACGCTTATGCCCGTAGTTACTTGTGGTCATACTATTATGAGATCATTAACCTGACCAACCTCTGCGATATAGCCATTGAGAAGGACGTACCCGCTATTTTGGATGGTTTAATCACGGAAGACGTTAGTGATGAGATCGCTGTAAACGGCTATTATTACGGCCAGATTCTGGCCTTGCGCGGCTGGGCTTATGCCGGTCTGCTCAATTATTACTGCGACGCCCGCGACGTAGAGACCGCGGATATGGATGCGAAGGCCGTGCCGGTCTATGTCGGCACAGACATCAAAGCCGGTACACTGGGCGCTCCGCTGTCCACTGTTGGCGAAGTATATGACCGTATCTATGAGGACTTGTCTGAGGCTATTGACTTACTGGAGTTCTACGGAAAACTGAACAACCGCGGTTCCAAATTAGAGATTGATGCCGATGTTGCTCGTCTTATCCTGGCTTATGCAATGCTGAACCATGGCGACAAGACCTTTACCGTAGCAGACGGAAAGAACTGCTATCAGATTGCTTTGGAGCAAGCGAAGACCGTTATTGACGGCGGCAAATATCCGATGATGCCGCGTGCAGAACTGACGACCACCGGTTTCTCCAACTTGGATGCTTCCAACTGGATGTGGGGTGAGAACGTAACCGTAGAGAACACTACCGCTCTGGGTTCGTTCTTCGGCCAGGTGGACATCCACACGTACAGTTATGCAGCAGCCGGCGACACCAAAGCCATTGACAGCAAGCTCTATGACGACATAGCGAACATGAAATGGGACGCTCGTCAAGACTGGTTCCGCGATGTAAACGGCGAAAGTAAAATAGGCAACGGCGCCACAAAGGGAGGCTGGGCATATTGTCCGGATGGCAAGTTCTATAACCCGAAGACCAAAGACGTCACCTCGCTGGACAAAGTGGATCGTGACTGGTTATGCGACAACCTCTTTATGCGTGTCGAGTTGGCCTACCTGATTGCTGCAGAGGCTGCTTGGAGCAACGGCGACAACGCGACTGCCGTTTCTTACTTGGACCGCTTGTGCTCGGAGCGCAAGAAAGAAGGTAAGGACGCAGAGTACAGCGCTTGGTTGGCTTCTTTGTCCGGTACGACTGCCGTAAAAAACGCCATCGTCTACAACTGGCGTGTTGAGATGTGGGGTGAGGGTTATAGCATGCAACTGCTGCGCCGTTTGGAGAAGGAAAGAACCCTGGGCAAAAACCACCTCAGCCGTGCTGACAAAGTGGTTAATGTAGTTGAAGAAAGAGAACAATTCCAATGTGAGATACCGACTTCGGAGACACGCTATAATCCGCAAATCGGTAATACGGAACTGACACACGAATAAAAACATAGACATAAGTCTGTTTATTTACAAATTTTTAATCAAAAAAACAATCATTATGAAGAAGTATCTGATTGTACTGGCAGCTGCCCTCGTTACATTGGCAAGCTGCGACAAAGGTGGAAGCAAGTACACCAGTCTGAAATTTAAAGAGGCAGAGATTACCGTAGCAGAAGGAGCAACCGGTAAGTTGCAAGTTCTCTACGAGCCGACCACTCTGGAGGCTCCTGCATGCCAGTGGGCAAGCAGCAACGCTGCCATCGTATCTGTTGACGAGAACGGTAACATCGAGGCATTGGCTATCGGCGAGGCAAACATCACTGCTTCAATTGACAAACTGAGCGCTGTTTGCAAGATTATTGTTAAGGACCCGCTGGACATGGTTGCTTGGGGCGGCTTCACCTGTGTTGACCACGGAAATGAGCCTTTGAGCAAAGACACGCTTGATTACACGCTGTCTGACGGTACACCCGTTAAGTGCGTCATGGTAGAGGCTGATTATTACCTCTGGGATGACGGCATTATGTATGTAGAAGGTACCGGTCTGACGGGTGCAGGTTATCTGGTAGAAGCCAAGGGTACTACCTGGTGTATAACCGATAGTTTGGACGAGAACGGCAAGAACTATTACTATTTGGGTAATAGAAACTTCACCCTTGAGTTCAAGAACTATGACACCTTTGACTGGCATGACACCGCTAACGTTTATTGCGCTGTTACCGCTAAGTTAGGCGATGCAGCCAAGCACTTGGAGTGGTTGAACGACGAGTCCTCTACTTTGGACGACATGACCGAAATCAAGGGCTCTGTAATCAATGCCGTAAACTTCGAAACCAAGCGTTATATCGGTCTTTTCTACGGCATCCCCGGAGAAGGTATCTTCCTGGGCGACTACACGGTTGCTTACTACAAAGCTAATTTCCAATGGTTCAACTACGAGAACACCGCTTACGGTCTCTTGTTCGAAGAGGATGCTGCCAGCGGTGAGTGGTACCCGAAAGAGCCGGCGCAATGGGGTGAGTTGATTCCGAAGTATTATGAGGCTTTACCGGAAGAAGAAGTAGCCGGCAAGAAACTGGCTAAAGAGGTAATGGCTCCTGCTAAAATTCAATTGCCCGCAAAGAACAAAAAGGATGTGATGATTAAATTATAATCACATATATTCGTTCCTTCAAATCCCACGTACCTTCCGTATGTGGGATTTTTTTTGCGCCAAAAATTTGCATATATGCAATTTTTGTAGTACCTTTGCAGCGTAATTTGGAAAAATATACGCATATGAAAAAAATATTGAGCCTTTTGAGCGCATGTTGGCTGGGCCTTGCCGCGTGGGCAGTGACGGCTACTCCGGACCCTATCTCCGTGACACAGGCAGACGGAAGTACGATTACATTAAAGATAGTAGGCGACGAGTTTCACCATTATCATACGCTGCTTGACGGCACTCCTGTCCGGTTGAATGAGAAGGGCATGTGGGTGAAGGATGCAAGTGTGGTTAACCCTACAGAGGCTTCCCGCAAGGCTCGGCGGGTGGCTCGGCAACGGCAACTCTCTTCCACTTTCCCGCTTACCGGTTCTCCCAAGAGTCTTGTTATACTCGTCAATTTTTCCGACCTCAAGTTCCAATACGGTCTGGAGGACTTCAAGCGCATGCTTAACGAGTCTGGATACAAAGAGAACGGCGCCATCGGTTCCTGCCGTGATTATTTCATTGCATGCTCCGACAGTGCTTTCACGCCTCAGTTCGACTGCTACGGACCTGTAACGCTCAGCAAAGGGTACGCCTACTACGGCGGTAACAGCGGCGGAAGCACAAGTGCACATGCGAGTCAGATGATTGTGGAGGCATGTAACTTGGTTGCAGACATGGGCGTTGACATGGCTCAATACGATACGAACAACGATGATCGTCTGGATAATGTTTTCGTTTACTATGCCGGACATAATGAGGCGGAAGGAGGTAATTCCAATACTATCTGGCCGCACAGAAGTGTAGTCAGCAGCGGTGAGCGCGTAGACGGCAAACTGATTTACGATTACGCCTGTACATCCGAGTTACGCGGTTCTGCCGGCTCAGGTATGTGCGGTGTCGGTACTTTCTGCCATGAGTTCGGCCATGTGCTCGGTTTGCCGGATTATTACGATACCGATGACTCCAAAGGCTACACCGTCGGCACCTGGGACATAATGAGTTCCGGTAACTACAATGGTAACGGCAAGACACCGCCTTCCTATACTGCAGCCGAGCGTTTCCAGTTAGGATGGCTCACTCCTACGCAACTCAAAGATGCCGGCGTCTATACCTTGCAACCGCTGGAGAACGGTAAGAAGCAAGCGTTCCTTATTGCCGCCAAGGACCATAACTTAAGCTGGGACAGCCCGTCACCGAGTGAATACTGGATTTTGGAAAACCGTCAGGCCATCGGCTGGGACGCTCCTTCTACCGTCCTGCCGGGAACAGGCATGCTCATTTGGCATATTGATTATAATGCAACAGCATGGGGGTCTAACTGTCCCAATAACGGCAATCCGTTGCGTTATGACTTGGAGGAAGCTGGAGGTGTAAGAGGATTCTCCTCCACCACCGACCCCTTCCCCGGTTCTATGAATGTAACGACCTTCACCCCGATGCTGCATGACGGGACCATGTTAGAGCAGCCCTTAACAGATATCGCGCTGGCCGGACAAGACATCACATTTATGTTCAAATCGAATGACTTCATGTTTGTGCCGGCTGAATTACCGATTATCCAAAGTACCTACAATCCCGAAACGAAAGCAGCCACTACCCCTTCAAGCATGCTCAAAGTGGCAGGCGAGAAACTGGAAGCGGATGCTGATGTAACGATTGCTATCAACGGTGCCGGATTCTATATCTCCAAAAACAACACGAATTGGGATTACAGCGTGAAAGCCAAGACGAACTCAGACGGAACCATCGATATTCCATTGTATGTACGTTATGCGCCCCGCAAGCAAGTATGCGACGTACAGCGCGCTACCATTACAGTGCGCCAGGGTTCATCGATCGGCACCATTGCCGTTCGCGGTACCAGCCCGAGACCGGTACTGATCTCGGCACCTGCAATCTCCAAGATTGAAGATGTAACCCCCACCTCTTTCCTCGTTCACTGGATTCCGGAGAAAGATGCGGAGGAGTACTACGTCACCCTCTACCACATGGAAGATGGCAAAGAATCGAAAACAGAGAGTTTCGAGGGCTTTGACGACGAGGCTACCGTATCAGAAGCAGGCTGGTTCTCCTCTTTCTTCCGCACAACCTCCAAAGCCAAAGAAGAAGGCGCTGTATCCATGTGGTTCAAGGAGAACAATGAATATATGCTGTCTCCTATCTATCCGCTTCCGGTTGTCGAGTTGAGCATGTGGCTCAACGCCCCCGCCACTACCGACGGCGAAGTAGGACTGCTGGTGCTCAAGGGCTATAGTGACATGGGCATCGATGTCATCGACACCATCCGCGTCACCAAGAACACAAAAAAATTCACCTATGAGCGTTCGTTTGACGAATCAGAAGGCTATCGCCGTTTTGAATTGGACTACACCTCCCTCGGCGGAGAAGGTACATGTCTCGATGTCTTCACCACCACGTTCAACCAAAAGACCGTCTATACTTATCAAGGCCGCGAGCGTACTATTCTTGCTCAGGAAGGTGATGTGTCCGAGGATTACACGGTCTTCTATGCCTATGACTTGACGCCAAACACTATCTATTATGTCCAACTGCAATGCGGCGAGAACAAGGGTTGCGAAGAGCATCTCAGCGTACTGAGCCAGGCCTTCCCTATCATGACAATGCCTGGCGAACCGGCAGACTCCAAACATCTGACTTTCGCGTATGACTCCATTTCATACGACCCCGCCACGCATGTCATTTATATCCCGCGGTCTATGGATGCCGGAAGCGTCAATATCTACTCCATTGAAGGCGAATTGGTAAAAAGCGTGGCCATCAGTCCTACGCATAATGTCGTGCCTCTCAAAGACGACGAGTTCCGCAGAGGCAGCGTTTATATCGTCAAATATCTGCCGGAGAACAAACTCGGACGTAAAGCGCCGTGGATCAAAATCATCTATAAATAATGAAACGTCTATTTGCCTATCTGTGGCTGCTGTTGCCGCTGTGCCTCGTTTCCTGCAACCGGAACAACCCGAACTGGAAAGAGGAATATAAAGAGGGGAAATATTACCTCGTCAAATTCAATCCGCAGGCTGTCGAATACCGACCGAACGTGATGCTCGTGCCCGATAGCAAAGGTGTCTATCGGATACGGAGTTTGCAGAACGGCGGCACATGCAAAGAGTTTTTCATGATGCATGACCCTTTCCTCGAGATCGACTCCGCGTGCACCTGGTACCTGGTCGATTGGAAATGGGGACTGTACCTCAGTTATGCGCATTGCGTGTTGCCGATGCGTTGGGTGGATGTGCGCGAACCGGATGCCTCGTATGTGCGCTCGGATTTTGAAAGTGCCGCAAGCGGTATTATCGACACGATCGCAGTAGCCCTGCGAAGCGACATCGACTTGCGCTCCGGTATCATTCCTGCTCCGGAAGCCACGACAGCCGGACCCTGGGGACGCAACAGCGGAGGACTGTCCACCGATCATCTGGCACCGGTTTATCTGAGCCGTTATTTCTCGACGCAAGATGTGCCGGAAGTCATCGACCGCAAAGATAATTGGGAATATACCAAACAGGATTTCCTGAAGGAACGGTTGCGTCAAGACAGTCTGCAAAGTGTCTATCGTGCACGTCTGGAACAACTGATTTATAACGGCAGATTCCGCAGTGCCATCACAATCATCAAATAGTTCCCCACTAAGCACCACTTTTTGCAAAATTGTTAATAACCCGCACAAACACTTGAAATTGTGCGGGTTATCTTATGTCTGCACTTGTTGAAAACCTGTTGATAAAACAATTGAAAAATTTTTTTGTGGGGAAATGTGGTGAATTTGAAAAATTTTTTGTACCTTTGCGCCCAAAATCAATGAATATGGGAACTTTTGTAGGAAACATAGACGGTAGACTGGACGAAAAGGGACGTATCTTCGTTCCTGCCGGTTATCGTAAGATCTTAGCTGAGTCGGGTTCGAAATTCATGGTCATGAGACGAGACACAGACAATGAATGCCTCATGTTTTATCCCGAGCATGTATGGAACGAGAAAGTGGAACAACTACGTGCCACGTTGGATGAGTGGGACCCGGAAGACCAGTTGATTTTGATGCAGTTTATGGCCGATGCCGAGTATCTGGAGATGGATAATCAAGGACGTGTCCTCTTGCAGAAGAAGAACTTGGAGACTATCGGTGCACAACAGGACGTGCTGTTTGTCGGCATGCTCAACCGGTTTGCGCTTTGGGCACCGGATACCTTTGCCGCTAAGCGTCTGAGCCAAACAGAACTGGCGGCTCGTCTGCGCGCCAAAATGAAAAAGCAATAATGACGCCTGTTTACCATATTCCGGCGATGTTGAGAGAAACGATTGAAGGTCTCAACGTCAAGAACGACGGCATTTATGTCGATGTTACATTCGGCGGTGGCGGGCATTCGAGAGCCATACTGGAGGCTGGCGCTGGTAAACTGTACTCCTTCGACCAGGACAAAGATGCGCTGCAAAATGCGATAGAAGATGAGCGATGGACGTTTGTGCATAGTAATTTCCGGTATCTGCGCAACTGGATGGATTATTACGGGGTGAAAGAGATAGACGGGTTACTGGCGGATTTAGGGGTTAGTTTTCATCATTTCGACTGCCCGGAGCGGGGATTCAGTTTTCGTTTCAGCGCCCCGTTAGACATGCGCATGAACCAAACGGCAAAGCGGACGGCAGCGGAGATTGTGAACGGGTACAGTGAAGAAGAGTTGGCGAATATTTTCTACCTCTACGGCGAGTTGAAGAACGGTCGCGGCATCGCAAAGAACATCTGTCGGGCGCGGGCACAAAAAGCCATAGAACGCACAGAAGACCTCGTAGCCGCTTCACGTATCCCGGCGGAGATGAGCAAAGAACTGGCACGGCTTTTCCAGGCATTGCGAATTGAAGTGAACGACGAGATGGGCGCGTTGCGGGATATGTTGGTGACGGCAAGGGATTTGCTGAAGCCCGGCGGACGCATCGCCGTTCTAACTTACCATTCGCTGGAAGACCGTCTGGTGAAAAATTTCTTCAGAAGCGGTAATCTCGAAGGAACGATTGAGAAGGATTTTTACGGCAATAATCTGAGTCCGTTTGTGTTGATTGAGAAAGGAAGAGAGGCCTCAGCGGAAGAAGTAGCACGTAACCCCCGCAGTCGCAGCGCCAAACTGCGCATTGCAGAGAAAAGATAAGAATCCTCTCCCTTGAGGGGAGAGTTAGAGAGAGGTTTTATGGCAGACGCACATGATATACAAAGCTGGCTGAACGGAGACAAGTTACGGAGCCGGAAAATCAGGGAGCAGTATCCGCTGATCGGGTTGATTGTCGTGCTCGTTTTTCTATATATTCTCACGGGTTACCAGGCCGCCAAACAGCAACATCGGCTGACGGACACCAAGAAAGAGATGTTGGATGCCAAATTCCGCTACATGACGATTAGCGCGCAGTTGACAAACACCACACGGCAGTCGCAGATTATCGAAGCCCTGCATGCTAATGGCAGTGTGCTGCGAGAAAACACGGTTCCGCCGGTAAAGATTAAGTAATTGGGTTTTATGTCTGACGAGCAAAGAAATACAGTATGGCGTTTCGCAATAATCTTTATTGTGATTCTTCTGGGTTTCGGCGCAGTGTTAGGCAAAATCATCTATATTCAAACAGTGGAGCGCGACGAGTGGCTCAAAGTGGCGGAAAAACAAGTCCCCACGCACAAACCTATCCAGGCTACACGCGGAAACATACTGGACTGCAACGGCCGCTTACTGGCCTCCAGTATGCCGCAATATTATATCTATATGGACACACGCGTGCCCGCGCTGCACGAGAAACAGGGAGCGCTCTTTTCCGCACATATTGACTCGCTGGCAGCAGATTTGGCGAAGATTGTCGGTACTCATTCTCAAGCGGAATACAAAGCCCGCATTGTGAACGCCTACCGGCGCGGAGAGAAACGGCTCAAGATTTGCGACCAACGGATTAATTATCTGCAGCGGCAGGAATTGGAGCAGAACGCGCTTATCAAAAAAGGGAAATACAAAAGCGGTATTTTCTTTGAGGACCAGCACCGTCGAATCAAGCCGTACGGCATTTTAGCGAGCCGTACTATCGGCGGCATTTATGGTGAAGGGGGTGTCGGCAACTCGGGCCTGGAGAAGCGTTTTGACAAAGAGTTGCGCGGCGTGGACGGCATGAGCAGTATCCAGAAGATAGGCGGCCGTTATGAGTCCGTCACAGAGGTTGAAGCGAAAGACGGCTTGGATGTCGTAACTACTATCGACGCTAACCTGCAGGACATGGTAGAGAATGCATTACTGGCCAAAACAGCGGAACGAAATGCCAAGTGGGGCTGCTGTATTCTGATGGAAACGCAGACGGGAGCCATACGGGCGATTGCCAATATAGACCGGTCGGAAGACGGGAATTACTATGAGGCGCAGAACCACGCCGTACAACGTGTAGAGCCGGGTTCGACGTTTAAGACCATTGCCTTGGTCGCCGCGCTGGATGACGGAAAGATTGACATAGACGATACGGTAAGCATCAGCCGTCACCCCTGGCGTTATTTCTCCGTCACACACACGGACGCCCACCCGATGGACACCTTACTCACCGTTCGTTCGGCTTTAGCGGTGTCCAGTAATATTGCCCTCGCCAAACTCATCACACGCAGTTATGAAGGATCAGCGAAAAAGTTCGTGCGGAGAATAGAAAAAATGGGGTTAATGGACAGCGTTTATTGTGAGATCCCGGGAGCAGACAAAGTGCGTATCGACGTACCGAAAGATACGGTAACGCTGAGTAAGATGTCGTACGGCTACTCTGTAGAATTAAGTCCGATGCAGATACTGATGTTCTACAACGCGATTGCCAACAACGGGCGCATGGTACGGCCTATGTTAGTGAGCGCTATCCAGCAGAACGGAGAGGAGAAAAAGAGTTTCCGGCCGGAGGTGGTCAAGTCTTCTATTTGCGGCAGCCGGACGTTACGGGACATACAAGGTGCGCTGCATGACGTCGTGTGGGATGACCATTTGGGTACGGCAGCCAAGAAACTATGGAGCCGTAAAGCGCAATCCAACCTGGTATCTATTGCCGGCAAGACAGGAACGGCGCAGTTGTACGTTCGCGGGCACGGTTACTCCGGCAAGCGACATCGTATCACTTTCGTGGGATACTTCCCGGAAGAGAACCCGCAGTACACGTGTATCTGTATGATTGAGGATCCGCAATACCCGTACGACGCAGGAATGGACTGCGGTTCTACCGTACGCGTCATTGCCGAGAAGACAATGGCTTATACCGGGTGCTACGTCTATAAGGACGGAGAAAGACGATTGGAAAAACGTTAAATATATGATACTAAGCGAATTATTGAGCGTCATTGAGCCGATAGCAATCATCGGTGACAAGAACAAAGAGATCAAGGGTCTGCATTTTGACAGCCGCAAGATCGGTCAAGGCGACCTGTTTGTAGCCCAAGTCGGCACAGCAGTAGATGGACACACGTTCATTGATGGTTGTGTCGCACAAGGCGCAAGTGCCGTGGTACTCTCCGATAGAGCGTATCTCCCCGTAACCGGTAACCCCTCTCCCGTAACCTACATTCTCGTAGAGAATACGGATAAGGCCCTGGGACTATTGGCGAGCAAATGGTTCGGTGAGCCGAGCAAACAACTGACGCTGGTAGGCGTGACCGGAACAAACGGCAAGACGACCATCGCCACCTTGTTATATAAACTCGCGCGTGCGTTGGGTCACAAGGCCGGCTTGCTCTCTACGGTGGTCAATTACATCGAGGATGAAGCAGTACCTGCGACCCATACGACACCCGATGCCATCGAGTTGAACGGTCTGCTGCGACGGATGGTAGAAGCGGGGTGCACCTACGCTTTCATGGAGGTCAGCAGCCACGCTATCGCGCAGGAGCGCATCGCCGGACTCGATTTTGACGGGGCGTTGTTCACCAATCTCACGCGCGACCATATTGATTATCATAAGACCTTTGACAACTACCGGGACACCAAGAAACGGCTCTTTGACGGGCTGAAAAAAAGTGCTTTTGCCGTGACTAATAAAGATGACAAGAACGGTCTGGTCATGACGCAAAACTGCAAGGCGCCGGTACACACCTACTCCACCCGTTCGTTAGCGGACTACAAGGCGCAGATCTTGGAAGAAGGGTTCGACGGTATGATGCTGAGTATCAACGGGAAAGAGGTGTTTGTGCCGCTTGTCGGACGCTTCAACGTAAGCAATCTGCTCTGTATCTACGGGGCGGCATTGTGTCTGGGTTTCGACGAACTCGATGTGCTGCGTGTACTCTCCACCCTCAAGCCCGTGAACGGTCGTTTTGAGACCATTCACAGCCCGAAAGGTTGGACGGCAATCGTGGACTACGCCCACACGCCCGACGCCGTGGATAATGTCATTCAGACCATCCGCGAAATACTCACCAGCAAAGCCAAATGCCCAAACAGCGAAGACAAACACTCAAACAAGGCCTTAGCCCAAACAGCGAAGCTTATCACCGTCATCGGCTGCGGAGGCAACCGCGACAAAGGCAAACGACCGATGATGGCGCAAATCGCCAAACGCGGCAGCGAACAGCTCATCCTCACCTCCGACAACCCGCGTGACGAGGAGCCTCAGGCTATACTCAAAGACATGACAGACGGTTTGACGGAAGAAGAGTTGCGCAGCACTTTGGTCATCGAAGACCGCGCGGCAGCCATTCAGACCGCATGTACCTTGGCCCAAAGCGGGGATGTTATTCTGGTTGCCGGCAAAGGACACGAAGACTACCAGATTATCAAGGGCGTCAAGCATCATTTTGACGATCACGAGGTTGTAAAACGATATATAAATTAAGAAATAAGAATGTAGAATTAAGAAAGGGATTTTAGAGTTTGGTACAAATATAAAAAATACGTACTTTCTCCTAACGTTGCACAAACCCTTAGAACGCTTTCTTAATTGTTAATTGTTAATTCATAATTAAGAATTTATGTTATATTCATTCTTTAATCATTTCAACGATTTATTAGGTGCGCGATTATTCACCTATATCTCGTTCCGCGCCATTACGGCAGGTATCATCGCGCTGTGTGTAAGTATCTGGTTCGGCAACTGGTTCATCAATTACATGAAGCGCCATAACATCAGCGAGACACAACGTGACGCGGCTATAGACCCGTTCAATGTGGCGAAGAAAGGGGTACCGACCATGGGCGGTTTGATTGTCATTGCGGCTATACTGATACCCTGTCTGCTGCTTGGCAAACTGACGAATGTATATATGATTCTGATGCTGGTCACGACGCTGCTGATGGGAGCGCTGGGTTTTGCAGATGACTACATCAAAACATTCAAGAAAAACAAAGAAGGCCTGAACGGATGGGTGAAAATAGGCGGACAGATAGCGCTGGGACTTATCGTCGGTCTGACGCTGCGTTTCTGCCCGGCGGTGTCGATGAATGAGGTGGTGAGCAGTCATATAGAGAATAATATTGTAGTCGTGGAGAAAACGCCGGAAATCAAATCCACTCAAACCACTATTCCGTTCGTCAAGCATCATAACTTCAACTACGCCGACCTTTTCAGTTGGACCGGGGATAATAACCAGTACCGGTTCGGTTGGATTTTCTTCGTGTTACTGACGGTCTTTGTGGTGGCGGCGGTGAGCAACGGAGCGAACCTCAATGACGGCATGGACGGTATGTGTGCGGGTAACTCGGCGATTATAGCGATTGCCTTGCTCATTCTGGCATACACCAGCGGTAGTGTCGTGTGGGCGGAGTATTTCGATGTGATGTACATTCCCGGCAGCGAAGAGCTGGTCGTTTTCCTCGCCTCTTTCGTCGGCGCGCTCGTGGGTTATCTGTGGTGGAACGGCTTCCCTGCACAAGTGTTCCTGGGAGATACGGGAAGTCTGACGGTGGGCGGGATCATCGGCGTATGCGCCATGGTCATTCATAAAGAGCTGCTCATTCCGGTTCTTTGCGGTGTCTTTCTCATGGAGAGTATCTCCGTTATTCTGCAGACCCAGGTCTATAAGTTCTACAAGAAACGCGGGCAGCATGTACGTGTATGGAAACGCGCCCCGCTGCATGACCATTTCCGCACGTCGGTGGAACAGGTACTTAAGAATGACCCCACCTGCCGCATCTTATGCAAAGGCAGCACCAACCTGCACCATGAGACCAAGATTGTGCTTCGTTTCTGCATCGTCACCCTCATCTTAGCAGCAATAACAATACTGACTTTGAAAATAAGATAAGAATGAAGAAATAAGAATGTAGAATTAAGAAAGGGATCTTGGAGTTTGGTACAAACATAAAGAATACGTACTTTCTCCAAACGTTGCACAAACCCCTTAGGACGCTTTCTTAATTGTTAATTCATAATTCATAATTGATATGAAACGAATCGTAGTATTAGGCGCCGGTGAATCCGGTAGCGGCGCAGCTATCCTTGCCAAGGAGAAAGGCTTTGATGTCTTTGTATCCGACTGCGGAACAATCAGCGAACCTTACCGTGCCCTCTTGGACCAGAACGGCATCGCATGGGAAGACGGCCAACATACGTTCGACCGCATCAAAGATGCGGACGAGTATATCAAATCGCCCGGCATCCCCCTCAACGCCCCCATCCTCGAGCAACTCCGCGAGTATCACCAATCACCAATATCCATCATCTCCGAAATCGAGTTTGCTGCCCGTTATACGAACGCGAAGATGATCTGTATCACCGGTTCGAATGGTAAAACGACCACTACTTCGCTCATCTATTATATCCTGCGTAATGCAGGCTTGAATGTAGGTTTGGCAGGCAACATCGGCAACTCGCTGGCCCTGCAGGTGGCACACGAAGACCATGATTATTATGTCATAGAGTTGAGCTCGTTCCAGTTGGATAACATGTATGATTTCAAAGCAGACATCGCCATCTTGCTTAACATCACACCCGACCACTTGGACCGCTACGATTTCAAGTTTCAGAATTATATCGACGCCAAGTTCCGTATCACGCGCAACCAGACAGCCGATGACGCGTTCATTTATTGGGCGGAAGACCCTGTGATTGACAGAGAGATGCAGCGTCTGCAACTGGGTGCCACGCTCTACCCGTACGGTTTCAGCCAACCCAACCCGCTGCCGCTCGGGGAAGACGAACTGGCGCTCAAAGGGCGGCATAATGTGTTGAACTCGATGGCGGCTTCTATCGCTGCGAATGTAGTAGGTATTAAGAAAGACATTATTCGCGAGAGCCTCAAGACCTTCCAAGGCGTGGAGCACCGCCTGCAGTATGTAGCGACCGTTCGCGGCGTACGATGGATTAACGACAGCAAGGCGACCAACGTCAATTCCTGCTGGTACGCATTGGAAAGCATGACCACGCCGACAGTGCTTATTCTGGGCGGAAAGGACAAAGGCAACGACTATAGTGAGATTGACGAGTTGGTCAAAGAGAAATGCCATACGCTGGTCTTCATGGGCCTCCATAACGAAAAGCTCCACGAACATTTTGACTCTTTCTCCTCCCTTGAGGGGAGGCCGGGAGGGGTTACCATTATTGATACGGATAATCTGAACGATGCTGTTCAAGCGGCCTACAACGCCGCACGCGAAGGGGACACGGTCCTTCTCTCGCCCTGCTGCGCTTCGTTCGACCTGTTCAAATCCTACGAAGACCGCGGTAACCGGTTCATGGACGCTGTCCGCAAGTTATAATGAAGAATGAAATGGTCCTTCGAAAATATTGATAAGACCTTTTGGTTCCTGTTCAGCGCCTTGATTGTAGTGGCTATCATTGCGCTTTTCTCGGCGTCAAGTACCCTCGTGTACATGCACCATTCGGCGTTGGGGCCTATCGGCCAGCAGATGCTCTTTATCGTGCTGGGCGTCATGGCGGCTTTTGGCATTCAGTATATACCTTCTTACTGGGTGCGCTTCGGCGGTTATGCACTCTTGGTCCTCAGCACCTTGCTTGTTTATTCGACTATGATTCCCGGCAACCCCTTAGTCGTGACCATCAACGGCGCGGCACGATGGGTTCGTATCGCCGGCATCACTTTCCAGCCTTCCGAGTTGGCGAAACTGAGTCTTATCATTGTCATTGCCGACCAGCTGGCACGTATCCGCACGGAGGACGACAAACGGAAATATTTCTACCGCACGCTGATTATTGCCGGAGTAGTAATGTTGCCTATCATGGCCTCCAACCTCTCCACGGCAGTACTTATCGGATTGATTGTGTTCTGCCTTTGGATTCTCGCGCGTATTCCTTGGAAATACACGCTGTCGGTTGTCGGCATCGCCATTCTGGTGTTGGGTCTCGGTTACGCAATAGTCGAGTTCGGTTTCGTACGCCCGGGGAGGCAGATGCACGGACCTTTCAAACGTGCAACGACTTGGGTGGCACGTATCGATCGACATTTCTCCCTCTCCCCTGAGGGGAGAGCCGGAGAGAGGTTTGTGCTCACGGACGACAATATTCAGGAGGTTTATTCGGCAGTAGCCATCGCCCGCGGCGGGACAACGCCCTTCGGCGTGCTGCCGGGAAACAGTAAGGAGCGGGATTATCTTCCGCTGGCTTTTGCCGACTATATCTTTGCCATCATCGTGGAAGAGTCCGGTGTTTTAGGCGCAGGGTTCCTCATCTTCCTGTACCTCGCTATCCTCTTCCGCGCCTGCAATGTGTCGAGCCGTTATTCGGACATGCCGGCAATGCTCATGACCATGGGTCTGGCGCTGATGATCACCTGCCAGGCACTTATCTCCATGCTGGTCGCAGTAGGCCTCGGACCCGTTACCGGACAACCCT
>Ga0310696_10002719_pt1 | contig 22911 bp, 11 predicted proteins | sample AusTroGonzalo_MG_4_FD_203885 | JGI IMG/M metagenome (GOLD analysis project Ga0310696, IMG submission 203885) | Bovine rumen microbial communities from tropical cattle in Woodstock, Queensland, Australia - Gonzalo_02 (v2) (version 2) | ecosystem: Host-associated > Mammals > Digestive system >...
CGGTACCGGTAAGACGTACATGGCCATCGCCCTGGCGGTGCGGGCCCTCAAGAACCGCGAAATCAAGCGCATCATCCTTACCCGTCCGGCCGTGGAGGCAGGCGAGCGCCTGGGCTTCCTGCCCGGGGACCTCAAAGATAAGCTGGATCCGTATCTCCAGCCGCTGTACGACGCTTTGGCCGATATGATCCCCTCCAAGCGCCTGCAGGAATTCATGAACGACGGCACTATCCAGATTGCCCCGCTGGCCTATATGCGCGGCCGTACGCTGGACAAAGCCTGCGTCATTCTGGACGAAGCCCAGAACACCAATATGGGCCAGTTGAAGATGTTCCTGACCCGTATGGGCGTGAACGCCAAGTTCATCGTCACCGGTGACGCTACCCAGATCGACCTGCCGCATAAGGAGGATTCGGGCCTGCTGGCCGGCATCAAAATGCTGGAAGGAATCAAGGGCATTGCCACCGTCCGCTTCACCAATGAAGACATTGTGAGGCACCCTCTTGTTACAAAAATCGTCCGAGCCTTTGACAAGCAATAACCTATCCCCCCCTCCTGCAACCCATTACGCAGCTAAAACGGGTTTAGCGCGTTACAGGCTACATGAGGGAGTGGGAAAGGCATCAAAAAAAGGAGCAAGCGGCATGGCTTGCTCCTCTTTTTGATGCGACAATAGGCTTTATTCGGCACCTACGATTCCGTTCCACTTCTCGTAGTCGGCCTGGTACTTGGGATCCACGTTACGGAGCTGGAAGTTCAGGCGCTTGAGATAGTCGGCGGCAGCAGCCTTCACCTCGGGGATCTGGCTCACTTCGTAGCACTTCTCGAAGGGCTCCAGGGCGCCGATGTAAACCTCGGTGAGCTGGGCGGCCAGTTCGTCGTACTTCTTCCACTCGCGCACATCCAGGGCATTCATTTCGTCCACGATGGCCTCGCCTTTCTTCAGGGCCACGTTGGCCTTGCCGTAGTAGCACATATCGTACTTGTCGTTGATGGCCAGACCCTTGTCGTAAGCCTCGACAGCCTTGTCGAATTCCTTGATGCCGGTGTAGATGTTACCTTCCACATAATAGAGGGAAGGGTTGTCGGGCATGGCCTTCTTGGCCTCGTCCAGCAGTTCCACGATCTTGGCGGGATCCTCATTGGTCTGCAGATACAGGTTGATGAGGTTGGTCAGGATGGCGGCGTTGTCGGGATAGGAGGTGAGACCGGTAGCCAGGTAGCTCTTGGCAGCCACGGTATCGGCCTGGGCCAGAGCGCACTCGGACAGGTTGGCATAGACGTTACCGTCGCTGAAGAAACCGTTCTCGATGCACTTGTTGTACAGGGCGTCGGCACGCTGGTAATCCTTGACCTGCATGGCGGTGAAGGCGGCGTTGTAGGCGGCGTCGTTGTTCACTTCGGTGCTGGGAGGGGTCATGGATACCTCGAAGGCACCCTTGAAGCAATCGCTGGCCTTGGCCATGTTGCCCAGCTGATAGGCGGTGAAACCGTCGTTGTAGTAGTTGTCGACAATCTCCTTCATCTTGGGAGCCACGTCCTTATCCTTGGCACCCAGTTCGAAAGCCTTGGCATAGGCCTTGGCGGCTTCGCCCAGGATATCACCGGGAACGGAAGGCTTGGTAACGTCCACGATGGACAGGATGCCGGCCTCGTTGAAATAGATGTCTACGTGGGACAGGGACCATTTCTCAAAGACCTGGTCACCTACCTGGACAGTCTCTACGGCCTGGGGTTTCTCCTTGTTCATCATGCCGAAGGTATTCTTGTCGATACCGGGGGTGATGCTGGCAGTAGGGTTGGTATAGGCCTTGGTGTAGGCCTCGGCCAACTTGATCCAGGTGGCGGGCTTGGCAGCTTTCTTGGCGTCGTTGGCAGCCTCGAGAGCTTTATCCACGGCCTTCTGCATTTCTGCATCGGGCTTCTGAGCATAGGCCAGCTGCAGGGAGCAAGCCAGAGCAAGGGCAAAAAATATCTTTTTCATACTTAAGTAATGTGTTTAATTATTCTTCAGTTACAGTTCCTTCCGCGGCCTGGCTCTCTTCTTCGTCGCTGTGGGCAACCACCGAAATGGCGGCGATGGAGTCCCCTTCGCGGATGTTGATGAGCTTCACGCCCTGAGTGGCACGTCCGGCAACACGGATGGTGTTGACAGGCATTCGGATGGTCATTCCGCTGCGGCAGATAATCATTAAGTCGTCTTCGTCCGTTACGTTCTTAATGGCTACCAGTTTGCCGGTCTTATCCGTGATGTTCAGGGTTCTCACACCCTTGGCACCGCGGGCGGTCTGGCGGTAATCTGCAGGGTCTGAACGTTTGCCGAAACCGTTCTCGGACACGGCCAGAACCTGGTGTTTGCTTGCGTCTTCGGCCTGGGGATCCATGCTTACGACACCAATCACAAAGTCACCTTCATCAAGATTGATGCCACGGACGCCGGTAGAGGTACGGCCCAGCGGTCTGGCCTCTTCCTCGGCGAAGTGCACGCATCGGCCACCATTGGCTGCAATCATGATGTTGCAGTTGCCGTTGGTGAGGATGGCCTCCAGCAGTTCGTCGTCTTCGCGGATGTTGATGGCGTTGACGCCGTTGGTACGGGGACGGGAGTAGGCTTCCAGGGAAGTCTTCTTGACCACGCCCTTGCGGGTGACCATCATGATGTAGTTGTTGTTGATGAAGTCCTCGTCCTTGAGCGTCTTCACGTTCAGGTAGGCGCGCACGGCGTCGTCGGGATCGATCATCAGGATGTTCTGGATGGCGCGGCCCTTGGAGGCGCGGGTGCCTTCCGGAATCTCGTATACCTTGAGCCAGTAGCAGCGGCCCTTCTGGGTGAACAGGAGCAGCGTGCTGTGGGTATTGGCAATGTAGATGTGCTCGATGAAGTCTTCGTCACGGGTGGCGCTGCCCTTCATGCCCACGCCGCCGCGGTTCTGGGTGCGGAATTCGGTGAGCGGGGTGCGCTTGATGTAACCCAGGTGGGAAATGGTGATTACCTGGTCTTCATCGGCATAGAAGTCTTCGGGGTTGAATTCGTCGTCGGCCAGGGTAATCTCGGTGCGGCGAGGGTCTCCGTAACGGGCCTTCAGGTCCTGGGTCTCTTCCTTGACCACCTTGAACTGCTCTTCCACGGAACCCAGGATTTCGTTGCAGCGGGCGATGAACTTCATGAGTTCGTCAAACTCGTTCTGCAGCTTTTCACGCTCCAAGCCGACGAGCTGACGCAGACGCATTTCCACGATGGCGGAGGCCTGCGGCTCGGTGAACTGGTAGCGTTCCATGAGCATGGCCTTGGCTTCGTCGATGCTCTTGGTTTCGTAGCGGATGATGTGGACAATCTCGTCGATGATGTCCATGGCCTTGAGCAGGCCTTCCAGGATGTGGGCGCGCTTCTGGGCCTTGTCCAGTTCGAACTTGGTGCGGCGGACAACTACCTCGTGGCGGAATTCCACAAACTGGCCGATGATCTCCTTGAGGCTCAGGGTGCGGGGACGTCCCTTGACCAGGGCCACGTTGTTGAAGGAGAAGCTGCTCTGCAGGGGGCTGTACTTGAACAGCATATTCAGGACCACGCCGGAGTTGGTGCCCTGCTTGAGGCGGATGATGACACGGGTTTCGCCGCGGGAGCTTTCGTCGTTGATGTAGGAGATGCCCTCGACCTTCTTTTCATCGGCCAGCTGGGCAATCTTCTCAATCATTTCGCGCTTGTTCACCATATAGGGAATCTCGGTGACGACGATGGTCTCACGGCCATGCTCGTCCACCTCGATTTCTGTCTTGGAGCGTACCACCACGCGGCCGCGACCGGTCTCGTAGGCTTCCTTGATGCCGGCCTTGCCCATAACCAGACCACCCGTAGGGAAGTCCGGGCCCTTGATGTACTGCATAAGCTCGTCGGTGGTAATCTCGGGATTGTCGATGTAGGCGCAGATGGCGTCGCAGCACTCTCCCAGGTTGTGGGGAGCCATATTGGTAGCCATACCTACAGCGATACCGGATGCACCGTTCAGGAGCAGCAGCGGGGCCTTGGTGGGCAGCACGGTGGGCTCTTCCAGGGTGTCGTCGAAGTTCAGGACCATGTCCACGGTATCCTTGTCCATGTCTCCCAGCACGTCCTCGGCCATCTTCTGGAGCTTGGCCTCGGTGTAACGCATGGCAGCGGGAGAGTCACCGTCTACGGAGCCGAAGTTACCCTGGCCCTTGACCATAGGATAACGCTGGTTCCATTCCTGGCCCAGACGCACCATGGCGTCGTAAACGCTGGAGTCTCCGTGCGGGTGGAACTTACCCATGACTTCACCCACGATACGGGCGCTCTTCTTGGTTTGTCCGCTATAGCTCAGGCCCATGTTGTCCATGCCGAACAGGACGCGGCGCTGTACCGGCTTGAGGCCGTCCCGCACGTCCGGGAGGGCACGGGACACAATCACCGACATGGAGTAGTCGATGTAGGCCGTACGCATCTCGTGGTCTATCTCTACCTGCTCGATATAGCCGGTTCCTCCGGCCTCTTCAAGCATCTCTTTCTCTTCGTTATTATCCATTTCTTCTATAGTTCCTTATAAACATACAAAGATACGTAAAATATATGGATTTAGCAAGTATGTTTGCATGGCCTGGAACACACGCCCGGGGGACTCCGTTCCGTCGTGCCCGGCCAAGCCGGGCTTCTCCTTCTCTCCGGCCCCTCCCACCGTTTCCTTCGTCCCCGCTTCGCGGGAACTCGTCTCCGGCGGGCCCCTCCCCCTACCCGTGTCCGGGGGTGGACACGCCCCCGGGCGTGTGTTCCAGGCCATGCCGCAAAGCAAATGGCGCAGGTCTGTAAATAGTTGGCGCAGGTCCGCCGATATTTGGTGCAGGCCCGCCGATATTTGGTGCAGGCCTGAAAAAAGATGCGAGGCCCGCGCCAGCAGATTGCGCACATGGCCGATTTGCGGTGCAGGTCCCGGTACTTTTTTAAAACCTGCGCCAACAGGGAGAGCAGCCCCCGGACAAAAAAGGAGGCGACTCAATTGAGCCACCTCCCTCTAACAAATAATTAAGCTGTTTACCAAACTTCGGTAACCTTCAACTCAATGCCATCAACACGAATATTAGTGGTACCAGTATTGATGTCAGATATGAGCAAATCAAGTTCGTCAACATCTTCACCAATAGAAACGGTGCACGTGATGGTATACAGATTCTTTTGATCATCCAAAGACCTGCCTGTTGAAGAAGACAACTCGCTTACCGCAACGTTCTTAGTTGTTGTAGTTACGCTATGATTGCTCACGGCTTGATTACTACGATATGTCAACGTTGCTGTCTTTACTCCGTTACAAGGAATACCAGAAGCCTTAAGATATCCGCCTTTCGCCCTGATAATAAGGTTATACACATAGTTCTCATCACAGGGGGTAGGCTTAGTCTTATAATAAACCAAGGCGTCATCTTTCAATTGCGTAGCACTTGACGAGGGCGTATATTCCGAATAGGCAACAGCGCCTCCATCAAAAACAATTGTGCTCTTAGACTCAGACGCGGCATATTCAGATGGCAACTGGTCGGCCGCAGCACCTTTCCACCATTCTTCCCACAGGACATCATTCACGGCAGGTTTGGCGGGTTCGGGCACTGCAACCTTGATGTTGTCTATGTGCCAACGATGCTGTCCGGTCTGAGCGAAATTCTCAAAAGCAGGACGGATAGAAATACGCGTGTTATCCGTTACACCAGTAAGCCGTACTTTGGCATGCTGCCATGCCAGGACGTCTTTCTCCTGGGTGGTTACCATCTGATTGCTGGTGGCAGCACCGGAATCGGCGCATACGCCGTCACCCTCAAGGATAACGACAATGGGCGTGTTGTCGATAGTGCCATCCTGCTGTTTGTGTACACACCAGTCAAAACTCAGTTCAACATCCACAGGCGTCGTCCCGAACTCCATGGCCGGAAGCTTCAGACCTGTCTGTTTCTTGCTTGCGCCCATCTTAAAGTAATTATGCTGCAGATAGAGCACCTTGGCGGTAGGGTTCAGGTCTACGTAGCCTCGCTTGGTGAAATCGTTCACCAGTTTAACGGCTAGTTCCTGATTGTCTGCGTACAGGCTCCAGATATTTGGCTGGTCATGCGTAGAGAGGTTACTACCCACCGGATCCAGTTTGTTATTGTCCGGATTAGCAGTCAGCCATGCTTGGACATACGGTTCCAGCCACTCAAAATCATCCTGGAAGTATACGCCAGCCGGATACAACGGTTCGGGTTCCTTGCCTGCCTGCACGAAAGTCACGATAGCTTCCTGGTTCTTTGCCGTGTTAAAGAAGCGAACCTGTCCGGTGCGTTCAGTCTCGGCCGTATTGGCTTCATAAGTAACCTCGTATTCCTTCCACTCAACCATGGCCTTGGTACCGGCCTCGACAACCGTGATCCAGTCGGCCAGAGATTCGGCACTTACTTCCACATTGGACTGAATCTTAAGGGTCTTGGAACCCTCGGTATCCTCCACGCTGAAGTGGTTACCCTGAGTAACGCTGATAAACGGATCCAGAATCTGGCCAGCGGCGCTCTGCACCACGTTGATCACCTTCTCGGAGTCTTCCGAGACGATGCGGATGGTGCCCTGGCGCAGTTCGGACAATTCACTTTGGGCGCAGGTGACCTGGATCTCGGTCTCCTCCCCGGCCAGACCTCCTTCCTTGTCCAGCGTCAGCCAGTCGTAGGAAGTGGCGATGGTGAAGTCGTGATCCGAAGTAACCGTGAGGGTCTTGGGCTCTCCAGGCGTACCGTTGAAGGTTAGGAGGTCGTCGGAGACCTCGATATTGGCATACACGGGATCCTTCTCCACGCCGTCACCTTCCTTAAGGATAATGATGGAAGGACGATAGGTGTCGTCATCCACGTTTGTGATGGAAAGACGAGACGAAGCCGTGGAACGGGAAGGGGTCATCGGGTCCCCGCCACCTCTCCAGTTCACGACGCAGCGCAGACGGATCTGAAGATGGTCGTTATTCTTGCGGAAGTGGATGGTTTCCAGCACCTGGCAATTGGTTGCACCGTCAATATTGGTAGCGCAGGTATAAAACACCTCGGTGCCGGGCTCGGTAGAGGTCTGAGGCGTACCGGCAGCGAGCCATTCCTCGCCGTCCAGATACTCCAGCAGCCAGAACTTCTGGCCCCACTTGGAGGAACGCATCTCGAAGGCAATCTGCACATCGGTACCAGCCTTGATGGCACCGGAGCCATAGAAGAGCCAGTAGTCGTTCTCCCAAGGGCCGGTCACGCGCGGGTTATTGCCGCTGACATCCAGTTTGTAGTTCCCTGCGCCATCGGTATGTTCCAGATCGAACGGAACATACTCGATGTAACCGATACCCTGGACAGGATCGATACGGGGGGTATCATTGGTAAAGGTGGAACTGCTATAGTTCAGGTCCTTACCCATGGCCCACTTAAGCGGGTACGGAATCAGCGTTTCGTCAACGCCTTCATCGGTCACTTCCGTTGCCACGAAATAGCCCGTAGCGCCACTCTTGCCCACGGCAAAACCCGTAAGAACAACCTTGTGCAGGTCTACGGCATCCAGTCCCACGGCATCCAGGGGATCTACAACCTGTATATTGGCCGACCCCACTTTAAGCGTGCCGTTAACCAGGGACCCTTTCAGGGACCCGTAGACGATATCGCCTTTGTAGCTGGGCAGAAGCGAAGTAAGATCGGCAGCTTCGGGATAAGCATAAGTACCATGCTCGGCCACCTCCAGTTCGTCGGCCTCAAAAGCCGCCGCTCCGTAGAGTTCGACCTTTTTGCCGTTGAAGGAGACAATATCTCCCACTTCCACGTCCTTGACACCTTTTATGTACATTTTGGCCGATTCGTCGAAGACGATAAAACCGGACTTGGTAAGGGCAATGACCTGGACCGAGGGGATCTTGGCAACGGCGTTATTGTCCAAAGCCGCCACGGCTGCCAGGTTCATCTCCTGGACGCCGTAATAGTTGTCGCCGTTCTGGTGCACGGTAACGAGGGTCTTGCGCTCGCGGAAACGACCCTGAATGGTAATGATGCCTTCTCTGGGGGCGCCCATCACCTCTCCTGTGAAGTTTTCGGTCACAGAAATGGTGATGCTGCCCATACCGCTACCGCTCATGGGTGATACGGTAATCCAGTCGCTATCCACATCCACGGCCCATGCGCCGTCGGAATAGACAGAGATTGTCTGTTCCGGGGTGGCAGAAGGAGCGAACTCCACATAGGTTTCGCTGGTGGCCACAGCTTTGGCTTCATCGGACTCCTCTTTCTTTTGGCAGGAAGCCACAACAAGGCCAGCCGTAAGGACCGCCAATGAATAAAGTAAAGTATTGAGTTTCATGTTCTTCATCGATTTATTCGTTAGCAGCGGCAGTATCATCCAAACCATCGACCCAGCCCGGATTCTGCACAAGGGCAGGATTCAGCTGACGTTCTTTGGTAGGAATGGGATAATAGTAGTCACGGTTCTCGTCGAAAATGCGCTCGATACCCTGATGCATATCAACACAGCCACTGACATTACCGGTCAAAATGACACCCGTGCTCTTACCCAGTTCCAGGTCTACCATGTCTTTATCCTTGGGATCCTTGTCCTTCCAGATATTCACATCGGCAACACCGTCGCCGGAGAGGTCATATTTGCCCACGCCGGGGAAATACATTCCGCAAATAGGCTGCTCCAGGCACTTGCCTTCACGCCAGCGAATAAGGTCGGCTAAACGGAAACCTTCAATGGCCAGTTCGATGGCACGCTCACGGCGGATTTCCAGGATAACGCCCTTATTGGCACCGGAAACGTTTTTGTAGCCATAATCTTCGGAGCACAGATACGGATCGGGAGATGCGTTGGCTGCGTCCATGTCGATATGGGCAGCCATCTTCACACGGTCACGGAGTTTGTTTACCGAGAGATCCAGATCATCCTGCGTGAGGGTGCCTCTTTCGGCCAGGGCTTCGGCATAATTCAGATAAACCTCGGCCAGACGGAAGACGGGCATGTCATTATAGGACTTGTCTACACGTCCCCATTCGGGAAGGGTCTTGTCCATGACGAATTTCGCTACCTGATAGCCGGTAACGCTGCATGTCATGTCAGGGGCACTCACCTCCGTGTCACCCAGGAAAACAAAACCGGGCACAACCGTAATGGCCGACAGACGGGGATCGCGGTTCTGCATTTCATCCACAAACTGCATGGTCTCCCAGCCGGGGATATCGGTAAAGCGGCTTCCGTCGGCCATCAGGACACCGGCAACGAACTTGCGGGTAAAACCGGGAGTACCCTGGGTGCTCATCACTGCAAAAGCAGTGGAGTTGTTGCAAACCTGCAGGCTCTGGTCGTTTCGGATAGCAAGGATAAACTCATCCTTGTTGGCGTCTACGGCAGCAAAAAGTTGACGGTAGTCATCCAGCTGGGCCAGTTTATAGGGGCCTTGCTCGATGATTTCCTTGGCAGCGGCGGCAGCCTGATCCAGATACCAGTTGGCGTCATGGGCATCGGCCGGCAGCGGCGTCACATACATCTTGGGATAAAGCGCGGGATCATGATATTTCCGGAACGTTCCTTCGAAAAGGCAGAAACGAGCCTTGAGTGCCAGGGCTGCCCAACGGTTCACACGATAGGTGCTCACGCCAGACGGAAGGTTTTCAATGGCATCGTCAATGTCGGCGATCATGTGCTGCATAATCACTTCGCGGCTGTCGCGCGGAGCATAGAGCTGCTCACTGGTGGTTCCCAGCTGCTCGTCGATCCACGGAACGTCACCGAAACGCTTTACCATGTTGAAATAAAAGTAGGCGCGGAAGAAATGCGTCAGAGCCGTGTATTCGGTTACGGCAACCTTGTCTTCGCACTTGTCAATGTACTCCAACAGGGTGTTCATCTTTCTCAAATCTCCCCAGGCGCCGGATCCATGTCCCCAGCCGCCTCCGGTATTGGGAACAACGCGATTGTTTCCGCCGCGAATCACGTCGGAGAGACTCAGTTTTACCAACTGGTCGCTCTGCTCATTGTAGGGCTCTTTGTCCAGCAAGTTGTTATAGAAAGAGTTCGAAAACAGCTGAAGGTCGGTCTCGTCACGGAAATAGTTTTCCGGAGCCAGGGTATCCTTGGGGACCCGGTTCAGGAAGTCGCTACACGAAGTGAGGCAAGCGACCAATGCTATTGCGGTAATAATGGTTCTTTTCATTGTCTTGTCCTCCGTCCGTTAGAAAGTGATGTCAATACCAAACATGTATGTCTTCTGCCAAGGATAGCTCATGTGATCGCTGGCAGAGGCTTCGCCGGATTCGCGGGTAAAGGCCGATTCCGGATCCAGATAGCGCGTATTGGCTTTGAGCGGTGACCAGTAGGCCAGATTCTCCCCGGAGAAATAGAAGCGAACCTTGTCCAGACCAATTTTCTTGGTAATCTTGGCCGGGATTGTGTAACCCACCGTGAGGTTCTTGAAACGCAGATAGCGGATATTCTGCAGATAGCGGCTGTTCACCTTGGAGAGTTCGCCGCCAGTGGAAGAATAGGCGCGGGGGCGCGGGAAGTAGGCATCCGGATTTTCCTCGGACCAGCAACGGTCAATAAAGTCACGCTGGATATAGGAAAGATAGGAATAGCTGTAAGGGCCCCAGAACATATAGTTCATGCCGGCGGGATACCAGTAGTGGTTACCGGTTCCCTGGAAGAATGCCGACACGTCAAAACCCATATAGTCAAAATTGAGGGTAAAGCCGTACTGCAGGCTGGGAAGTCCGTTGCCCAGGATCTTGCGGTCTCCGGGATTATCCACGGTATTGGCACCGATACCCAGTTTCCCGTCACCATCTTGGTCTACGAAACGCAGGTCGCCGGCCAGGAAACCGCCGGTCATTCGGCCATTGATATAACTGCAGTCCAGGACTTCGGAGGTATACTGCTGGGCTTCCTCGTCGGTAGCAAAGAGGCCGTCCACTTCAAAGCCCCAGATATCGCCGATGCGCATACCCTCATAGTAGGACATAGCCAGGGACTTGGTAGGATTGTTGAAACGGGTAATGTAGGAGCGGTAGTCGCTGAGAGTAGCACGGATTCCATAGCCGAAAGGCTTGCCGAAGAGCTTGAACTGGTCCTTCCATGAGAGGGACAGTTCATAGCCTACAGTCTTCAGGTCGGCCGCATTGGTCTGAGGAGAAGCCGCGCCATAGACGGCCGGAATGTCCGGACCCGCCGTAAGCATATTGAGCGTGTTACGCCGATAGATTTCTCCCGTGAAACTGAGCCGATTCTTGAATGCGGCCAGATCCAGACCGACATTATACTGCTCGGCGGTCTCCCAGGTGAGTTCGCTGTCCACGGGAGCGCCCAAGGTGGCGTATTTGCTCATGGTAGTGCCCTCACCGAAAGTATAGCCTTGGAAATCATTGATGGAGATCTTGCGCAGGTAAGCGTAGTAGTTCTGGCCACCGCCGGAAGTACGGACTACCTGGTTGCCCAGGTTACCATAAGAGAAGCGGAGTTTCAGATTGTCTACCTTGGAGCGAAGCGGACGGAAGAACGGTTCTTCGGAAATACGCCAGCCCAGAGAGGCCGAAGGGAAGAAGCCCCACTGGTGTCCTTTCTGGAAACGGGAAGTACCGTCATATCGGCCGGAAATCTCCAGGAGATAGCGCTCCTTGTAGTCGTAGTTTACACGGCCGAAGAAGCCCATGATAGCGTATTCATTCTGGCCGCCGCCAACCTCCATGATCACATTGCCGGTGGCATCGGGACCAACCAGATCCAGGTCGTTCAGGGTCTCGGAGAGCAGGTTCTTACCAACTGCTTTCACGGTCTTGGAGTTCCACAGTTCCGCGTTCATACCGGCCGTAGCCGTAACGTGATGACCGCCGAAGGTATCTTCGTACGTGCCGAACACGTTGGCCGAGTGGCGCTGATACGTAACGATGGATTCGGTAAGGGCATCCTCACCCGCACCGGTGGTATAATATTCATAGTCAGAATCCGGGAAGCGGCGATACTTGAAGTTCACGCTGCGGTACTGGTTGCGGTTCTGATACTGACGGAACGTATAGTTTGCCGTGAGAGTAAACTGCTTGACAGGGGTAATCTTCAGTTCCGTGGTGTTGGAGAAATCACTGCGGATCTGACGGTTGTGGTCCTTGTCTTCCATGAGCACGATATGACGGCCGTTGGCCACATTGTAGTTGCCGCTAATAAGGGGCGTCGAATACAGCCAGCTGCCGTCCGGGTTCTGGAGCGGGAACGAAGCCAGTGCATGGCGAGCCGAATACTCAAAAGTGTTCTGCACGCTGGATGACGGGCTAGGATAGTCGTAGGAAGAATGGAAGTATGCAGTATTGTTGGAAATACGGGCGTACTTGTTGATGCGGGCGTCAATCTTGGCCCTTAGGTTATACTTCCGGAACACATCCGGGTTGGCCTTGATGATACCGGTTTGTTTGTCGTATGCGGCAGAGAGATAGTACTTGACATCTTTATTACCGCCGGTTACGGAGATATTGTGCTGCTGAACAGGGTGCTGATCATTATACAGCTCGTGATACCAGTCTGTATTGCAGTAGTAAACCCATTGCTTACGGCCGTTGCGCACCTCTTCCACTGCCCAGGGACGGGCGGGATTTTCGGTTACGTCGTTCACGCGGGCCAGCAATTCGGCCATGTCGTGGGCCGTATAGGTGGTGTAGTTCTTGCCGGCGTCGCTGGACCAGAACTTATCCACGGTATAGACCGACCAGTAACCGCGGGTTTCGAAGTCGGTAGAAACGGTGGGTTCCTCCCAGCCCCAGCGGCCACTGTAGTGGACCTTGGCCTTTCCGCCTTCGTCGCCGGTCTTCGTGGTGACCAGAATTACGCCATAGGCGGCACGGGCGCCATAAATGGCGGCAGCCGATGCATCCTTGATGACGGAGATGTTCTCTACGTCGGCGGCATTCACACGGGAAAGGTCGCCTTCGGTTCCGTCGATGAGAACAAGGGGATCGGCCTCGTTGATGGAGGTGATACCGCGGATGTTCAGGGAGCCGGCCGATCCGGGATTACCGGCGCTGGTCGAAATGTTCAGGCCAGGTACGGCACCTTGCAACATGTTGGTAAGATTGTGCGTGGAGCGATCCTGAAGTTCCTTGGTCTCTACCGAAGTAACAGCACCGGTGAGGTTCACCTTCTTCTGGATACCATAACCCACGACCACAGTCTCTTCAATGGTCATGCTATCCTCGGAGAGCGTTACGTTCACCTTTCCCTGCGCTGCGGGCACCGTAACGTTCTGCGTCACGTAACCCAGGCTGGAGAAAACCAGGACGACATCACGGGCGGGAACCTGAAGGCTGAAGGAGCCATCCATCTCCGTCATGGTGCCACTTGTTGTTCCTTCCAGGACAACGCCCGCGCCGGGGACGGGAAGCCCCTCGGCATCGAGTACCTTTCCGGAAACCGTTCGGTTCTGTGCAGACAGGCCGAAGCCCGTGAGCAGCAGGAGAACCGATGCGGCGAGAATTTTAGTTAATCTCATACGCTGATGGTTAATTTAAGGTTGGTAAATGGTTAGTTAAATATATAAGGTATTATTGAATCTTGTATTGGTCTACCGTGAAGGCCTTGGGACGCGTCATGGTTTCGGTATATACCTTGCCGAAGCGGTCGGTGACCTTGATCTCCAGGGTAGAGGAGGCCGACGAGGCCTTTACCTTGAAGGTATGGGAGTTGTTCTCGGTAGCAAAGGTGGCTTTTGAGTTTTTGTTAAGACGCTTGGCAGTATAGGCAATCAGATGCAGCGGATCCTTGACCGTCACTTTCTCGGGGGTAGCCAGCTTGGTACCGTTTTCACTTACCTCAATCTTCCAGGAAGGGTCCCAGTTCCAGACGTTGATGTACACCTCGTTGGAACTATTGGCCGTACTCCAGATACCGGGAGCAAAGCTGGATTGGCTGGATGCGTTTCCACTGGAAACATATTTGTCGGTCGTGATCTGAATCTGGTTGCGGTCATAGGTGCGGAACTGATAGTCCGTAGAACTGCCGGTGGCCTTAAACTGCCAGGAGAAGTTTGTACCATTTACATCTACGATGGTATATCCGCCGGGAGAGCCGTCCTGGCCGATATGGATGCCGGGCGTTTCATAGGCGCTCCACCACCAGGTGGCACAGATGGCGCCAGCGTTGTGCTCGAAGATATGGTTGGAGGCAGTATTGTCAACGTTGTAGATCGTGTGTGTATGGGCCGTATAGACATGGGCCTGGGGGTAGTCGTCCAGGATGCCGGCCAGGGTGGAATAACCGCTCATGTGGCCAGAGCCGCTGGCATTGTACAGGGGAATGTGCATAGTCACCACCAGCGGAGTACTTTTGGGAACATAGGCAAGGTCTTTCTTGAGCCAGTCATACTGTTCCTGGACCAGCTTGCCATTGTATTCGCGGACATAGCAGGGATTGCCCTTATCGTCGGTAGTGGCAGTTTTGTTGGTGCACTCCACATCGTCCAAAACCACATAATGGACCTTACCTATATTAAAGGAATAGTAGGTAGGGGCAATGACTTTCTTGTACTCGGCCACCGTATTGATGTCGCCCACCTCGTACATGCTATGGTCGTGGTTGCCGATGGTGTGGAATACGGTAAGGTTCGTGATGGCATTGGCATCCTGCAGATACTCCTTATAGCCATAGGTATTCACCTTCCAGTACAAATCCCAGGTCATGTCTCCCAACGTAAGGGCATAGACCGGACCGGATGTGGCGCTCACCTGCGCATTCAAATCCTTGACGAACTGCGCAAACTGGCTTTTGTCATTGGTTCGGTTGGCCAGGTGGATGTCTCCCAGCATCAGCATGGTATGATGGTCCTGATTCTGAGCCTTGACCAGCTGGAAGTCGTGCCTTTCGGCTACCGAAGCCGTCTTTGTTAACTGTATGTGCATGATGGGCAGGATGCCCTGGCAGGGAGTCTCATAACCCGAAGGGATGCTCACGAACACATAATTGTGGGCCTTTTGGGACTTGAGCTGATAGATGCCGTCCTTGTTGGTGCGGACTACTTCCACGCCGTCGGACACGCTCACATTGGGTACTCCTTCTCCTTCGCACATCACCACACCATAGACCGTACTGCCTTCTTCGGGCTCTACGACCACTCCGGTATCCTTGGCCTTCACCGTCACCTGCATGGGCTCTCCCATCTTTATACTTGCGCTGCCACGCTTGATGGAGACATTATAGGAGCCGCTTACCAAAGAAGGCCACAGCGAAGCGATGTTCACATCGAACGAAGTGTTGCTGATATTGGTAATGGCACAGGGAGACAAACTACCCAGCACAATCTGGTCCCCGGTCTTGGGCGCTTTGCCAAACTGGACACGGAAGGAGATGCTGGCACTCTCATAAGGGATTTCCATCGTTGCAGGAACGGCAAACTGAACGTCGTTCAGGGAACCCTCGGGACTCTCATTACCTTTTGTACAGGCGAAAAAGGCGGTGAGAATCAAAAAGAAAACGAAAAACTTGCTTTTAGGTAACATTATCGGTTAGTTTTCAGAGTGTAAAGTTACAATTTTTTCACTAACTTTGGTCTTGAAAATGAGAAAAATCAATATGAGAAAAGCACTTGTTATCATTTTGAGCATTTGCCTCCTGGCTTTGCCCCTTCAGGCCCGCAAGGTCAAGGGCAGCGTAAAGGTCCAGGGAGAGCCTCTGGCAAACGTTTTAGTGTCAGACGGTTACCGTTTCACCACCACTGCGGCCAACGGCACGTTCAGCCTGAACACCCACAAGGATGCCCGCTTTGTCTTTGTGATTACGCCGTCGGGCTATACGGCCGATTTCTCCTCCGGCGCCCCGCAGTTCTACCTGCCGGTAAGCAGCAAGAAGTTCAACTTCGAGCTGCAGCCCTTCGGAGAGGGAGACGACTACACCATCTTCTCGGTGTCGGACCCGCAGATGTCTACCAAAAAGCATCTCAAGCGCTTTATGGGACGTCCGCTGGGAGACCTGCAGGGCATGGCCAAGAAATACAGCGCCGAGCACCGTACCGTGGGCATCGCCCTGGGAGACGTGGCCTGGAACAAGCTGGGCATGTTCGAGCCCTATAAAGAGGCCATCGCCACCACCGGCATCCCCTTCTACGCGGTCATCGGCAACCACGACTTTATCCAGAACCGCGACGGCATTGCCGCCGGAGAAGCCTTCGAAGCTGCCTTCGGCCCGTACAACTATGCCTTCTGGATTGGCAAGGACCTTTTCATCGGCGTAAACAATCTCATCTTCAAGGGCAGCGGACTGGAAGATTCCGAAAAATCCTCCCACGACTACGATGAAGGCTATCCCGAAGAAACCCTGAACTTCGTACAGGGCCTGCTGCAATATGTGCCCAAGGGCACCCACATCTACATGGCCCAGCACAGTCCCATCCGCTATTTCTTTGCCCGCAAGAGCAAGGACATCGAGAACGCCCAGGCCATGCTTGCCATCCTGGACGGCTATCCTACAGATATCCTTTCCGGCCATACGCACATCATGGGCGTGCACCGCATCAACGCCAACGTCACCGACCACAACGCGGCGGCCATCGGCGGCGCCTGGTGGGCCACCGACTGGTGCAAGGACGGCACCCCGCGCGGCTACGAGGTCATCAGCTCGGTGGGGGGCGGCATCAGCTGGAACTGGCACAACCTGGACTACCCCGATACCTTCCAGGTGCAGTTCATCGGCATGGACCAGGCTCCCCTGCACCGCAACGCCATCGTAGCCAATGTCTTCCACGCCAATCCTGCCTGGACCGTGGAATGGTACCAGGACGGCATGTACATGGGCAACGCCCGTCCCGTCAAGGAGATTTCCCCGGACTACACGGCCGAGATTCTGGGCGTGTATGAGGGAGATGCCAGCAAGGTGCCCAACTACAAGAAACCCGAACCCATGGGTCATTTCTATGCGGCCGAGCCTTCGCAGTATGCCTCCACCGCCACCATGGTGGTAACGGCTCCCGACGGACGCAAATGGACGCACGAATTTGACCTGAGTAATGCCAGCTACATTGACCTGCAGGCCCACCGCGGCGGCGCAGGCCTCATGCCCGAGAATACGTTCTCTTCCATGAAGAACGCCATGGACCTGGGTGTGAACACGCTGGAATTCGACCTCCAGATAAGCTCCGACGGCTATGTGGTAGTGTCCCACGACAACTACTTCCATTCCCGCTACGCCATCCGTCCCAACGGCACGCCGGTACTCAAGGATGAGCCCAAGGAGTACATCTACACCATGCCCTACGACAGCATTGCCAAATACGAGGTAGGTCTTCGCCCGGTAGAACGCTGGCCCGAGCAGGCCAAGGTGTCGGAGCGCAAGCCCCTGGCCGACGACCTGATCAATTTCACCGAGAAGTATGCCCGTGAGAAGGGGCTGTCCATGCCCCGCTACAACATCGAGATCAAGTCCCGCACCGGCAAGGGAGAAGGGACCCTGTGGCCCGGCTACAAGGAATTCTGCGACAAGTGCATTCCCCTGCTGCTCTCCAAGAACCTGGGAGACCGCCTGGTGGTCCAGAGTTTCGACGTACGTGCCCTGGAATACATCCACGAGACCTGGCCGCAGGTAGAGCTCTCCTACCTCACCGAGGACGAGACCGACATTGTACAGATTCTGTCCCAGCTTAGCTTCAAGCCCCGCTGGTGGTCTCCCAACCATGAGGTAGTTACCCGGACCAACGTGGCCTACTGCCACGGTCTGGATATCAAGGTGGTTCCCTGGACCGTAGACGATCCCGAAGAGATTCAGCGCATGGTAGACTGCGGCGCCGACGCCATCATCTCCAACTATCCCGACCGCCTCATCGAGGTGGTTCGGAACAAGTAGGGAAGACTAGCCCCAGACTTCCTTTGCGACTTCCTGGACCAGCTTGAGTTTGGCCCATTGTTCGCCTTCTGTGAGTTTGTTACCAATCTCGCAGGAGGCGAAACCGCATTGAGGACTTAAGCACAGACGGTCCAGCGGAATGTACTGGGCGGCCTTTTCGATGCGCTCCTTCACCAGGGATTTGAATTCCAGCTTGGGAGACTTGGTAGTGATGAGGCCCAGCACCACCATTTTATCGCCGGTCACGTGTGCGAGCGGGGCAAAACCGCCCGAACGTTCATCGTCGAACTCCAGATAGTAGGCGTTCACGTTCTCCTTTTCGAAGAGGACTTCGGCCACTTTGTCGTAAGCGCCCGAGTTGGCGTAGGTGGAGTGATAGTTGCCGCGGCACACGTGCGTGTTGATGAACATATCGGCAGGCTTGCCCTCCAGGGCCATGTTGTTGATGCGCAGGTTCATCTCCTGAACGGCCTTGAGGCCGGCTTCGTCGGTCCCCCACATATAGACGGCGGCAGGGTCTACAAGCATGCCCCAGGTGCAGTCGTCAAATTGCAGGCGGCGGCAGCCGGCGGCATACACGGCCTGGATAAACTGGCGGTAGGCCGATGCCATATCCTGGATGAGTTCCTCGTTTTCGGCGTAGTACTTGCGCGTGTTTTCCAGCGCGAAGGGCATCACCATCTGGGCCAGGAATTGCGCCGGGGCAGGGATGGTGAGCTTGGCTTCGGCCTCCGGACCGGCCAGCTCCTGCACAAAACGGAAGTGGTCGATGAACGGATGATTATCTCCCAGGGACAGTTTGCCGACGAGGAAGGTGTCGTCAATCATCGCCTGCTCCCCGTGGAAGGGAAGGCCGGTCTTGGTGGGCGCGTGACCCACGCCGTTGAATCCCCACATAAAGTCCAGGTGCCAGGCCTGACGGCGGAACTCACCGTCGGTAACCACCTTGAAACCAAGTTCCTTCTGCTTGGCCACAAGTTCGCGGATGGCGGCGTCTTCCACCGCTTTGAGCTCCTGAGCCGAAATCTTGCCCGCGGCGAACTGGGACCGGGCTTCCTTGAGGGCCTGGGGACGCAGGAAGCTTCCCACGAAGTCGGCCCGTTGTGCTGCTGATAATGCCATAATTTTTAAAAATTGCGCATAAAGGTACGATAAAACAGGGGATTAGCAATTGAACTTTCAAAATTTTTGTATTTTTGTAAAAAGGAATAAAAAAGTTATGAAAAGAACAATTCTGTTTCTCCTCCTGATCCTGGCCTGCTTGAGCGCCGCCGGACAGGAAACCTACCTATATGCCGAAAGGGATACCTGCTCCCTGTATCTGGACATCTACCGGCCCTCGATCGGCTCCCAAACCACCTTTGAAGGCAAGGCCAAACCCACCATCGTCTATGTGTTCGGGGGCGGCTTCATCATGGGTCAGCGTACCGATAGTTTCAAACAGCGCTGGTTCCAGCGCCTGAATGACAATGGCTACACTGTAGTCACCATCGACTATCGCCTGGGCATGAAGGGATACAAGGTGGAGAAGGGCCTCGCCGGCCTCAAAAAAGCCAGCGACCAATTCTACAAAGCCCAGCAGATGGGGGTAGAAGACCTGTTCTCGGCCATCTCCTTCTTGAGCGATAATCAGGAAGAACTGGGGATTGACCCCGGGAATCTGGTAGTCGCGGGCAGCAGTGCCGGTGCCATCATCTCCCTGGCGGCCGAATACGATATTGTCTGCGGACGCACGGACGGTCTGCCGGAGGGCTTCCAGTTCAAGGGCGTGATGTCCTTCGCGGGAGGTATCGTCGGCCTGAATGGGGAGCCCAAGTATCCGGAATCCCCCTGCCCCACCCTCCTGATGCACGGCACGGCCGACGAAGCCGTGGCCTACAACAAACTGGCGATGGCAGGCCGCGGCATCTGGGGCAGCGACTTCCTGGCTGCCCAGTGGAACAAAAAGGGCTACACGGGCTGGTGCATCTACCGTTTCAAGGACCGCCCCCACGATATCGCCTCCTATATGGACTATCTCTGGGACATCGAGCAGCCTTTCCTGGAGCAGAACGTCATATTAGAGCATCCCCGTAAGGTAGACGCCCTCATCGAAGACCCCACCCTCCCCTCCTGGCCCATCACCCGCGTGAGTCTGGATACCATTTATCGCTAGCGCGTAAAAAAATCCGCTTGCGCAGTACTTTGGCGCAAGCGGGCGGTATCTTTGCATCAGAAATTAAAACTGATGCATTATGAGAAACACGGATTACAACCAGGTGGAGAACCTTTCCAACATGATTTCTTCCAATACTTCTTTCCAGGCTCTCAAGGACCTCATGGAAGATCTGGGTCTGGAGTTCGAAGATGCCCTTAGCCTTTAACCAACTCTACCACGGTAGATTCCTTGTCGGGCGTAAGGGTCACGCGCAGGTGACGGAGTTCCCCGGCGGCAGCCTTGGACTTGGACACCAGGATGCGGTCGCTGATGATGAACTCGGACACGGGGTCTTCCACGTAGTGCACGATGGCCCGCTTCAGCGGACGGGCCCCATAGGCGGGATCGTAGCCGGCGTCGGCAATGAAGCGTTTGGCCGACGGTGTAATGCTTAGTTTGTACCCGGCCTCCAGCGCCCGCTCCCGCAGGTCCTTGAGCTCGATGTCAATGATTTGCTCGATGGCCTCCTTATCCAGGGAATGGAAATAGACCTGGCCGTCCACACGGTTGATGAATTCCGGCGGGAACGCCTTCTTCACCGCTTTTTCCACCACGGAGCGCCGGTCGCTCTCCACATTCTTGCCGGCCGTGGCAAAACCGATTCCGCTGCCATATTCCTCTACCTCGCGGCTTCCCACGTTGGAAGTCATGATGACGATGGTATTCTTGAAGTCCACGGTGCGTCCGTTGCTGTCGGTCAGCCGGCCTTCGTCCATCACCTGCAGCAGCAGGTTGAAGATGTCCGGATGCGCTTTCTCAATCTCGTCCAGCAGCACTACGCAATACGGTTTGCGGCGCACGCGCTCGGAGAGCTGACCGCCCTCCTCATACCCCACATATCCGGGAGGCGCGCCAATGAGTCGCGAAACGCTGAACTTCTCCATGTATTCGCTCATATCGATGCGCACCAGATTCTCCTCACTGTCAAAGAGATAATCGGCCAGGGTTCGCGCCAATTGCGTCTTTCCCACGCCGGTAGGGCCGAAGAAGAGGAAGGTGCCGATGGGCCGGTTGGGGTCCTTGAGACCCGCGCGGTTGCGCTGGATGGCCCGCACCACCGTCTCGATAGCCTCGTCCTGGCCGATGATCCGGTCCTGCAGGCGCTTGCGCATCTTCACGATGCGGTTGCCTTCGCTCTCGGCCACCTTGTTCACAGGGATGCCCGTCATCTTGGAAACGACGGAAGCAATATCCTCGGCGTCCACCCCGTGTGCGCCGCCTTTCTTCTTGGCCAGGGCCAGACGCACCATGGAGCCGGCCTCGTCAAAGGCGTCGATGGCTTTGTCGGGCAGGGATTTGTCGGTGATATAGCGGTCGGTGAGGCGCACGGCTGCCTCGACGGCTTCGTCGGTATAATTGATTCCGTGGAATTCCTCGTACTTGGGACGCAGGTGGCGCAGGATCTCGATGGATTCGACCACGCCGGTGGGCTCTACCACAATCTTCTGGAAGCGCCGGTCCAAAGCGCCGTCCTTCTCCACAATCTTGGTGAACTCATCCAAAGTAGTAGCACCGATGCACTGGAATTCCCCGCGCGCCAGCGCAGGTTTGAGCATATTGGCAGCATCCAGGCTTCCGGAAGCCCCGCCGGCCCCCACGATGGTGTGGAACTCGTCGATGAAGAGGATGAGGTCCGGATTCTCGGCCGCCTCCTTGATGATGGCCTTGAGGCGTTTCTCGAATTCTCCGCGGTACTTGGTGCCGGCTACCACCGAGGCAATGTCCAGCGACAGGATGCGCTTTTTGGCCAGGGCGGCCGATATGTCGCCGGAAGCAATCTTCTGTGCGATCCCCTCTACGATGGCCGATTTTCCCACGCCGGGTTCGCCGATGAGCATGGGATTGTTCTTCTTGCGCCGGCCCAGAATCTCGATGACGCGGGAAATCTCGGTATCCCGCCCCACCACCGGGTCCAGCTTGCCCTCGCGGGCCGCCTTGGTAATGTCGAAGGCGAACTCTTCAATATCCAGCTTCTTTTCCTCGGGCTCTTCTTCCGGCCCCTGGGAAGGCTGCTGCTCCTGCTGGGGAGCCTGTTTCTGCTGCAACATTCCCTCGTCCTCCATAAAGGCCAGCAGGCGGCCATAGTCTATCCCATGGCTGCGCAGGTACACCTGACCATAGCTTTCCGTAGTACGGCAAAGCGCCAGCAGCAGGTGCTCCGGACGAGCCTCGGGGCCTTTGAGCCGCGATGCCTCCATCACCGTGATACTGAGCACGTTCTGTGCCTGCCGGGAGAAGCTGATATGGTCGATCTGCTCGTAGGGAATGGTCTCGTTGGTAAAGATACGCTGGTCAATGAACGTCTTGAGGTCTGTGGGCTCTACCCCCAGACTCTGGAGCGTTTTGAAGGCTGCGTTATCCTCGTGACGGATAATACCCAGGAACAGATGGTCGGGGCCGATGCCGTAACTGCCCGTGCGCATGGCTTCTTCCCGCGCATAGGCAATGATGCGGTTCAGGTCTTCGGAAACTTGCAGCTGCATACTATTTTACCAGATATTCGGTGGAAATGCCGCCGGCTTCTTCCAGGACCATTCGGGTAATGCGTCCCTTGGGATTGTAGTCCAGTTCCATGCCGGTATAGCCCTTTACGGCGGGTTTGCGCACTTTGATCACCACGTGCTTACCGCCCTTCACGGCTGTAACGGTGCAGTCTGCACCCATTTCTTCGGCAATTTCCTCATACTTGCCCTGAATACCATACAGGATGGCATTGCGCTGCACACGGACCGTCTTGTTGTTCTCCGTGTTCACGTCCAGGGTAATACCCCGCAGGTCAAAACGCAGGTAAGGACCGTCTACAATGAAGTAGTCTCCTTCCGGCTTGGAATAAATCATTGCCAAATTGGCAGGTTCGGTATAGGCA
>Ga0310696_10002720_pt1 | contig 22904 bp, 12 predicted proteins | sample AusTroGonzalo_MG_4_FD_203885 | JGI IMG/M metagenome (GOLD analysis project Ga0310696, IMG submission 203885) | Bovine rumen microbial communities from tropical cattle in Woodstock, Queensland, Australia - Gonzalo_02 (v2) (version 2) | ecosystem: Host-associated > Mammals > Digestive system >...
GTCCGCTGACCGGCGACGCACAGGCGGTGTTCGCTGTAGCCCTGGCGGCAAGCGACACCGTGCTGACTGAAGGCGACTCGACCACGCTGAGCGCGAAAGCATTCAACGTGCAGGGCGACGAGCTGCCCGCCACGGCAAGCTATGCGATAGTGAGCGGTGCAGCGACCTTGCATGGCAGCCGCGTGAAGGTAACAGAGGCCGGCGAGGTGGTGGTGAGCGCCACGGTGAGCGGCGTGACAGGCACGCTGACGCTGATCGTGCTGGAAGGAGAAAAGGTGAGCGACGTGACCGTGACACCGGAGCAGGTGACGATGCCCGTGGGCGAGACACGGGAGTTTGCGGTAAATGCCGTGAATCAGTTCGGCTACGCGGCTGAAACTTGTTACTACACGTTCCGCGGCACGTACGTGTGCGACACGACGCTGAGCTTCGAGTGCCACGGTCTGACAGCACAAGCTACCGCCCATGTGTTGCCCTATAGTGCGTTGAACCTGGCGCTGAACAAACCTGCCACCTGTTCGGGCTACGAGAACGACGGCACAAAAGCACAGAAAGCCTTCGATGGCGATATGTCCAGCCGCTGGTCGAGCAGCTTTGCTGACAACCAGTGGATAGAGGTGGATCTGGAGGACTGCTACCTGCTGGACAGCGTGCGGCTGGTGTGGGAGGCGGCGTATGCCACCAGCTACGAACTGCTGCTCAGCGAGGATGCCGTGACCTACCAAACAGCCTATAGAAAGACGAACGCCACAGGCGGTACGCAAATAATCAGACTGCCTGAAAAGACCCATGCACAGTACGTGCGGCTGCTGTGCAAGACCAGAAACACAAATTACGGATCGTCGCTGTACGAGATCGAAGTGTACGGCTCGGGGAGATGCGAAAGCGAAGCGACAGATGTAGGATATCAGAATTCAGATGTCAGAAATCAGCACGGCTCTGCCGATCGAGAGAAATCAGAAATCAGATGTCAGAAGGTGATGGTGGGGGGTAGGATATATATCCTAAAAGACGGCAATTATTACTCCGTGTTGGGGCAAAAAGCGGGCATTTTGCCGTAAAAATGAAAAAAAATGCACAATTTGCGAAAAAAACAGTACTAACATTTGCATATGTCGGATATTTTTCGTAACTTTGTACGTAAATTCCATAAATATGGGCAAAGATTGAACTCTAATAAAAAAACATAAATCAATAATCACATGAGAAAACAAATCGCTTTGTTTTGCGCAATGCTATTTGCCACGGTGCTGGTTCACGGTCAGATGATCACGGGTGTGGTTTGGGCTGAAGGTGAACCGGATCCGGTTATAGGTGCAAATATCATGGTGAAAGGTACGACCAACGGAACGATCACCGACTTCGACGGCAACTTTGAGATTCAAGCCAATGTCGGTGACATCCTTCAGGTGTCGTACATGGGTTACAAACCTCAGGAGGTAGCTGCTACAGCCGCTCCGATGAAGATCACGCTGGAACCTGACAACGTGATGCTGGAGGAGGTAGTAGCTATCGGTTACGGTACGATGAAGAAGTCGGACTTGACCGGCGCCATCACATCGGTGAAGGCGGAAGAGCTGCTTAAGACTCCCGCTGCAGGTATCGATCAGGCCTTGCAGGGTAGGGCAGCCGGTGTGACGGTTACGACCGGTAGCGGTCAGCCGGGCGAGGCGGCTACGATACGTATCCGCGGTATAGGTTCGGCTATGGGCGGCAACGACCCGTTGTATGTAGTAGACGGAGTGATCACCACGGATATCAAGTTCCTGTCGCCGAACGATATCGCCTCGATGGAGATCTTGAAGGATGCCTCCGCCACAGCTATCTACGGTAGCCGCGGTGCGAACGGTGTGATCCTGATCACCACCAAGACCGGTGGTGAGGGCAAGGTGAACGTGAGCTTCGATGCCTACTGGGGCATACAGAACCGCTGGAAGAAACTTGACCTGATGAACGGTAAAGACCAGGTGGAGACCGAGCTGCGTATAGGTGCTATGCGTAACGGTGCTGAGGAGATAGCTGCGTACTACAAGGACGGATTCATGTCATGGTTGCAGGACTACAAGCTCGGTACATCGAAGTTCTACCCGAATAACTTCGACTACTCGCATCAGGAAACTGACTGGCAAGACGCCGTATTCAAACCCAATGCATTCATGCACAACTATAACCTGTCGTTCGACGGCGGCAGCGACAAAGGACACTACGCTCTCTCATCGTCGTACTACGGACAGGAAGGTACGATCATCGGCAGTAACTACAACCGCTTCACGCTGCGCTTGAACTCCGATTACAACATATTCAAGTGGCTGAAGATCGGTGAGCACTTCACGCTGATGACGCAGAACTCCCGAAACGCGATGAACAATAGCTCGTCGGCCGGTGCGTCTGTACTGTCGGCAGCGATGGCGATGGGTCAGTGGGATCCGGTATATTACCCCAAGGGATCGACGAACGCGTACGGTGACGACCTGTCGGACAGGTACTCGGCAGGATCGAACTTCAAGAACGTGACGAACCCCTACCAGATGGTGTATAACACCGAACCGATGTCAAAATCCGAACGTGTGGTAGGTGACATCTATCTGGAGATAAAGCCGATAGAAGGACTCGTGTTGCGTCCGTCGATATCTGTCGATTACAATATAGCCCGCAACAAAGGATTCACCTATCCGAATACATATACAAGCTACAACTACAGCGAGGATAACTTCCTGAGCACGCTGATGGGTCGCTACTGCCAGTTGCTGGAAGAGACGACGCTGACTTACTCGAAGCAGATAGGCAAACACAGCTTCTCGGTGATGGCAGGTCAGACCTGGTCGGAGTACAACGAGTATATCCTCTCGGCTTCTGGTGCGAACATTCTGAATCCTATCCCGAGCAACTGGCTGGCATCGAAGACCACCGAGGACAAGCTCGGCGGCGACAGTGCCGGCCGCGTACGTCGATTGTCGTTCCTCGGCCGTGTGTTCTACAGCTACGACAGCCGCTATATGATCACCGCCAACTTCCGTGCTGATGCCTCGAGTAAGTTCACCAAGCAGCCGTGGGGCTTCTTCCCCTCGCTGGCATTGGCTTGGCGACTAAGTGAAGAGCCGTTCATGCGTAACCTGGAGTTGCGCTGGTTGGATAACCTCAAGTTCCGTGCCGGCTACGGTCAGGTAGGTAACGACGGTGTGGACTCCAATGCCTTCCAGGCCACGATGGGTTCGGGCGACAAGGTGTTCTACGGTTATCCCTTGGGCAACGTGCAGGACGCGGCTACGTTCGGCGCTACGGTGCTCACGCAGATCGACCTGAACGGTAAGTGGGAGACCAACGAGCAGTGGGATGCCGGTATCGACTTCAGCTTCTGGAACGGCAAGCTGAGCGGTGCCATCGACTACTTCCAGCGTAACACGTTGGATGCGTTGCTGCCCGTGAACGCTCCGGCACACGTAGGTAACCGCTATACGATGGTTAAGAACGTGGGTAACATCCGCAACGAAGGATTTGAGTTGACCCTGAATCACGAGAATCAGGTAGGTAAGGTGCATTACAACATTGGCGGTAACCTGAGTTACCTCGAGAACCGCCTGACGAAGCTCAACGGCGGCTCGCCGCTGTGGGGCGACCGCACCAAGACCGATGTCGATATGCCTCTGAACGCCTTCTGGGGCTATGAGTACGAGGGCGTATATATGTCCGACGAAGAGGTGGCAGCCCACGTGCCGAACATGGCAGGACTGCATGCCGGTGATGCCAAGTACAAAGATCAGAATGGCGACGGACTGATTGACGACAACGATGCCGTAATGATCGGTTCGGCGTTCCCGAAACTGACCTACGGTTTCAACCTGGGTGCTGACTTCTACGGTGTGGATGTACAGCTGTTCTTCCAAGGCGTTTGGGGCAACCAGATCTACAACGCCCTGCGTGAGCGTCTGGAAGGTGACGGCTCGGCGAATGCACTGGCTTCGTACATGAAGGATAATGTATGGATCGGCTACACCGATGTAGTGAAGAACGCGATGATGAACACCGGCGTGCTGAACCCCATCGATCTGGAGAACCGCAAGGGTACGATACCTAACCCGCTGGGCTCGCCGACGAACATGGCCAACTCAACCCGCTTCTTGGAGAGCGGCGCCTATCTGCGACTGAAGAACGCACAGATCGGTTATACCTTGCCTGAGAACTTGACGAAGAAGGCACATATCGGCCGCCTGCGTTTCTATGTATCGGCTACGAACCTATTCACCATCACCAAGTACTCGGGTTACGATCCTGAGGTAGGCGGTGGCGTGGATTACGGTAACTATCCGCAGTCAAGAACGTTCACGTTCGGTCTTAATGCTAACTTTTTTTAATTAGGGGAGGACACAATTATGAAAAAGAATATAGTAAATAGGCTTTTTTCTTTGAGTGCCAACGGTCTTTTGTCTTTGAGCGCAAGCGTTCTGATTACTTTGAGCGCAGCGGTCTTCTTCACCGGTTGCAAGGAGTACTTGACGGAGATAGAGCCGGGCACCGACCTGTTGGAGGATTTCTATATCTCGACGGAGGCAGCTACGCAGAACGTTACGGCTTGCTATGTACCGCTCATGTGGGAGTATAGCGGCACGTACTTCTCGGAGTGGTTCCTGGGTGATATAGTCAGCGATGATGCCCTGAAGGGCGGTGGCAGCACAACGGATATGAGTGATGCCTATGACTTCGAGAACTGGCGCACGACATCCGGCAACGGTTTGCTGCTGGCGTACTACCGTGCGCAATACCAGGGCATAGCCCGTTGTAACCTGGCGCTGAAGTATGTAAGCGGCATGCAGGTAGGCATCGATGATAACTTCACCGCCGAGATGAAAGCCCGTCTGCTGGCTGAGGCTTATTACCTGCGTGCGTACTATTACTTCCGTCTGCTGCGCGTGTTTGCCGGCGTGCCTATGCCGCTGGATGTTGTGGACAGTTCGGACAAGTGGGCTGAACCCCGCGCATCGGTGGATGCTATGTTCAAGCAGATACTGGCAGACCTGACAACCGCTGAAGCAGGATTGTGGCTGAAGAGCGAGTATGCCGCAGCCGACCTGGGGCGCGCAACGAAAGGCGCTGCCGAGGCTATGCTGGCTAAGGTGAACCTGTACATGGCTTCGCCGTACTGGCAGGCATACGGACTGAGCAAGAGTGCCGCCGAGTGCTATGCCGATGCCAAGACCTGGGCAAAGAAAGTGATTGACTCGGGCGAGTACGATCTGTGCGCCGACTATGAGGACAACTTCACGCTCGAAGGCGAGAACGGCAAAGAGTCAATCTTCGAGATCCAGTATGCCGAGGTGCCGTGGGGTGACTACGGCGAGGGCTACGGTTTCACGGCCGGCTCGTTCACGCAGATATTGGTTCGCAGCCGCTCGTCGCTCATCGGTGGCGGTTGGGGCTTCAACCACCCCTCGCAGAACCTGTACAACGAGTTTGAGGCAGGTGACCCGCGTCGTGACGTAGCTATCCTCGTACCCGACGAGGCGAAGATGGAGAACAAAGCCGAGGAGATTTATCTGGGCAATAAGATGCTCAACAACAAGTATGGCATGTACCGCGACTCGACGTACAGCGGCTGCGGCTTTGGGCAGTGGGGACTGCACGCCAGCCGTGGACCGCTGAACAACCGTCAGATCCGTTATGCCGATGTACTGCTGATGTATGCTGAGGCTTGCCTGGGTGCCGGCGACGCAGCTACCGCCAAGGATTACATCAATCAAGTGCGCACGCGCGCAGGCTTAGCTGATATCAGCGTGGCTGACGACGCTGCGTTGCGTCATGAGCGCCGCTGCGAGCTGGCGATGGAAGGTCACCGCTGGTTTGACATCGTACGCTGGGGCATAGCTGCCGAGACCATCGCTGCCTATGAGGCCGGCGAGTCGGAGGAGTATAAGGCACAGGTGAAGTTGGGAGAAGGATTCAAGAAAGGCAAACATGAGATTATGCCGATTCCTTATGATGAAATTCTCTTGAATCCGGAAAAGATGGAACAGAATCCATATTACAACTAACATAATTAATAACCATTAAATTTATCAAAATGAAAGCAAACAAATTTTTTGCAGCTGCTATGGCAGCATTGACATTGGTAGGTTTCGCAGCTTGTAACAAGCAAAATGAACCGACGGGCGGTGACGCACTGGAACTGACCGAAACCGCTATTCAGATGAAGGTGGGTGAGACTCACCAACTGCAGGCAAACGTAGCTGTTGAGACCTGGACATCGAGCAACGAGGCAGTTGCTACGGTTAATGCCGGCTTGGTAACCGCCAAGGCTGAGGGTAACGCTATCATCTCCGCTACCGCCAAGGGCGTAACGAAGACCTGTGTGGTAGCTGTTAAGAACGAGAGCCAGCAAGGTGGTGGTGCTTCGATCGCCGCTAAACGTATCTGGGCGGTTGTTCTGGACGGTACGACAGCTGAGGCTAACGCATCGCTCATCGAAGGTGACATGCGCGTAAATGATGTTGACAACCACCTGTATATCTGGGCTTCCGGCGAGACGTATGCTGCTAACGAGCAGGCTACGGGCAAGAACTACTTTGGCAACAACGACGGTTACATCGCTCTGACAGTGGCTGCTCCTGCAGGTTGGTCGGGTCTGGGCTTCTGCATCGAGAATGCTGAATCGGTAACTGCTATCGGTACGTTGAAAGAGGCTATCGTGGCTAACCCCGACAAGTTCTTCCTGCACATGGGTCTGAAGTCTACCACCCCGGGTAACCACGTATTCTATTTCTTCGGTTCGGAAGCTACTAAGTTTACAATCGGTAGCGGACATATGACCACCGCTGACGGTGAGGACAACACACCTATCTATGGTGACTTTGAGCGCGACGGTGCATGGCACGGATTTGATATCCCGATGGCAAACTATGTAAACGCTATCGCAAGTGCTGAGGTTAAATCAGGTATCAATATCCTCTGCGCTCTGTCAGGCAATGCTGTAGGTGCACAGCTGAACATGGATGCTATCTACTTCTACGAGAAGGAGTAGGAAGAAATCAGATATCAGATGTCAGAAATCAGATGTCAGATATCATGAGCTTTGGGGAGATTGAACCCTCCCCATTGCGCAGCATTAAAAGATAAAAGACCGCTGGCGCTCAAAGACAAAAGACCGCTGGCGCTAAAAGATAAAACATATGAAGAAAGTACAAGTATTGCTGTCGGTGATTGTGGCACTGGTGTGCATGGGTTGCGGCGGACAGAGTGTGAAACTGCAAGTGAGTCCTACCGTGCTACAGATGAAACCCGGTGATATGCAAACATTGACAACTGTAGGCGATGCCACGAATGCCGAGTGGACATCAAGTAACGCGGACGTAGCAACCGTATATTTCGGTGTGGTGGAAGCCAAGGCTATCGGTAAGACGATCGTAACGGTGAAGACCGCCACGGAGTCGGCTACGTGTGAGGTGTTTGTTACGGGTTCGGACGGCGCTGCCCTGCGTATCACACCGGCATTGGTGTCGCTCAAGAAAGGCGAGAGCAGTCAGCTCAGTTACGGCAATGCGTTTGACCTGGATGTGAGCTGGTCAAGTAGCAATGATGAGATAGCCACCGTGACGCAGAGCGGTCTGGTAACTGCGCACAAGGCAGGCAATGCTACAATCACGCTGGCAACGAGTGTGGAGTCAGCGACAGCGCTGGTGGTTGTGGAGCACACATGGGGCGAGTACAGTCTGGTGTGGTCGGATGAGTTTAACGGCTCGGCACTGGATGAGTCAGTCTGGACGATACAGCAAGGCGCCGGCGGTTGGGGTAACCAGGAGGCACAATACTACACCGGCAGAGCAGAGAACCTGCGCGTGGAGGACGGCTGTCTGGTGATCGAAGCCCGCAAGGAGGATTATGAGGGGGCAGAGTATACCTCGGCACGCATCATGAGCAAGGGAAAGAAAGAGTTTACGTACGGCAAGCTGGAAGCCAGCATCTCGTTGCCTTCAGGCGGAGGTCTATGGCCGGCATTTTGGACACTGGGCGGCAGAGGCAACTGGCCGAACTGCGGAGAGATAGATATCATGGAGTACGTGGGTAACGTGCCTAACCGCATCCTGGGTACGCTGCATACCGTGAAAGACCGCAGCGGCAGCCGTAGCAGCAAGGCATATTGGGGAGAGAACATCGAGAATAACTTCCACACCTACGGCGTAGAGTGGACATGTGAGGAGAAGAACGGCAAGGATGTGATCCGTTTCTATGTGGACGGTAACGTCTATTCCGAGCAAGTGGAAGAGGTGATTGACGATGATGAGTACTGGCCGTTTAACCGCCCGAACTACTTCATCGTGAACATGGCTATCGGCGGTACGCTCGGCGGTAGTATCGACGATGCTATCTGGAACGCACAGAGACTGATGAAGGTGGATTGGATTCGCGTATATCAACGCCAGGAAGTAGAGTAAAATAAGTAAGCCCTAAGTATTACAGCGATGAACAGACATAATCTGATAGCAATGTTATTGCTGGCGACGATGGTTGCCGGTTGTGCAGTTAACCCGCCAGAGGAGCAGTTAGGCATACTGAGCATGAATAAGTCTGCCAAGCGCGGTGTGGCATTTAACTTCACGAACCTGGAAGACCTGCCGCTGCTGTCGCCGTACATATCATGGGACTACAACTGGGGCAACACGGCGAGCGATAATGCTGCCTTGTGGTTCGACAGCAACTATATGGACTACTGCCCCATGTGCTGGAACGGGAGTTACAATGCCGATGCCATCCGTGCGTACGTAGCCGCTCACCCTAAGACGAAGTACCTGCTGGCATTCAACGAACCGAACCTGACCGATCAGGCGCGGCTGACACCCGCCGAGGCAGCGGCTATATGGCAACCGGTAGTGGCGCTGGCGAAAGAGTTGAATCTGAAGCTCGTCAGTCCGGCGATGAACTACGGCACGTTGTCGGGCTACAGCGATCCGATCAAGTGGCTGGATGAGTTCTTTGCACAGCCCGGGGTAGACAGCAACGATATATATGCAATCTCTATCCATTGCTATATGGCATCGGTCGGCGGGTTGAAGAGCTTCGTGGCGATGTTCGAGAAGTATGGTAAACCTATCTGGTTGACAGAGTTCTGTGCATGGGATCCTGTGCCCGGATCGGTGGACGTGCAGATGTCGTACATGTGCAGCGCGCTGAACTACCTGGAGCAACACACTTCGGTTGAGCGCTATGCATGGTTCATACCGCGGACAAGCAAACCCGTGAACACTGCGCCGTACATGCAACTGCTGACCCATGACGATACACCGGTACTGACGGACTTGGGCAAGATCTATACCCGTTTCTCGCCTTTCGACAAGCATTGCTACCTGTCACTCAACCGATGGATACATGCAGGCGAGTATGTGGAGGTATCGGATGATAACATACAGGTGCGTGCGAACACGGATGATTATGTTACTTCGAAGGCTGATCTTGCGGGGCTGATGGTAGTGAATATGAGTCCGGAGCAGTACGTAGGGTATCAGGTATACAGCTACAAAGAACGGCAGACACTTGCGGTGCGTTATGCAAGTTATGGCGATTGCATCCTGTCGGTATATCTGGACGGCAAGTTCGTTAACTACCTGAGTATGACTCGCACAGGCGGTACGGATACTTGGCAAGAGGCGGTTATCTCGCTGCCTGTTGCCAAAGGCAAGCACACCCTGCGGCTGCAACTGTACAGCGGCAGTTGTAACATATCGGGATTCAAGATTTCCGGAGCAGATGAAGGATAATACTAACAACTTAAAAATAAGGCTTATGCGCAAACTCTACACGTTGATTCTTACCATGATGATCTTGCCGCTGATGGCGGATAATAACTATGAACTTGTATGGAACATGGACTTCACGGGCAGCACGTTGCCTGCCTGCTGGAACATAGAGACGAACGGTGATGGCGGCGGCAACAACGAGTTGCAATACTACTGCGACCGCGGCGTTTCGATGGGCGTGGAACCAACGACCGGCAAGCACTGCCTGATCCTGACAGCTACGAAGGAGTCGTATGGCAATCGTGACTGCACTTCGGGACGCGTGAACACGAAAGGCAAACTGTACTACACGTACGGCAAGATTGAGGCACGCATCAAGTTCCCGCAGACCGCTAACGGCTTGTGGCCGGCATTCTGGCAGATGGGTAACAACTACGACCAGGTAGGCTGGCCGCGTTGCGGCGAGACCGATCTGATAGAGCTGGGTCATCAGAATGCAATTGCAGCCGGTACGCAAGACCGGTATTTCAACGGCGCGATGCATGTAGGCTCAAGGTGGGACGCCGTGTGGAGCGAGGCGAACAACGTAACGTGGTCGTATTCGGTGGAGGATACCTTCCATATTATCACGATGTACTGGACGCCGACCTCGATTGATATGTTCATGGATCATGACTCACATCCGGGGTCGCAGCCGTACTTCCACGCCAATCTGGAGCCTAATGATGATCCTAACTACAACAGACAAGAGATCTTCGGCAAACCGAACTTCCTGATTGCCAATCTGGCAGTAGGCGGAAACTTCCCGGGTATATTCACAATCAACCAAATAACGGCTCTGGCCAATGGTCCGCGCTCGATGTATATCGATTGGATCCGCATCTACCAGCGCGGAGATGCGAATGAGTCGTTCGTGAGCAATGTGCCGAGCGAGGAGATAGAAGCCGAACCGACAGCTGTGGAGCACGTAGAGGCCGATGGCGTGACACCTGTCAAGATACTGCGCGAAGGCCAACTGCTTATTCAGCGCGGCGGGCAGACCTACGATATGCAGGGAAGAATAATTCCGTAAATTCCGCAAATTCCGTACTCAAATATAAATCCGTATAGATATGAAAAAAATCGCACTATTCGTACTTCCGTTCATCCTGATAGCCTGCGCGCAGAAGCAACCGCAGTACACATTGGTTTGGGAGGATGACTTTGAGGCAGGTGAACTGAATGCCGACTACTGGAACGTGGACGATAACGCCCGTGGCGGCGGTAATGCTGAGTTGCAGTATTATGCCCCGAAGAACGTGACGGTTGAGAAGCATCCGGTGAGCGGCGAAGGCTGCCTGGTGCTCAGCGCACAGCGCGAGGATTATTACTACACTACGGCGGATGGCAAGCAGGGGTATCGTCCGGCTACCTCGGGCAGGCTGAACACCCAGGACAAGGTGACGGTGGAGTACGGAAGAGTGGAGGCACGCATAGCGTTTCCATACACAGCCAACGGCTTGTGGCCGGCGTTCTGGTTGCTCGGAAACAACCTGGCTACCGATCTTGGCGACAGCGACGATATAGATAAGCGCGTGGCTGAACTGGAGGCACAGGGCAGAGTAGTGTGGCCTAAGTGCGGAGAGATAGATATATGCGAGATGGGACACAAGAACGGCATCCTCAACGGCACACAGGATCGGTACTTCAACGGCGCTTGCCATTGGGGCGAGAGCTGGAACAACGGTGCGTACCCCAACGTGGGACAGTTCCATACATGGGACTATCCGGTGCAAGGAGATTTCCATCTGTTTACGCTCGATTGGACGGAGGACAGCATAGCTATGTATCTGGATTTGGACAAGTATCCTGATGCCAAGCCGTACTTTGAGTTATCGCTGCGCGGCAAGGACATCAATGAGCCGGGGCATTACTTCAACCACCCGTTCTATCTGGTGCTGAACCTCTCGGTGGGCGGATTCTTTCCCGATATGCCGAACCCCGAGAAGTACTCCGACGTGATCGACAAATCGCTGCTCGACCCCGTCACAGCCCTGTCCGAGGACGGCAGTCCTGTAAAAATGTATATAGATTATATTCGAGTATATGAAATTAAGCATTAAAGAGAAGTTAGGCTATAGCCTTGGTGATACCGCGTCGCACTTTGTGTGGGACTTGGTGGGTTTTTGGTTGTTGATATTTTATACCGACATCTACGGTCTGTCTCCGGCATTGGCGGGCGTGATCATGTTCGTCGGCAGTATATGGGATGCAATCATGGATCCTATCGTAGGTATTATCTCCGATCGCACAAGCAGCCGTTGGGGTAAGTTCCGTCCGTACCTGTTGTTTGGTTCGGTGCCTTATGCCATATTGGCCGTACTGGCATTCACGACTCCGGAGTTCGGACTGAACGGTAAGTTCGCTTATGCGCTGATCACCTGTCTGTTGCTGCGCACGGCGTATGCGTTTGTCAACCTGCCGTACAGTTCGCTGTCGGCGGTGATGACCGACGACTCGAGCGAGCGTGCAGGACTGAACACCTACCGTTTCATCGCGGCGTATATCGGTCAGTTCGTGGTGACCGGTGCAGCGTTGTACTTCGTGAAGTGGCTGGGCGCTATCGGCAATGACGGTGTAGTCAATCAGGCGCAGGGTTACCAATATACGGTAGCGATGTTCGGCGTGCTGAGTATAGCGTTCTTCCTCATTACTTTCGGTACTACGAAAGAGCGCGTGCCGCAGCCCGAGAAGCAGGACAACAACGTGATGAAGGATTTCAAGTATCTGTTCATGAACAAGGCGTGGATCGTGCTGACCTGCGTGGGTATCGTTTCATTCATCATGTTCGCCATGCAGAATGCTGCTATAGCCTATTACTTCAAGTACTATATTCACGATGCCGAAAATGTGCAGCTGTTCAATGTGTTGGGTACAGTGGCGCTGATTGTAGCCCTGCCGGCATCCAAACCGCTGGCAAAGAAGTTCGGCAACAAGACGGTATATATTATGTCGAGCGTGGTATCGGGTGTGTTCTTTGCGCTGATCTTTGTGGCGGGCGACAATCTGCCGCTGGTATATACGTTTAATATATTGGCAAAGATGGCTTATGCTCCGGCAGTGCCGCTGCTATGGACCATGCTGGCGGACGTAGCTGACTATGGCGAGTGGAAGTTCAATCGCCGGACTACGGGACTCTGCTTCTCGGCATCGGTGCTGGCGCAGAAACTCGGTTGGGCGATAGGCGCTGCGGCAGCAGGTTGGCTGCTGAGCGTGACGCACTTTGTGGCGAACGCCGATGTGCAGAGCGACACGGCAATGATGGGTATCCGTCTGCTCGTGAGCGTTATTCCGGGCGTGCTGTATGCTTCGTGTGCACTCGTGATGTTGTTCTACAACCTCGATAACGCCACCATGGCGCAGATGAAAGAGGAACTCGATGCACGTCGTAATGCCTAAATGGCTAAATGACCCAATAAATGATCAAATGGTAAATGACTAAATGGTAAATAATATGGTGCAAGGCAAATATATTACTATTGAAGGTGAGAAGTGGTATGAGATAAGTAACTACGACCGCATGCAGCCGTTCTTTATCTCGATAGCGTCTGACAGTGACCTATGGATGTATCTGTCATCCACGGGCGGATTGACGTGCGGACGTCGCAGTCCGGACTTTGCACTCTTCCCGTACTACACCGACGACAAGATAACGCAGAACTATCCTTATACAGGTTCGCGGACGCTCGTGCGTGTGAAGCAGAAGTTTGAAGACGGAAGCGAGCATCAATTCCTGTGGGAACCATTCTGCATGAACAAGGAAGCGCTGTATGATATAGAGCGGAGAGTATGCAAGTCGGTGATAGGTGACAAGATCATTTTTGCCGAGTTCAACAAGAGCCTCGGGTTGGTGTTCTCGTACTCATGGCAGCCGGCAGACAAATACGGCTGGGTAAGGAAGGCAAGCATTGGAAATTTATCCGATGAGCCATGTACTATAGAGGTGATCGACGGTGTGCAGAACATATTGCCGTCAGGCGTCAACCGCCAGACGCAGAATGTGTATTCGACACTGGTGGACGGCTACAAAAAGATCGAGCAGGTGGAAGGAACGATGCTTGCCTTGTACCGCATGGAAGCGATCATGGTCGACAAGGCCGAGCCGAGTGAGAGCCTGACCTGCAATACGGTGTACAGTATCGATACCGAAGATTTTGAGCTACTCACTTCTTCCATGCAACTTGATGCGTTCCGTAACGGGGAAAGTGTTCATCCTGAACCCGAATCGAAAGGTGTACAGGGCGCGTACCTGCTGCACAAACAGATGAACTTGGAGGCAGGTAAGAGCCAAGATTGGCTCATTGTGATGGATGTAGAGAAAGACGCTTGCGATGTGCGCGCCATGCTGGAAGAGATAGCCAAGCCCGATCACAAGCAGCAAGTGCTGGATGCTTTGCATGCGACGACCGCCAATATCCGTGCAATCGTGGCGCATAACGACGGTGTGCAGACAACAGGCGATGAGGCGCAGGACGCACGGCACTTTGCCAATGTGCTGTTCAATACGATGCGCGGCGGATACTATGCCGACGATTATACGATCAACACACGGGCGTTTGCACATCACGTGAGCATCTTCAACAAGCCCCTGTACGAGCAGTACAAAGCGATGTTGGAGTCGCTGCCCGAACGGATGAAACGCGATGAGTTGGAGAACCGCATCATCGACTGCATGGATCATCAGTTGCACCGTTTGTTTATGGAGTACTTGCCGCTGACTTTCTCGCGTAGGCACGGTGATCCTTCGCGTCCGTGGAACAACTTCGATATCCGCGTCAAGGACAAGGTAGGCAATCCGCTGATAGCTTATCAGGGCAACTGGCGTGACATCTTCCAGAACTGGGAGGCGTTGTCAGCATCGTATCCGGGCTATACCAACGGTATCATAGCCAAGTTCCTGAATGCCACAACAGCGGACGGCTACAACCCCTACCGCATCACGAACGAGGGCATAGAGTGGGAGGTGATCAATCCCGACGACCCGTGGTCGAACATCGGTTACTGGGGTGACCATCAGATCATCTACCTGAGCAAGTTGCTCGAGCTGAGCAAGGAGCATGACCCGAAGGCACTGGTAGAGATGTTGGGCATGCGAGAGTATGCTTTTGCTGCAGTGCCTTATAGGATCAAGAGTTATGCGGAGATTGTAAAGAACCCGAAGGATACGATTTGGTTTGACCAGGAGGCGCATGAGCGTATCCTTGCCAAGGTAAAAGAGTACGGACAGGATGCCAAACTGCTGATGGACAAGAACAATCAGCCGCTACTCGTTACGGGCGCAGAGAAACTGCTTATCACCTTGCTTGCCAAACTGTCGAATCATATCCCGGGTGCGGGCATATGGATGAACACCTTGCGACCCGAGTGGAACGATGCGAACAATGCGCTGGTAGGTAACGGCGCGTCGGTAGTGACGGTTTGCTATATGCACCGGTATATGCAGGTGCTCAAAGAGTTGTTTGCCGAAGCAGGCGATGCGACGTATGCCGTACATGCGGAAGTAGTGCGGCTGATCTTTGAGATAATGACGGCAGCTATACCTTTGTCGAAAAAGAATTCCGGTTCCCGCTCGTTGGAGCAGATGATTCGCCTCTATACGGACGGAGTGGGCATTGCAGGTGAGCACTTCCGCCAGGCGGCATATGAAGGGTTCAACGGAGCCCTATTGGAACTCGAAGCTTCGAAGATCTGCGAGTTCCTGGATGCTATGTTGGCTATGACAGGTTGGACAATCAAGGCCAACCAGCGCGAGGATGGTTTGTACGACGCGTATAACCTCGTGAAGTTTACGGACGACAGGATAGATGTTACCTCGCTGTATGAGATGCTTGAGGGGCAGGTGGCAGTACTGTCGGCACGATACCTCAGTGGCGAGCAGGCGGCTGACCTGCTGGATGCGATGCGTAAGTCCGAACTGTACCGTGAGGATCAGCAGAGTTACATGTTGTATCCGAATAGACGCAGAAAGTCGTTCCTCGAGATGAACAATATCCCTGCCGAGGCAGCCGAAAGGCCGGAGGTAAGAAAGTATATAGGCTCGGCAATCAGGCAGGACTGCGAAGGCGGCTTGCATTTCGATGCCAGGTACCGCAACGCCAACGAGTTGCCGGAAGAACTCAAGGATCTGTACGAGCAGGTATTCAACCACCACGCCTTCACCGGCCGTAGTGGTACGTTCTACAAGTACGAAGGCTTGGGCTCTATATACTGGCACATGGTAAGCAAACTGCTGCTGGCGGTAGGCGAGAATATCCGTGCCGTCAGCCAAGATTGGCTGACACCTAATCCCACGCGTGATCGCCTAATAGCGCAGTACAGGGAGATCAAGGAAGGCTTGGGACTGCACAAGAGTCCGGAGCAATACGGCTCGTTCCCCTTCGATGCCTACAGCCACACGCCGGCTATGGCGGGTGTGCAGCAGCCGGGTATGACAGGCCAAGTGAAGGAAGATATCCTCTCGCGGTGGTTTGAACTGGGCATAGAGGTGAAGGGTGGCGCGATACATATCGATCCGCAGATGCTGCGTGAGCAAGACTTCCAAGACGGACAGTTGTCGTTCACGTATTGCGGCACGAAGTTCGTATATCACCTGGCAGACAAGAGCGAAGGCCTGGATATACCCGCAGCTGAGGCGGCACATATCTTCGCCCGCGACGGCCAAGTGAAGCAGATTGACGTAAAGATTAAACTCTGACAGGTATGAAACGATTGATTGTATTGCCATTGATAGCCTTGCTGATAGCAGGTTGCTGTAGTAAGGTTAAGACCACCGAGGTTCGTGTGACAAGCGAGGCGGGCGACAAGTATGCCTTGAAGGAGGCTATATCGTTCCGCAAGGGGCAGTCACCTATGCCGCTGGTGACCGTTGATCCCACGGATGAGCGTCAGACGATCGACGGCTTTGGCGCATCGATCACCGAGAGCTCGGCGTTCGTCTTGGCGTGTCTTACACCCGAGCAGAGACGAATGGTGATTGGCGAACTGTTCGGAGAGCAGGGCGCAAACTTCTCGGCTACGCGAACGGTGATCGGATCGAGTGACTTTACGCTGCTGGGACATTACAGCTACGATGACGTGCCGGGCGATGAGGCGCTGGAGCACTTCTCGCTGGCTGTGCATCAGGACGGCTGGCGGCAGGCGGCTTACCCGCAGGTGAAAGATGAGCAGTTCGATATGTATCAGTTCATCACGGAGGTGGCAGCACTGAAAGCGGGTCAGGAGGATAAGACCTGGCGGCTCATGGGTTCGCCCTGGACTGCACCGGCGTGGATGAAGGATAACAACCTGTTCTTCGACAAACAGAACCGTCGAGGCGGAGCATTGCTGCCGAAGTATTATGATGCGTTTGCGCGGTACTTTGCCAAGTACTTGCAGGTATACAGAGAGGCTGGTGTGGAGTTCTGGGCTGTGACGCCGGAGAATGAGCCGATGGGTAATGACGGTTCGTGGGAAAGCATGGATCTGTCGCCGGAAGCAGAGGCTACGTTCATAGGCGAGCATCTTGGACCGAAGTTGGCGCAAGACTTTCCGGATGTGAAGATCTTCTGCTTCGATCAGAATACGTTTGAGGCAGACCGGTACACGGCAGCGGTGTATGACAACAATGCTGAGGCGCGCAAATACACGGCCGGAACGGCATTGCACTGGTACGGATCGACCATCTCGTGCTTCCCTGAGATTCTGGATTCGCTGCACACCTTGTATCCCGACAAGATACTGATGCATACGGAAGGTTGCGTGGATAACCTGGGCAGACCGGGGTGGCCGGGAGTGAGTGACTATGCAGGGTATCAGGAGAGCGGGTGGTTCAACAACGATGCTTTCTGGTGGGGAGAAAATGCAACGGACTGGGCATACTCAACGCCCTGGTGGCCGGATTGGCATCCGAAATATTCGCCGGTACACCGATATGCGCAATATATCATCGATGGCGTGAACCATTGGATGACGGGATATATCGATTGGAACTGCGTGCTGGATTCGATAGGCAGTCCGACGCATGTGCATAACCATTGCGGCGCACAGGTGATGGTGGATTATAACAATGACATTATTTACTTTACACCGTATCACTATGCGTTCCGCCACTTCTCGCGGAGTATGCGTCCGGGAGATAAGGTGATTGGGGTTAGCATCTTGGCAGAAAATCACGATCTGCATGTATGTGCAGTGAAAAAGCCGGATGGCAGTTATGCTATTAACATGCTCAACAAAGCGCAAGAGCCGCAGTCGTTCAACCTGCAGTTGGGTGAGTACTTTGCAACGATCCATCTGCCCGCAAACTGCGTGCAGACGATACAGGTATCATTACCGGAATAATACAAACCAAAAAATACAAACACATGAAAAAATTATCACTCTTAACTGCGCTATTGTGCGCGAGTTTGTTGACTTTTGCCGATGCTGTCGAATCGGAGTATTGCGGTTATTCGGGCAACGAAACGAAAAGCGGTAACACGTATGTCACGTTAACATGGGAGACCTTGGATAATGGCGACGTGCAAATTACTATGGGGAACGGTGAAGGATCCAGTTCCTGCAGCTTCCGTAACGGTGGCTTTGAAGGCGGAATAGATGCCTTTATTGTAAGTACCGACAATTTTGAGACGAGCAGCCCTGCCTCCAACTACTTTACGGCAGAAAAAGTGTATTCGGGCAATACGTTCACGTTGGTGAAGACTGCCAACCTGCCATTAGGCTGCAAGATCAAGCATGTTGGTGCCGGCCATGCATTAGCTTGGACTGTGAACGGTGCCGACGCTTATACGTTTCCTGACTTCGTATATACGTACGGAGGTGTATGTTCGGCCGAGGTGGTGTTGACCTCGCTCGTTCTTTCGGCAAGCGATAATATCGTGAAGGTGAATGAGAGCATAGAGTTGACCGTTCAGGCGCTTGACCAGTATGGTATGAGTATGGATGCAGAGGTTAATCTGTCAGTCAACCCGACCACAGCAGGAAACATTGAGAATAACGTATTTACAGCTGCTCAGGTAGGAGTGGTTACTATAACTGCCACCTCCGGGACATTATCCAAATCCCTGACGCTGCATATTGTACCCAGTGATAACCTGGCTTTGAGTAAGGCCGTTGAGGCAGGTTACAATCCTGGCAATGCCGCTGAGCAGGCTACTGCAGCCAATGACGGCAATAACAATTCGGCATGGGTAACGTGGGCAGACCAGCCGACAGATAGTGAGTGGTGGTACGTAGATCTGGAGGACAAGTATAACTTGACCGGCATTGAAGTGCTGTGGGGTGCTGATTACTCGACGAACTATATTATCCAAGTTCGCGATGCAGCTCCGTCGGCTGACGATAAGGCTGATGATGAGGCTTGGGAGACGCTGGCTACGCAGACTTGCAGTGCAAGCAATCAGGCTCTCTATACGAACCTGGCAGGAGCCGGCAGGTATGTACGTATTCACTCGCTGACCCGTTCGGCTAACTGCATCAGGATGCGCGAGGTACGCATTTTCGGTACGGAATATGTTGATATGACGGATAGTGAGGCGCCGGTAATGGTATCGGCTACTGAAGACAGCAAGACGTGGAACAAGGTTGTGCTGGCAGTGAGTGCAACAGACAATGTGGGCGTAACGAAATATCACGTGGTGGATGCCGCGAAGTCGATTGATATGTCGCTGACAGCCGAGGACGGTAAGATTACCGTTACGGGATTGAGTGCCTTGACCTCGTACAATTTCACAGTTACTGCTCTGGATGCCGCACATAACGAATCGGCTAATAGCATTGCGGTGGCAGTAACAACGAAAGCCAATGTACCGAGCGTTGCCGCTCCGGCACCTACCTGGCCTGCCGCGCAGGTGAAGAGTATATATAGCGACGCATATGAGTTTGCACCGGCTTCGCTGGTAAGCTACAACGAAGGCTGGTGGAACAATCCGAACATGACGGTAGAGGCCATCGGTGAAGACCAATATCTGCATTATGACCTGTATCGCAACGGCATGATCGGAGGGCAGTTTGCCAAGACATCGGTAATAGGCATGGAAAAGATGCATATTGATGTATATGCTTCAGCTGCGGGATCGATCACGTTCCGATGGATTACAGAAGGTGATGCGGAGGCCATCAATCAGACGAAAAAGACCCTTACTTTGGTAGCTGAGCAGTGGAACTCGTTCGACATCGATCTGGCTGACTTTGGTGAGCATAATTGGGCAAATCTGTTCCAGTATGCGATAGAAGGCTACGAGGCAGGCGGCTTGGTTGGCGAGCATATAGCGGTGGACAACCTGTATCTGTATCGCGAGACGGCTCTGGTTGACGAAGAGGCTCCGACGGCTGTGACGGCTCAAGTAGCGGCTGCTTCGTATTTCCTTGTGCAGCTCTCTGTTTCTGCAACGGATAACTCGGGTGCTGTAAACTTCGTGGTAAAGAACGGCGAAGAGGAAGTGGCAACGGGTGCAGGCGCAAGCGGAGCAACGGTGAATATTATCGTATCGCACCTGACCCCGAGTACGCAATACACATTCAGCGTGATAGCAAAGGATGACGCAGGCAATGCTGCTGAGGCTGTGGCTGTGCCGGCTGCGACGATAGCAGCTCCTGCTGCGGCTCCGAGACCGAGCTTCACGGACAAGACGGCTGTGGCTGTGTTCTGCGATGAGTTGGACGGTGCTCCGGCAATTGTTTTCGGTAACTGGGGACAAAATACCATCGCGCAGGTTGTAGAACTGGCAGAGGGTGATCATGTCGTGTTTGGTGCGAACTTCAACTTCCTGGGTTGGGAGTTGGCTCCGGCAGTGGATGCAACAGACATGGAGTACTTGCATGTTGATCTGTTCTCTCCGAACATCACCTCGCTGTTCGTAACGCCGATCAGCCCGAATCGCGAAGGTCGTCACGATATTACGTTGACACCTAACGAGTGGAATAGTGTGGATGTAGCATTGTCGGTATTTGAGGCAGCGAACATCAATTGGAGTAATGTCTTCCAGTTCAAGTTCGCGGACGCATCGCCGGTAGGTGGTGAACTGTTCATCGACAATGTATATTTCTACAAGTCAACGACCGGAACGGGTGTAGAGAACACCTGGAGCGCAGGTGCAGTAAGCAAGTTTATCGAGAATGGTGCGCTGTATATCGTGCGTGACGGAAAGGTTTACAGTGTACAAGGTGTGCTTGTTCGCTAAACAGAAGGCATAGGCGGCTGATTACCGCCTGTGCTTACTAAAAACAAATTATAAATTTTTAAATGTATGAAAAACTTATTCTCTTCCATCTTTGTAGCCGTTGCGCTACTGATGTCTGTTACTGCTCAAGCCAAGCAGTATTGTCATGAAACTCTTACGCAGGGTGATAACACGATCTATCTGACCTGCGAAAAACTCTCCGAGGGCAACTACCAGATTGTTATCGAGGCGGATGTCGATCTCGCCGGTCTCGGCGGCTCGTTCTGCGAAGTCAATGGGGTAGGCGGCTATCAGCTCAATGCTCCGGGGCACTTTGTTATCTCCGAGAATAACCGCAAGATCACTTGTGCTATCGAATCAACAGCCGATCCGCGTATTTATACACCTTTGTATGTACTCATGCCGGGCGAGGTTAACTTCGGTGAGATTAATGACATTGAGTGGGGCTTGTGCAATGCTGATGACACCGAATATACGATCACGCTTATTCAACCCGTAGCCGGTGGCACTATTGCAGCCGACCTGGAGCAAGCTGTTTATGGCACTACGGTCACTCTGACTGCTATCCCTGCCGAAGGCATGCAGCTTGATGCTTGGGATGTAAAGGACGCTGACCAGAATGTCATAGCAGTCAGCCGTGCCGGTAAGTTCACTATGCCTGCATCCAATGTTACAGTTACTGCAACCTTCAAGGAAGAGGTTATTCTCACTCCGGCTACCTATTCGGGAACGCAAGCGGTGGAGAATGTAGCAACCTTCGCTTGGAGCATTACGCGCAATGCTGATCAGACCCTTACGTTTGACATCAGCTGGGACACCGAGGTTGTCGGCGCTGTTCCGCAGGTAACCGTGGGCGCTGTTCAGTTTGCAGGGATGAACGTAGATGGAATGTCGGCAAGTTATACAACCACCGACACCTTTGAGGATGGCGACAAGCCGACCATCTTCTTCTACGTAGCTTATGCCGGTGGTGCTGCCCGTATCGATGTAGATTATACTGTTGGTGAATCCAACTCCGAACCGTCATCTGTAACTAACGTAACCAATGACTCCCGTGTTACGAAGAGAATTATTAATGGTCAGCTTATTATAGATCGAGACGGTGTGCGCTACAATCTCTTAGGTGCAGTTGCCGAATAAAATGACATGGCACTATTGGCACTTTTGGCACTATGATGGTAGAAAGTGCCAAGAGTGCCAAAAGTGCCAATGCAAATTTTTTATCTATTGAGAGTCTTTTTGCATGACTCAATACGAAAAAATAGGTAAAATCGTTAGAGATTCGTTAAAGATTGGTTAGATATTGGTTAATGATTATCAGAGGCAACACACTATCAAAAGCATATCTAATGAGACTCTAAAACTAATAAGAATTAACTAAAATCATTATACAATGAAAAAAATACTAACAATCGTTGCATTCCTCTGCGCAAGCATGGCTATGTTTGCTATAGATTGGAGCAGCTATGCATGGATTGGTAATGGTACAGGCAATGCTTCCTATACCGAGAAATTCAAGGCTAACGTAACTCCTTCCGGGATGACAATCAATAACTTACAGGTAAATGCGACTAAGAATTGCATTCACGTTATTTGTCCAGCTGCAGTTTTTGGTGCCAGTTCTTTAGACGCAAGTGAATATCATACAGAAGGTGCCGGTCTATTTCTCCATTTAGATGCATTTAAGGCTCAGGAAACAGAATTCACGTTAGTTTGTAACGGTACCACTTACACGTTCACCGTTTATTATGCAGACGGTGAACCGGAAGATCTGACAGGATTCAACTTGGCTAAAAACAAGACTGTGACTGCCGGTCATTCAGCGTCGCCGGCTGTAAATGCCAACGATGCCGATGTTAATTCGCGTTGGGGGTCTGAAGGCGGACAACATTATGCCGCTGTTGGTGATGCCGCGGAGGATTGGTGGTTCGTTGATCTTGGTGGATTCTATGAAATACAACAAGTAAAAATCCTGTTTGAGAGG
>Ga0310696_10002721_pt1 | contig 22898 bp, 15 predicted proteins | sample AusTroGonzalo_MG_4_FD_203885 | JGI IMG/M metagenome (GOLD analysis project Ga0310696, IMG submission 203885) | Bovine rumen microbial communities from tropical cattle in Woodstock, Queensland, Australia - Gonzalo_02 (v2) (version 2) | ecosystem: Host-associated > Mammals > Digestive system >...
AATCACAAAGGGACGTTCGTTGTCACTTGGTAAATTCAATGGTGATAATTCTAATTCCATATCTTATAGTATTTTTTCGATTCTTTCTAATGCTTGCTTGATCTTTTCTTCTTTGGCACAGAGCGAGATGCGGATGTAGCGCTCGCCGTTACTACCGAAGATAAAGCCTGGGGTGATAAACACGCGGGCCTCGTGCAGCACACGCTCTGTCAGGTCCTCAACATTCTGGATGTCGGCAGGAATCTTTCCCCACAGGAACATACCCACCTGATTCTTGTCGTAGGTACAACCCAGCACATCCATAATCTTCTCGGCCCACTGGCGGCGACGCTTGTAGTTATCGATGTTGAACTCGCGATGCCAAGCCTCGTCGTTGTTGTTCAACGCCTCGGCAGCAGCCAACTGAATGCCACGGAAGGTACCACTCTCAATGTTACTCTGAACCTTCAGTATCCACTGGATAAACTGTGGGTTCGACAAGCACATACCTACACGCCAACCGGGCATGTTATGACTCTTCGACATCGAGTTGAACTCAATACAGCAGTCCTTGGCGCCTGGCACCTGCATAATGCTCATGTGCTCCTCGCTCAGGATAAACGAGTAAGGGTTATCGTTCACCACCACAATGTTGTGATCCTGGGCAAACTTCACCAGTCGCTCGTAGGTTTCCATACAGGCACGTCCGCCTGTAGGCATATTGGGATAGTTGGTCCACATCAGCTTCACCTTCGAGAGGTCCATCTTCTCCAGCTCGTCGAAATCAGGCTGCCAACCGTTGTCCTCACGCAGATTGTAGTTTACGATTTTGGCACCCAGAATCTTGCTGAGCGATGTGTAGGTGGGATAGCCGGGATTGGGCACCAGCACCTCGTCGCCAGGGTTTACAAAGGCCAAGGTTACGTGCAGAATACCCTCCTTCGAACCAATCAGCGGCAGCACCTCGGTCTTCCAGTCAAGATCTACGTTGTACCAACGCTTGTAGAACTTAGCCATGGCCTCGCGCAGTTCGGGAGTACCCACTGTTATCTGGTAGCCGTGTGCATCGGGCAGCTTAGCCACCTCGCACAGCTTTTCGATGGTGCGCTCCGATGGTGGCATGTCGGGACTACCGATAGCCAATGAGATAATATCCTTACCTTCGGCGTTCATCTGCGCCACCTCCTTCAGTTTCCTGCTAAAGTAGTACTCCTGTACCAAACTTAATCTATCTGCTGGTTGTATCATAATCTTTGAACTTTGAGCTTTAAACTTTGAACTTTTAATTCGTTTGTTTGCCGTCTTTGTATTCGCCGAGAATCTTCAGCGCCTTTGTCAGTGGGATGATGGCATCCACCGCCTGACGGTATCGTGTAAGATCATCGTACATCACATCTACGTAGAACAGGTACTCCCACTCCTTGCCGATGATGGGCAGACTCTGGATTTTGGTAAGATTGATGTGATAGAACGAAAGGATGGCCAGTACGTGTGCCAGCGAGCCCTGCTCGTGAGGCAGAGAGAACACAATACTGCTCTTATTAGTCTCGGTTAGCGGACGTAGCATATCAGCCTTGTTGGTATTGCTCACCACCAGGAATCGGGTAAAGTTGTGCTTATTATCCTCAATATGGTCTTCAAGAACTTTCAGTCCATACAGTTTAGCAGCCTCAGCGTGACAAATGGCAGCCCATCCGCGCTTCTGTCCCTCGGCTATCATCTTGGCCGAACCGGCAGTATCCTCAGCTTCAACATTCTTAAGCTGTGGATGATTACTCAGGAAGTTACGACATTGCATCAGGGCCACAGGATGTGAGTGTACCTCGGTAATGGTGTCCCAATCGTCCTCGGGCAAGCAACAGATACTGTGGGTGATGTGCAGCTTGTGCTCACCAACAATGGCGGTACCACTATCGCGCAGCAGCTCGTAGTTGTGTAGCAGACTACCGGCTATCGTATTCTCGATAGCCAACATACCTATTACTGTAGGATCCTTCTGCATTTCCTGGAACACCTGCTCGAAGGTGCTGCAGCAAATAAGCTGTATCTGCTCGCCCTCAAAGTACAGATGCGCTGCAATGTCGTGGAACGACCCGATTAATCCTTGTATCGCAATTCTCTTCATTATCTAACTTATATATTTCAATTATCAATTTAAAACAAGTCCCGCTATCACTTGATTGTGAAGCGGGACCTTGTTGTTTATCTTTTCATTGTCATAAGTTGAATTTTACACGCAACTTCCCGCTTCACAGTTCCCTGCAAAGTAAAAGTAATAGCCGTAAAAATAACTGTTCAACATTGACATAATTCTCGCATTTTTTGTTTACGGGTGCAAAAGTATAGTATTTTTGCGAAACAAACAAAAAAAATGGCAGAAATTTTGCAATTTCTGCCACAATTTGTTATTTTTTGCGCAATTTTCCGTCAAAAACGTTATTTCACGCAGTCGGTTCGTTTAGAAATCCAAACGGTAGAATATGTTTGGGAATGAAATACCACCATCGTCGATACGTACATCACGAGTACTCAAGTCGAAACGCTGGTACTGAGGAGCCTTATTACCCAATACATTCAAACCTTCAAAGGCAAAGGTATGGCTCACCTTCTTCTTGTTGATCTTGTAGCTCACGGTCAAATCGACAATACCTGTAGGATCGAAACGCTTTGTGAATGTCTCACCTTCCTTATAAATAGGATTATCGTCGATGATACCCATATCCATACGGGCACGCATCTTCTCTACGTCAGCAGGTGAATAGCGCAAACCACCCTGGATGCTGTACTTAGCACTAACGTTAAGCACGTTCTTGCCAATCATCCACTCCTTACCACCTAAGATCTTGAACATGAAACCACGGTCGTAAAGCTGATTGTGCCATACCTTATCCAGTCCGCGATACTCTGACTTATAGAGAGAGAAGTTAACCTGACCGAAGAAACCACGAGTCATATAATGCTCTACAGTAATATCTCCGCCATAGTTACGGGTGTTACCCTTGCCAACCAATGGCTCGTCGGTATAATTGAAGTAGCGGTTGGTAACACAATAGGTGCTACCATTAATACCCACTGGTGTATCGAATCCATACTCGTAGAAGGCGTTAATGCGTAACGTAATATTGCTGTTAAACTTGTGCATGTAAGTAGCATGCAAGTGGTGAGCTTTACTCAGTCCAAGGTCTTTATTAGGTGTATTACCAGCTTCATCGCGATAGAAGTAAGTGTCGAGTTTCTCTATCATAGAGTGCAAACCATAGCCCATCGAGAAACTATTTTTCTCGTCGGGTTCCCACTTAAAGCTTACTCGAGGCTCTACCGACAAGTTCTTTGAGAGCAGGAAGTAGTTACCAGAGACACCTGCAGAGAGGCTGAAGTTTTGGCTCAATTTAAAGATGTTGTGCCAGAACACATTAGCCAAACCAGTATTATCCTTCATCTTAGAGTATTCTTTCATGGGGTTCACCGTATCATAGAGTTTGTCGTGCGACTTATAGTAGAGGTCAAAGAAACGGTGCGAGTATTCACCACCAAACTGTGTAAGCCACTTATTGGTTACCTGCTTAGAGAACTCTGTGTTAATAATCAGTCGGTCTTCGTTCATCTGCTGCTGACTGAAGGGATACAGATGCTTCTTAGGATTATCAGGATCCTCAAAAGCCAGAGGTGTTTTAATTACGTCATTCGCATCGCGAGCAAATCCGTAGTAAAGCATATCGCTCTTCAGGTGCTGCATGTTGTAAGCCACCGTAGTGCGCCAAGTCCATTTGTTGTTAAAGTAGATTTTGTGAGATGCACCTGCCAAAATCTGTGTCAGTTTACTATCATTATCAGAGGCATCGTAAACAGAATGTACGTCTTCCAACTTTAAGGGATCGTCATGGTTCGTATCGTGAAGAGCCAGACCAAAGAGAGAGAATGTACCAGCACGTTTGGTTGGGAAGTTCAGTTTAACCGAGAAATCCTGGAAGCCCATGTGCGACCCCTCTGTATCTACCAAGCCCAGTTTATCTACAAGCGAAGTAAAACCATAGCGGTAATTGATAATATAACTACTATTGTTCTTTCGTGAAATAGGACCCTCGAGTGTCAACTCTTCCGATACAGTACCTATCTGAAGAATATTCTCGTGCTTAGAGTTGTTACCCGAACGCATCTTTACATCGAACACACCACTCAGGGCATTGTTATAGTTGGCATTAAAGGTAGAAGTAAAGAAGTCGCTGTTACCAATCACATTCGAGTTCAAGCCACTCACCAGTCCGTAACCTGCGTTCCACATATCGTTAAAGTGGTTAGGTGTGAATACCTCAACACCCTCAATACGGTACTGCATACGTTCGGGAGCATTTCCGTGAATAGACAGTCCGCTACCACCAGGTTCACCCGACACACCGGCAAACGACATTACCAATCTGGCAGGGTCATTATAACCACCAGCAAATCGGCTGGCCTCCTCCATCGAGAGCATCACACCACCTGTAAGTACCGATGGGTTAACGGTAGCCTCTTTGTTTACACGTGGACGAACAACCACTTCCTTCAGCTCGGTGCTGTTCTCACGTAGGGCAACATCCAATAATACCTCTTTAGCACCCACAATGAGCTGTTCTTTCAGTATGCTTGGCTCATAGCCAATGTAATTTACCTCGATAGTAAAACGTCCACCCTTACTTAATTTAATAAGGTAGTTACCATCATAATCGGCCACAGCAGCTGCATTCTCTAGCTCAACGACCTTTACTGTAGCACCAATCAGTGGTTCGCCAGTGATAGCATCAGTTACTGTACCTCGCACAACCTGTGCGGTTACATTCTGATAGCCGCATGATAGGATGGCGGCAAGCATCCACAGTTTCAATCGTTTCATAATAGTTATCGTTTAAATTGAGATTTAAGTTTCAATATACGTCGTACGCTATTGTCTATACGCGATTCACTCAGTCTACCGTCTTCCACAGCTTTTACCACAGCATCAAATGCCTCAACAAAATGCTGTGGTCCCAGTACGATGTCGGCACCAGCCTGCAGTGTGCCCACAGCAGCTTCGGCATTGCTGTACTGTTGGGTAATGGCCCCCATCTCCATTGCATCGGTAATAATAATGTTGCGGTAGCCTAATTCGCCACGCAACTTGTCCTTTAGTATTACCGACGACATGGTAGCGGGAATATCGGCACCCGTCACGTTAGGCACGCCGATATGAGCTGTCATAATCAGCTGTGTGCCCCAGGCGATACCTGCCTTAAAGGTTATCATCTCACACCCCATCAATTCCTCCCACGTTTTCAGGCTTTGTGCATAGCCGTAGTGTGTGTCGGCCTTGGTGTCACCGTGTCCAGGAAAATGTTTCATACAGCCTGTCACGCCAGCATCCTTCAGACCCTGCAAGTAGTTTACTACCATCGTTGCAGCCACCTCCGGATTGTCGCTAAAAGCACGAGCGCCAATCACGATATTCTCGGGATTGGTATTCACATCGGCTACAGGAGCAAAATCAATATCAAAACCATAACGGTGCAGATAGGAGCCGATGGTATTACCACACTCGTAAGCATTCTGAGGATTGCCCGTTGCACCGATAGAACCCATAGACTCGTAAGTCTTCACATTGAAATTCTCATTCTTACCAATACGTGCCACACGTCCACCTTCCTCATCAATACAAAGCAATGGTGAACCATTCAGAGCACGTATCTGCGGTATAAAAGCTGCCAATTGTGTCTCGTCCTGAATATTATGGGCATAAAGGATAATGCCACCCACGGGGTAATTCTCGTTTACCCCAAGCATCGTTGCATTCACAGCCTGCAACTTTCTTTCTTTAAGCACATCGCCACTCGAGTCAATGTTACCTGCCTGATTAAAATGGATAGTTGTGTCGAGACATTCGGGGCGCACGAAGAAAAGTTGTCCAACCTTTTCACGCAGTGTCATGTTGCGTAGTTGGGTTTCCACTTCATCGGGATGCACCACGAAATTATCATCGTTCGAACACGAAATGAATATACTTGAGCCGCTAATTGTAAGGATGGCGGCTAACATCATTAGGTTAATTTTTCTCATTGTCGATTGTTTGTACTTTGTAGTTATTTACTTTCTTTCAATACATGGTACAAAAATACTTAAATTATTTGAATAAAGCAACGAAAAAACCATAATTTAACGATTTAGTCTGTTAAATTTTACTAAATAGCTATTAAAAGTCCCCATCAGCGACCAGCTATCTCTTATATTTTAGATATATGCAGTTAATGCCGTTCATGTATTTATGGTTAATATTTTTGCACACACGCGAAAGAACAGCACAGCGCAGGTTGCTTTCATCCATTTCCATAATATCGTCATCAACATATTTGTAAATAGGATTTCTCAAGGGGCCCTTACTCTTAACAACAATAATAAAATTGTTGGTTTTATCAATGATACGCACATCGAAGGTGTCGGTAGCGTTACGGTTGGGATTGGAATCAACAACCTCATAGAGCAGTTCCTCAAGAGCCATATCAACAGCTATGCCGTCATTCAATTCGCACAAATCAATAAAGGGGCGCACCTTTGTTAAGAGTGCATGTACATCGTCGGGATTGTAATGCACCGAGTAGGTAATAGAGGGATTCGAGGGCACCGTATTCTCCAGTGTAGGCCAGGCATAAAGATGATTTTTGTGATGCACCACGTAGGCCATAGCCATCATCACCATCAGCAGGAGCCAGGCAGTAAGGGGCAAGATATACCAGAGTAGTTCAGGTGTGAATAGGGCCATGATGACAATGACACCGATGGTTCCCGCGTTGGTCACGACCTCTATCCAGCGGCAAAGTTTCTTATGTCCCTGCACAAAGTATAGTTCGCTCAGTGTTTCTGAGATGGCATTGGGCAGGAAGGCAAGGCTCATTAGGCGCAATGGGGTATAGCACTTTTCTATCAGGTTGTCGTCGGCACCAAATAACCTTGCCAATAAATCAGGGAAGAGGAATATCAGCACGCTCACCACCAGCATCACCGCAATTAATAAGCGGAATATGCGTCGTATGAGCAGACGGAAGCTATCAAAATCCTCCTCGCCTATCAGGATGCCACCGATATTTCCGATAGCTGTATTCGAACCTGACAAGGCGAGCATGGAGATGGCATTAATCTGGAAATAGATGGTAAAGATATACATACCGTCGGCACCCAGTTTGCCAACAATCAGCGAGTTTACGGTAAAGGCCAATGCAGGTCCCAGAAACGCCGATATCAGCATGGGGATTCCGATGGAAAAACACTCCCGATACTGCTTGATGCTGCATATCTTTTCAGGTCGATGCAAGCGGAAGATATGGCTGTTCTTACGCATATAGCCTACCAGCGAGGTGAAAGCGAGCAGATTACTGACGGCTGTAGCATACGAAGCACCGGCAATACCCATGTCGAGGGCACCGCAGAACAGCAGGTCGAACCCAACATTAAGTATTTGCGAAATGACGATACGGCGAGTGATATAGGCCGGATTACCGTTGGTGATGACGTAGGATATGGGCACACCGCAGACAGCTACAATGAAGATAGCGAGAAATTCAGCATGTGCATAGGGCACAAGCATAGGCAGCAGGCGCTCGTCGGTGGTAGCCATGCCCACGAACTTATCAATAAAAGGCATTGTCAAGGCAAAGACAAGTAGGGAGGAGATAATGACATAGTATAGATGATTATTGAACACCCGATTCACTTTGTCGTAATTTTGGGCACCAATGCCTCGTGCGGTCAGGAAACTGGCACCGGCACTCATCATGCCAATGACAATAAACATGACTGACTCTATGGGCGTCCATATACGGACAACAGACAGTGCATCGGGTGACACCAGGTGCGTCACGACGACAGAGTCGGTAAGACCACCCAATTGGCTAATCAGAGCCGACATGACGGTCGCCAGGAAGAACGATCCGAACATGTTCTTCAATACATATTCATTCTGATGTATCATAATCTAATTTTCTTTCTAAATTCAGGTACTTTTTCTATGGGTTGGGCTGCCAGAAGTTCTTCTATCGTCTTGCCACCTAACGGATCATTGCCCTGCTCTATCTGCCGGCACAGCTCCATACGGATTTTTGCTGACTCACATACGTCACCTTCTATCTCGGGTAACGTAAAAGTACCGTCGATATGTTTTACAAAATGTTCGCCAGCATAACATGGTACGAGGCAATAACGGCAATAGTCGTGCCCGCCGCAGGCTGTAAAAGTTTGTTTCTGGTCGGCCTGGAGCATTTTCAGGCGCTGTGTACTCAGGATATCCTCCTTAAGCGATATGTGATGCAAATTACCAAAAGTAATGGGAATATTTCCACACCCACTCACCACTCCGCTGGGCGAGACGGTGATCGTGCCGTTGGCAGCACAGGGGAACCCGTTTTCACAGCCAAACTTATAGCCATCGGCTTTTCCATCCTCAGGCACATGACCTTTAACCAGCGCGTCCATCAAGATAATACGCAGGGCTTCTGGACGTGTCTGCAAGTGTTCTATCATCGACACATCACCGTCGGCACCAGGATGCAATGTACACGAAACCTCAATATCGGCACCCAAATCATAACTCAGCTTTCGCACACCATAATATGTGCGGGTATTCAGGCGGAATATGGATGTTTTCACATTCAGCGGCACAGGCCATTCTGCCAGTTCGCGCAGCGCCCACATCGACTGTTCCCACGAACCAGACTTACGAGTAATCTGGTCGTGTACAGCAGCATCGGTGCTATAGATAGAAACACTTATCTGGTACAATCCCATACGGGCCACGCGACGAATCTTCTCGCTGGTATTCAGCGCCTGGGCATTTGTAAACAAGTTCACAGCCAGATTACGTTCCTGCATATACTCAAGGATCTCCCAACAATGCGGATAGCTGAACGGATCGCCCCCCGTAACGGTAACCGAAGGTATTCCTAATTCTACGATTTCGTCTATCAGTCGCTTGTAGTCATCTAACGTCAACATATCTGGACACAAGCGGTGTTCCTCATGCAAATCGCTGCGGGCTGCCCCTTCGTTAAAGCAATGCAGGCAGCGCTCACTGCAAGCATAAGTAAGCTCTAAGTTCAACGAAACCTGTAGTTCCTTAGGCAGGGTTTCCCAATAATCGCCAACAGGTACACTGGTCTTCCCGCTTATGCAGGGCGGATAGTCCTTGCGGTACTGTTGCCACTCGGCATCAGTCCACACATGATCGTGTACAAGTCCAACAGGCATCAACTGTTCGCGACAAAATTCCTCTACCAGCTGTTCGGTAGCCCCCGTTAGCTGGGCGATATGAGCTATGTTGATGGGACACTCTCGCCTACCCTTCAATATTTCGTTTACCAGCAGGGCCGACACATCGCCAAAGGTATAGTTAGTGCCACGGGCTGTGTTGTACATCACAGCTCGCTGTGCCTGGCGATTATAAGCGCCGCATGTATATAGTGGACGAATATATTCCATCTCTATTATCTATTATCTTTAAATCTGTACACCGCCACTCCTATCATCGTTAACTTGTCCCTCATATACGTGTAGGCATCCATCCCCGCAAGTCCTAATCCATTTGTTGTGGCATGGTAGAAATGTAGCCTGCCCTCCATCCATTTGGCTATCAGCAAGTGCTTAATCTCCACGCCTCTCGCCCAGCTATGCTGGTCGCATGCCACCGCCAGGATGTCGCCATCGCGAATCACGCCCAGCTCCGAATCCTGCGGCATATTTAGCAGTTCACGGGGGATATAGGTAAAGTGCACACGCTGCTGCTGGCGAAGGGCGATGGCCTTGTAATTCTCTTCGTTCTCCATCTGTGGCGTAAACAGATGCTTATTCCTTGTCATATAGCTCGGCTGGATATCTATTACTCCCGTAAAGGGAAAGGCTGGTTCGTTGGGACTGATAAGCTCCACGAAGCCGTCTTTGATGGCCGACTGCATGATCCAGGTGAAGTAATGGTTACGGGTGGCAAACGAGATGACTCCGTTCTGGTAGTGCATGCGCTGGTAGTAGTCCTTCAGGTCGGCCAGCGTAGAGCGCCCGTCTCTGTAGCAGAGCGCCAGTGCCAACACATCCTCTATAACGGTGGTACAGTCCACCTGGCTCAGGCTCACTATCAGGTGCTCTTCCTCCATCGGCTGCGTAAACTCACTACAAATGCCGCCCTCCATCAGTTGGTGGAAGAAGTATTCCGTCAGCGGCATCGATTGGTCGACGTTAGTCATCGCACGCTGCAGTATCTGCTCGTTTTGTGCGTCAAACTGCTGTTCGTTACGACGTAGGCGTCGGCATAGTCTTTTCCAACTAAACCATCTCGCAATGCGGCCAACAGGTGTCCTCATACAGAAAACCAGCCACAGCGAGCGCAATGCCGCCAGTTGTTCGCGCCAGAAGTAGGGATTTTCCTTCACCTGCTCATAGTCGCTGATGTCGATGCCCCAGGCTTGATAATCCATCCATCCTGCAATGCGCAGCGCCCGGGTTATGTGGAAGCTGCTGGTCAGGACGTAGAAGCGGCTTTGCTGGTAATAGTTCCGCATGTTCCACACCGAGCGGAAGGTGTTATAGCCACAGGAGTCCACCACAAAGCGTTCTTCAGCGATATGGTATTCTTCCACTAATGTGCGGTAGATCATGGTGGTATCGGCACTGCAACCTGAGATGTAGAACATCCAGTCAGGATAAGCGTTGGCGAGAATGCTTACCAGTTTCACTCGCAACTGCAGGATAGGCGATAGCGAGTTGTCTGGTCTCAGTTTGGCACCTAACACCAGACAGACTTTCACGCCCTCAGGCAGTTGGCTACCCTTCAGCCCTTGCAGCTTGTCGTTATGTAGCTTAACATACCGCATTGCTTCATTCGTGCAATTTTTCCTCTATATCATGTAAAAGATCGAGCTGTTCCCTGACGCTGGTGGCAAACTCATCGCTGTTTTCCAAAATATAGGCCTTCAGCTTGTCGATGTCCTGACATGCCCGATGGTGCATCACCATGAAATGCAAGCCGTGTCCTTCGGCATCATGCCCGACACCATCGAAATAAGTCGCTCTGCTACCCAGAAGATCCATATTGGAACGTGCCCATAGATGGAAGATTCTGTCAGCCGCATAAGCCTTATAGTGGTCGGGATGACAATAGCAAACCAGCTCGTCAGGATGCTCTTCCAGATATTGGGTAATCACCGCCACCACCATTCGCCCCATCTCCTTATCAGGCGCACCGCCACGCTTTCCGTCGGCAAGCCTGAGCATAAAGTAGAGCACGCGATGACTGCCCATATTTGCCACCTCAATAAAATGAAGCACATAAAGGCGATTCGCAGCATTGTAAAACTCAACCGCCGAATCGCCTCGTTTCCTTAACACCAGTTTTGAAATGGTGTTGATCTTCGCTATTCCTTCTTCATGAATAGTATTCAAAGAGCAGATTTTAAGATCTTTTATTTGACATGCAGGATTTAAATGGATCATCAGAACGCTTCACATAATCGTCGAGCGTCAAAGTCTGCACAGTAATCAGTTCAACAGGTGATTTTCTAATTGCAAAAGGGTTGTCATTTTTACTCATAATCTTCTAATTTTAGGATTTCAATGCAAAGATAACTATATTTTCAAAAAGAATCCAACAAAATATGTTAATTTTGCTAAATTTTCAAAATATCAGGGCAAAACTACCACTGTGGGCAGAGAGCCAGGAGTAGCTGTATATTGGTATTTGGTTTTAAACTTGCCACTGTTAGCATCATACCATTTTTTTAAATCTTTAGTGAGGTCTGCTGCGCTCTTAAGTTCGCTGTCGCTGGCAAAATAGCAACCAATAATGGTACCCGAGTTCGCGCCAACCAACTGTACATCGTCGCCAGTGTAGTAGCAGGCATGAATGGTACCGCTGTTGGCACCTACAAGAGCGCCGCAGTTGTTGTCAGTATCAGTGCCAATGATTTTAGCATCGTCAATAACACGACAACCACCTATCATACCGCTATTGGTTTTGGCCAGAGCGCCATTGGCAATACTGTCAACACAGGTAATCTGCAACTGCTCTACACAGGCATGTTCGCCTATGGTAGCAAACAAAGGGTTACCACTCAGGCGATTAATAAAGCGGTCGCCACCTAAGAAAGTGCCTTGGAACTTTTTGCCAGTAGCGCCGATACTGGTCCAGGTCTTTCCCGTAGCGGTAGATGACTTCTGCATAGTAATATCGGCATCCAGTCGGATATATTTACCTTCGAAATCGAGGTTGCCGCTGTTTACCTCTTTTGCAAACGACAGCATCTGTTCAGCCGAAGTAATGCGGTAAGGCTTAGACGCGGTACCATCGTTGCCATATATATCAAAAACATTGTTGTCTTCTTTATAAAGCCAAATGGCATTGTCGGCAGTAACACCATCGGCGCAGGTGGTAACAGTCATATTATCTGTCATGTAAGTTGACTTTTTACGCAGCTCACCTAAGTCGGGTGTAGCCTCAAAACTCCAATCGCTGTACTGGGCACCGGTAAAGATCTGCTCGTCCTGATGGCTCAACGTAATATTTAGCGTGGTACTCTTACCCGAGTGGAAATACACCTTCTTAGAGAATGCACCCTCATAGTTTTTTTCTAACGGCTCACCATTGGGATTCATGGGGTTGGGATAGGTAACGGTAAACGAGAACTTGAGTTGCTCGTTACCCTGAGGCACAGCGAGTCCGTAGAACGTAAAGGTACGGCTTTGATCCTTGCCTTCGCCAGCAGTATTGGGACACCAGAGTTTGATGTTTTCTGCAAAGGAGGCGTTATCAGCCACCTTGAGTGAATCTGTCTCGCCATCCCACACAAATTTAGTAGGCTGATTAGTCAGCTTCATATCACTCACCGTAACCTTGACATCGGTAGCACTGGAGCTGGCAGCAAAGTTCTTGATATTTACTATCACATGTACATTGCTCAAAGCATGGGTAAGGTTCACCTTAGCCGAAACGTGATCAGGAGATGTAACATCCTTGTTACAGCAAAGCAACAAGTCTTCCTTTACGATATCGTCGTTACCACCAGTAAAATCGGTTGTTTTCAACTCACCCTCGTAGGAACCTTCGGTAGTACCTGGCGTCCAACTATAATCAGCCGACGGCAGGCAATAACCCATAAAGGTGTGGAACGATGCACCATCGGTCCAGTAAATCTTCTCAGGGTCTTCCTTGGGGTCGGTAGCACCATTGCTCACACGGCTCCAGCTACCATCCTTACCATTTGTCGTATACTTGTAGTGGATATTCTTGTATTTGAAAGAATTGAGTGGTTCATTGGTACGCTGAATGAGCGTAAACACGATTTTATCATCGGTAGCAAACGCCGTGCGTCCCACCGCATCTTTCACCTCAGCAACAGCACGTGTACTGGCAGTTCCCTGACTAATGGAGGCCGAAATGCCCTTGATTTCAACAGCGGCTGACGACTGAGGCGTATCGTAGTCGTAGGTAGTGGTACAAGCCGAAAGGAACGCAAAAGCGCCTAAAAACAAATAGTTTATCTTCATGGGTTATTTTAAATTCATAGTGAGTGAATAGAGTGTACCGTCAGCGAACGATGTCTGACTAAGACTCATACTGTAGCGATGCTCAAGATTGTCGCCTGTACGCAACCAGATGGTAGCAGCGTTTTGGAGTGTACAAGGCGGAACAATAAGGCGGAACTGATTAGTGCCTGCTACGCGATGAGCTGTATAAGTGGCAGTCTGCTTCATATCGGCAAACGCCTTGCGAACAGCCTTTTTCTGAGTATCGTCGATAACAGCAATGCCTAATGCCTTACCATTATCAGCATAATCGCAACTGCTCTTAGCGCGATAGCTGTAGTCGTATTTATCTTTTACCGCCACATTCACTTTGCTGGCGTCGGCATAATAATCGCCGACAATCACCTCAGCCTGATCCATGTCGGGCATACCCTCTACCGTGAGTACCGCATTATCCGAAATGCTGCCGTTAACGGTAATAAGCAAGGCAGACATCACGTGCTTAAAACTCAGGTGCACGTGGTACGAACCCGTTTGCTGGATGGCTTGTGCCCACATCAAGTCGCTGGCTTTGTAGGCTGCAGCGCTGCTCTGGTTAGCATGAAACACATAACTGTACTGCTCAACACGTGTGTTACTACCCGTCATAAATATCTGCTCCTCGCTCCATGTCTGCGCCGTAAACACATAAGGTGTAGGCTGCGCCAGATAGCGCTCAAACAGGTTAGGTGCATTCGAGGGGGCGAAATCGCCGTCAATGTCGTACTTTTCGGTCTCGGTAGAGGTAAGATTCTCGAAACCGCTGCCGTTCCAACGCAGCAACCAGAAGCCATCGAAACTGCCGCTATAGGTACTCTCGCCAAACTCTGTATTCGAAGAGAACGGGCATACAATCTTGAGTTTAACTTTGTCGCCTTTCTCAAAGCTTGTGCCTTCGATGTTAGTGCGGGTAGCAGCTTCACCTTCGAACTGTTGTACCGAGGTTGATATAGAAAGTGTGCCCTGCTGTTGCTGCGTGGGCTGCGGCTCATCGGCCTGGCAGCCCACTAACAGCGTGGCAATCGAGAAAAAGATAATCTTATTCATCTTCATAACTGTGCGAAATATTTTAGTTGTTCTGCGCCAGCGGGTTCCAACTGCTTACGTTGTCGGGCGCTGTCGTCGAGCTATACATAGTGGGATAAAGGTGGGTGTAGCCCACATCGCTGGTGCGATACCACATGCTGCAGGGGTACCGCTTACCCTCTGTCGAGCTGTTATACATCCATATGGCGTAGTTCATAGCTCGCCAGGGCGCCAAACCGTACATTTCCTGTTTCATGTAAGGTGTGAGCTCGCTGTACTTCATGCCACTACCTATCATATAATCGTTCTTAGCCTTAAGGATGTGCGACTTACTGCCACGTATATACTGCTGCGGCAGATAGGCATCGGCAATACTGCCCACGGCATGGGTTGCGGGCGACTGCTCTACATCATAGTAGTTGCACATAAACGAGCCCCACTTGAGCTTGCCAGCGGCTTGAGGCGCAAAGAACTGCGTACTTGAAGCATAATTACCCAACAGCGCGCCAGTATTCTTCTCAATACCATTGGCAGTCTGCATGCAGCCTAACATGGTAAGGTTAGAGGCTGTGCCTACCAAAGCACCACCTGTAGCCCCCACATGACTACCCACATGTAAGCAACCCACCACATAGCTGTTGCCTACAAGACTCTGGGCAATGGCGTTAGTAGCGGTAGGACAAAGCATAGATACTCCTGCAATGTAACACCCCCACCCTGTATCGCCACTGGCTACACCCGAATGGAGCAAACAGGTATTGTGTACACTCTCAATGCTAAGATTGGTAATAGCAGCATCGGTAACGTTATCAAACAAATAGCCCGATGCCATATTCACATTCTTCAGCGTATGTCCATAGCCGTTAAACACACTACGGAAAGGCTTTTTACTGTCGATGCCTATACTGGGCAGCACCCAGTCGTTCAGGTCGAGGTTGGCAGTAAGGCACACCTCAAACTTTGTCTTGTTCTGCGTATCGTAGAAGTCGTAGGGACCTACCAGCAACTCCTCGTTGATATAGGCCCCCTGAGTAGAAACACTTTGGTGGAACTGATAGTAGAACAGATAGCCTCGCGCTTCGGCCTCCTCGCGGGTGAGTTTTACAGGTTCGCCATTCTCGTCGGTCTCGCCTTCAACTATCCACCAATAGGTGTTTACCAAGCCCTCGTTGGTGCGTAGTTCACCACGAGTCAAGGCTGGTGTTGGCTTGATGAATGTACCGTTAACCAAATGCGTAAAGGACAAGAACTTCTCGGGTGTATCAATCTCAAATACTGGCTGGTAATTCACATTAATCGTCTGGTCTGTTTTGGCGGCTTCAGCTTTCTCGTTTGCAGCCTGGGCCGCTGCTTTAAGCGCTGAGGTAAACCAGTTATAGTCTAACGTACCTTGTCCTACCTCATTTTTATCCGCATCCTGATTGCCAAGTGGCATGTTATCCCATGAGAAATCGTTCGATGCCGTAATGCTAAACTTATTGTACTGATAGCCCACGCTGAACGTATAGCTGTAGCCCGCCTTAAGCGTGATGCCATTGGGGAACGCTGGTTTGTCAGAGTCTTTTTTGATATCGCTGAGCTTAAATACATGGCAGGCTGCCTCTCGCTTACCATTGGTACCATTCACATAGTAGAGCCACACCTTGAAACGCGTGCAGGCAGGCAGCACCAAATCGGCACCGGTATTCTCTTTACTCATATCTACAGGAATACTCATAAGATACTGGTTGCCGTTGTTGTTTTTGAAATCGGGATGCTGAACCTGCTCAGCAATTTCCGTAACCGACATAGTACCGATTTTCACAATCCCCTCGTTCGATTTCTCGATATTCTGAAGATTGCCGGCATTATAGCGGTCCTGCGTCATGGCTGTAAGCTGGAATGTCTTATCGTCTACACCTGCAGGCAAACACATCTTATTGAGTGTAGCTACCACCGAATCTTTTTCGGCACTTGTGGCGTAATCCGCCTCTTCGGTACACAACTCCACACTGCTAAACTGATTACCCGCCTTGGGTGTCAGGGCTATACGGCAAGCAATATGGCGCATCGTAAGCGGGATGTTCTGTGTGGGACCCGATACGGTTACCCAATCAGATACAGTATAATCGGGATAGTAACCTTCAGAGGTGCTGCTGATGGCACCCGACAGATTGCTACGGCCCCAGGCACGGAAGCGCACCGTGCTACCATTCTCCCAAGTAAGCGAGTCTCCAGCATTCTGATCTTTCGGCTCTGTGCCAGGCCCATCGTATTTCAGTTTACCTGCCATCGGAATCCAATCAGAGTTGATTGCAGCAGAGGTACCTGCAGCATAGTTGGCATTGAGGTAATAGGTGCGGTAGATTTCGTTTTCCTCATCGAACGATGTACCTGTGGCATCGGTAGCATACTGACGGAAAATACGCATCTGATCGCCCTCGTTAAAAGAGCCGTCGGCATGATAGGTGGTACGGGTAACAAACAAACTGACCATCGAGGTACTAAAGTTTACCCCCTGCCCTAACAGCTCCTGTTGTTGGGGCGACAGCTGCATAGCATCATTGTCGGCAGCACAAGCCGCCAGCATCGCAGCTGCTATCACATATATGGTATTTCTAATTTTCATTGTCATCTTACTTATATTTGGGTAGCTCAGGCGTATGGTCGGTAACCTTGCCATTGGCATCCTTACAGTTGTTTACAAAGCCGCTGATATGGGCATCGTCCTTAAATAATTTTCCACCTGCAATAACGGCATTCACTATCTCGGCCTGCCAACCATCTTTGATACCGGTAAACAGCCAGTTGCGTTCATCTTGCGCGGGGATAAGCTTAATGGTGTAACCCTGGGCATCGAGATGACCTGTAAATACAAAATCGGCGGGGAAATCGTCCAGCTTTATTTCTATATCTTTCGCCAGCACGAAGTAGTGCCCATGGTGGTTTCCACCCTCACAAGCCTGCTTCAAGAGTTCCACAAACTTTTCATCGCTAACATACTGGTTATCTTGGTATTTATCACCGTCGGCTACATCAGCATTTAAAGAATCGTTGGTATAAGCACGCTGCCAACTACTACCAGAGTTCGACAGGTTGTGATTCTCGCTATCCACACCATAATACTTATTGGGATAGCTTACCGATTTCCATAGGCGTGAGCCAGCGCTGCTATAGTCAATCTTCTCGGGGGTTATACGCAGGAAAACTACCGTTTCTTTGTTGGCATCAAGGTCGAACGTAAACTCCTTTTCGTACTCTAAATCGTTATCAAGGGTAACCTCAAAATGTATCTTATTTTCACCGCCATCCAATGTGGTAGCCTCGTCGTACATCACATTAGCACCAGTAGTAGTCTCGGTATAAGTGGGGCGCACTACGAGGTCGTAGCTGGGCACCTTACCATAATCGGTACAAACGTAACCACTTGCTTCGCCTTGGCCCTTTGTCACGTACAAATCATGAGCTGTTTTCCATTCGCCATCGGTGGGGTAAAACAACTCACCTGTTTCCTTTTTCTTATAGGTGCGGAATGTCTCGAAGGCTACACAATCGTTTTCAACAATACTACCCAACTCGCCAATAAAACGAGGCACGGCTTTTGTAGCTGTTTTCCAAACAGGTTTGCCATTATCAACATAATCGAGCACATCTACATCGCAGAAACGCAGTTTGGTGTTCTCTACATTCGTCGAGTCGCCAGCATAACCCTTCAGCTTGGGCTTTTTACCCTTTGCATTCGTCATATCAATCAGCACGTAAGCCTGCACACGGGCCAGACGGTGCTGTACGGGAATGGTAATGCGCCCTACCGTAGCAGATATCTTGGTAGATGGTGGTATGGCAGTATAATGCGCCAAATCGTCGTAGCTATGGGTACCCTGTGTTTTCAACACTTCGGGAATATATACGCCCTGAAAGGTATGGGCACCATTGCCCAACCATTTGGCAGCTACACCTGTAAGTTTGCCATCGTCGTCATAGGCTGTAAGATGATATTTCGTAACACCGCCTTCGGATGTGGCAGGCTTGTTATCACTATCCAGTTCCAGCGTTAGCTGGGCTTTCTTTGGCCCCTGATTGGTAGTAAAATAAGTCAGGTCCATACCTGTTTGGGCCAGACCTAACTTCAGCCAATCAAGCGATTCGGCAGCTACCGAATTGCTTGCAGCTCGGGTTGAGGCCGAGGTACTGAGCATATCGCCGGTACTCACACCACCCACATGGATAATGTGCTCATCGCCAGCCTCAAAAGCCTCATCGTGCTGCGTACATGCCGACAACAGCACTCCGCCCACAAACAAAGAGAAATATAGTTGCTTTGTATTCATACGCGTTTAAAAATCTTCGGGTTTAAGAGGCACTTCGGTTATTGTAACACCATTACGCTTGCCAATAGCCGCCTCAACGCTACCTGCATATGTTCCAACACCTCTACAATCGGCATCCCACCAGTTACCCTGGCAATCCTTAGTTTTGTTAGTGTCATTGTTATCACCAGCATAACCTAATATACAACCACGGTAAGCATCCTTATTATCAAGAATAAAGGTTGTAATATAGCTGGTACAGTCGGTAATGGTAAGCGATTCGGTATCGTCAGATCCCATCTTCTTCTCTATACCACCCACAATACCACCATAATATATACAGGTTGATACAGCCAAGAAGTTATCTGTACCTGAATTATCATACGCTCTATTGCGGTTCTGTGTGATAGAGCCAGCCGAATGGAACACACACTGCGTAACCTTTGCCTTCGACACTGTCGACACGATACCGCCAGCATATTTCTTCACTGTTGCCGCAGGATTTTCTACCCAAGCCTGGATATCAGCCGTCACCTCGCAGTTGCTAACAGTAGCATCACCCCAGGCCCAAACCACAACACCTGCAGGGTTAGCAGCCTGAATACGTTTTCCAGTAGCCGTCAACACCTTAATATGACTAATTTCGGCACTTGCACCATACACCTCGTAAGCCAACGGAGCTATAGCATCTTCAGCCTGCTCGGCAGGTGTAGCTATCAGATTATCGGATACATAAACCTTCAAGTCGTGCACCTTACCCGTAATAGCTTTGAAAATCATCGCAGTAGTCGTCATCTTCTTGTTGTTACCATCTAATTCGTAATCCACATCGCCGATGGTGTTCGTCACCTCAATATCCTGAGCCAGGCGATAACGTCCACTTGTCTTCGTTAGACTGAATTCTGATACGTCGTCTATAATACCCGTATAGCGTTTAGCTGTAGGAGTGGCATTCTCTGAGTATTCTTCAGCAATAGTAGGCCAGGCATTATTTGCGAAATCGCTGCCATTATAAGCGCCTGCAATATTCTTATGATTTGCCGACTGGCTCAAAGTAATACCATACTCAAAGGTGTTGTTAGTGACCTTTCCGTCAGCATTACCCACAATACCGCCGCCTGCTATTCCGCCGCCAACACGATTGGTAACGGTACAGCCATCGATAATAGCAGTTTTAGTACCTGTCGACATTGATGTTGCAGCAATACCACCAACATAATCCTCGGTGCCGCTACCCGTCACCTTAAGCCACGAGTGGCACTTGGAAATAACGCCATGGTTGTTAACCACAGCGCCTGCCACAGTAGCACAGGCGCCTGCTGCATCCTTAATATTTATATCGTTAATGGTACCACTATTAGAATGCGCAATAGCCGCATCAACAGTACCACTTATCTGAATGGTTCCGTTTTGCAGACTGGCAGCCGAGCCGATACTCTTTAAGAAGCACTTGCTGCTTGTAAGTGTATTGCCACCCAAGCTCAACGCACAGTTCAAGTCGTACCCCTCGCCAGTAGCAGGCCAAGTACCCAAATCAATATTATTCGTAACAAGCGCTAAGTTGCCAGCCTTATTTTCTGTCGCACTAGTAAGGAAATCAATCAGTCTGTCGCGACTATCAATCTTAATAGGCTCACCCGAATAACCATGATCATCGCAAATGGCATCGGTTACCTCCTCGGTCCAATCCTCTATTTGGGCCGTCATAAGTACATGGCGACTATCACGACCCAACGTTACAGTAATGGTAAGATGCTGACCAGCTTCAAGATTATAAAATTTCTTACGACTTTCGTTAACATCGTTTCTTGCATAGAACGAATACTTCTGCCCCGATAACACTATCTGGGTAATCAACGATTCGGTATTCGTAGCATAATCATAAGGCATCACAATGGCATCGTAACTAACTGTAGTTTTGCTGGCCAACGGCGTGATGACAATAGGATTCTTATCCTTGGTGTGCGAATAAACCTTCACATTCAAATTGTTAGCAGCTTCAAGCGACTCTTGGGTCACACCCTCGCCTGGTTTTAGTACAATGGTAATAAGCGAACGGGTGTGGTACATATCCAGGGGTACAGTCTTGTCACCAGTAGTTTTTTTCCATTCTTTGGCTGTAAGATACATACCTGTACCGCCCTCCAAGCGGTCCTGCTGCAACCAATTAGCAGCAGTGCTTTGATCGGCACTCAGCGTTTCTGTTCCAGCCACAGCCTTAAAACCATAGGTAATGATATTGCTGGGCCAATAGAGCGGTGTTACAGCTTCTAAGGTGCCACCATCCTTACTAACGCTATAGACTCCATCATCGCCTACTTTATGTGTATCGTCGGTGTACATACTAACGGTAAGCAGATAGTGAGTGCTCAGGTCGACTGTTGTCGCAGCCCCGCGGGTAGATGCCCTCTGTTGCATTACAGCAGTAAACTGCACCTCGTCGCCAGCTTCTATATCGTCGGCAAGAAGCTGTTCCAGCGTCTCGCGGCAGCTCGTATTAAGCAGCGTAAGGCACGCCATCAGCAGCCAGCGGGTTATCTTAACATATCTATTATTCTTCATCATTTATCATTCTTTAATAGTGCCATCGGCCTCGTAGCCAGTTTCATCTACTACCCAGTCGGCTATCGTTGCCGAAAACGAAGCAATCACACTACGGCGCAACTCAATATTATAAATGTACTTTTTGCCGCTACCCAGCTCAACATTCTTGGCTTTCTGCAACACCGATTGATGCTTAATGCCATTAGCCTCGTGCCAGGTAATGCGAATACCTTGCATCGTGCCAAAAGCAATACCATCGAAGCTCTTAAGATAGCCTGCTGTTGGTGTTTCGCGTGCAAACATGCAAAAGGCATAATCGTCCTTCTCTGTATCGGCAGTCACAGCAGCCAGTTTGCCATCGGACAGAATACTAAAAGGCACGTAAGCCTTCTTTGAAACACCTAACAGTTCAACATTATCAACAGACTCCGGAGTGATATTTACCGAACCCTCTTCCGAATTCTTGATGTTAACCTGTACCTGCGCCAACTGGTGCTTAAACAACAAGGTAACACGGTTAGCCTCGGGAGTAGCACCCGAGGGGTTGTCAATTTCATGCGCCAAGATAGGATCGGGCTGCTCACTCATCTTGGTTTTATCGCCTCGTGTCAGGTCGAAAGTCTTCACGGCGCTATACGTTATCGTATCAGAAGCTGCAAGATGATGATAGTCGGCTAACGCTAAGAACACATGATTCATACGGTTCTGCCAATAAAGCGTAACTGCGGGTGTTGCTTTGCCATCATCGGCGTTCATTTGCAGCGATGTGGTTACCATGTTTACATCGGCTACCAGCGGATTCTTATCAGTGTAGAAAGGTGTGGTATCCTCGTCGTTGGCACCTGCATGGAAGAACATGGTGCACACGAACTTACTACCATTTGGCATATAAGACAAACTGGAACGTGTTGAAGCCACATCCATATTTCCTGCCGAAAACAGCACTGGCATCAAACCACCCTCAGTAGGCTTGTTACCATGGGGTAGCTCTGTCTCGGAGCAAGCTCCTAACATCAGTGCCATCGCTGCTATATATAAGTATTTTATCTTCATTGTTTTAATCCCAATCAAGCGTTGCATTACCACTACCATCATTCTTTTCCCAGGGCTTTATGCTTACGCTAAACTTCATCTCCTCCTTAGAGATTTTGATGGTGTAGTTATACTGGTTACCACTCTCCCACTCTGTAATGCTGCTTACCCCGCTCAGCGCCAGCGAATAAGTAGTACCATCTTTTAATGTTACAATCAACTTGGCATTAGTATCAATTGTCTGAGGAACCATCAACATTTCGCCACTGATAGTAAAATCAGTAGTGGTGCCAAGTGTAGGTGTAACAACACCCGAAGCAATATTGATAGAACCATCTTTAAATATATTCGTCATCGTAACGGTAGCACCTGTTAAAACTACCGCAGCATCACCTGTTACCGTTTCCACATTTACAACCACTTTACTCATAGCGTGCTTGAAGGTAAGAGGCACATCGCCAGTACGAGGAGCAATAGCAGCGT
>Ga0310696_10002722_pt1 | contig 22895 bp, 18 predicted proteins | sample AusTroGonzalo_MG_4_FD_203885 | JGI IMG/M metagenome (GOLD analysis project Ga0310696, IMG submission 203885) | Bovine rumen microbial communities from tropical cattle in Woodstock, Queensland, Australia - Gonzalo_02 (v2) (version 2) | ecosystem: Host-associated > Mammals > Digestive system >...
GTGTGAAACTGACGGAAAATGCAATCTTGACGGCCTGACTTGTGAAAATCCATGAAACGGGCCGCAGGATGTCCTGCAATTGCCCGCGTTTTTACGTTGACCGCTCGGGAAACCAATGCGATAATAACAAATCAGTGCTCGTGCGCGCACCGCAACGGGTGCCGCGGGCATAACGGAAAACATATGGCCCCTAGGGGTCACAAGGAGGAAATATGAAGAAACTTTCAGTAGTGCTGCTCGTTCTCGTAGTGGCAATGGCTGGCGTTTTCGCACAGGGCGCTCAGGAAGCTGCCAAGACAACAACAGTCGAGGGTTATGATTCCGCACTGGTTGCCGCTGCTCAGGCAGAGGGTGAGCTGGTTGTCTACGGTGCTTGTGAGGAAGAGTATCTTTCCGCAGTAGTCGAGAACTTCCAGAAGATGTTCGGAATCAAGACAACATATCAGCGCCTTTCGACAGGTGAGGTTCAGGCCAAGATCGAGGAAGAGAACGGCAATCCTTCAGCCGACGTTTTCTTCGGCGGCACGACCGACCCGTACAACATGCTTGCTTCAGAGGGCCTGCTCGAGAGATATGATGCAAAGAATGCATCACACATCGCAAAGAGCGTCTACAAGCACAAGGACAACCTCTGGTACGGTATCTACACCGGTATCCTGGGATTCATGTACAACGAGGATTCACTGAAGAGACTCGGCCTCGAGCCCCCCAAAGATTTCCCCGATCTGCTCAAGCCCGAGTACAAGGGTCTGATCTGGCTCTCGAACTACAACACAGCCGGAACAGCTAAGCTCGTCATCAACACCGTCATCCAGAAGTACGGTCATGATGCAGGTATCGACTATCTCGTCGACCTGGACAAGAACATCGAGGTCTACACCAAGTCCGGTTCCGGTCCTTCCAAGAACGTCGGAACAGGTGAGTGTGTCATCGGAATCGGCTTCCTCCACGATGGAATCAAGCAGATCGTCGACAACGGCTACACCAACATCGGTCTTGTCATCCCCTCAAGCGGAACGACATGTGAGATCGGTGCAACGGCCATCTTCAGGGGCGCAAAGCACCAGAACGCTGCAAAGCTCTGGATCGAGTACGCTCTGAGCCCGGACTGCGTCAACCTCGCCAAGGACAACGGTTCCTACCAGTTCCTGGTCATCGACAACGCAGAGCAACCGCAGATTGCCTACGACTTCGGTCTTGATCCGAACAACGTCATCGACTATGACTTCGATGATGCAACGGAGAACACAAAGAAGTATGTCAGCGAGGTCATGGACGCTCTTGCCAAGGCCGGTGCTGCAACAGGCGACGAGTCAAGATTCCAGGTCAAGTAAGTGATCGGACTCTGATTGTTCGTCAGACATGAGGATGGTGGTCTGTCCGCCATCCTCTTTTTGGTATCCGGAGGCGGTGCGTTGCACCGGCTTCCGGAACGTTTTTCTGATTAATAGAAGGAGGAATAGATGGCAACTGCTCAGGGAGCCAGGCTTGAGAGGAAGAAACTTCTCGCTGACCCGATCATGGTCACCACGATAGTCCTGCTCATTACATTCCTTACATTGTTCATCCTCTACCCGCTGGCGATTCTTCTTGTCGACAGTTTCGTGGGTGACGGAGGATTCTCATTCTCTGTATTCAAGAGAGTGTTCCAGATACCGACTTTCACAAAAGCCATAACCAACACGCTGAAGGTAGGTTTCGTTGTCGGTATCATCGCAACCGCAGTCGGACTGCTGTTCGCTTATGTTGAAATCTACGTGAGAATCAACAAGTTCGCAGGTGGACTCTTCAAGGTCGTCTCGATGCTTCCTGTAGTCTCCCCGCCGTTCGTTCTCTCACTTTCAGTGATCATGCTTTTCGGAAAGTCCGGTATCATCACCAGGTTCCTTCTGGGAATCTACGATCACAGCGTTTACGGATTCTGGGGAATCGTCATAGTCCAGTCTCTGACGTTCTTCCCAGTCTGCTACATGATGTTCAGAGGACTTCTGAAGAACATCGACCCGTCGCTCGAGGAAGCCGCGAGAGACATGGGTGCATCCAGAATGAAGGTCTTCACAAGCGTCACGCTGCCGCTTCTGCTTCCCGGAATCGGAAACGCCTTCCTGGTCACGTTCATCGAGTCCATCGCCGACTTCGCCAACCCGATGATCATCGGAGGCTCGTACGACACCCTGGCCACCACTATCTACCTGCAGATCACAGGAGCCTACGATAAGGCCGGTGCAGCCGCAATGGCAGTCGTCCTTCTGTGTATCACTCTGGCAATGTTCGCTGTCCAGAAGTATGTGCTTGAGAAGAAGTCCACGGCAACCCTCACCGGAAAGGCCTCAAGAGGCAGAATGCTCATCGAGGACAAGAGCGTCAGAATCCCGCTCACTGCAATCTGCAGCCTGGGAGCCCTGTTCGTCATTCTGATGTACATCTGTGTCCCCATCGGAGCCATGTTCCCGACATGGGGTTACAAGTTCTTCCCGCTCACGTTCAAGTGGTTCGGACAGGTCTTCACCAAGTACAAGGGATTCAAGGCATTCAAGGATTCGTTCGTACTGTCTCTGATCGCAGCCCCGATTACGGCTCTGCTTTCAATGATTATCTCCTACCTTGTCGTCAAGCGTAAGTTCAAGGCAAAGGGATTCATCGAGGCGGTCTCCATGCTGGCCATGGCCGTTCCCGGAACTGTTCTGGGTGTCGGATACATCCGCGGATTCTCCGGCGGTATCTTCCACACCGGCTTCATGCAGGGCATCTACGGCACGGGTCTGATCCTGATCATAGTCTTTGTCATCAGGTCGCTGCCCACAGGTACCAGAAGCGGAATCGCCGCCCTGAGGCAGATCGACAAGTCCATCGAGGAGAGTGCCTACGATATGGGTGCGGATAGTCTTAAGGTGTTCACCACGGTCACGCTCCCACTGATCAAGGACTCGTTCCTCAGCGGACTTGTCACGGCATTCGTCAGAAGCATCACGGCAATTTCTGCAATCATTCTTCTGGTCACTCCGAGCTACCTGCTCATCACCGTCCAGATCAACGAGTTCGCAGAGAAGGGTGCTTACGGCATTGCCTGTGCATTCGCCACCATCCTGATAATCATCACCTACGGCGCGGTTACGATCATGAACCTCGTCATCAAGCGTTTCGGTACCAGCAAAGCAATCAAGGAGGTTGACTAATGGCCAAGGAAAAGAAAGGCGTTCGCCTTGAACATATCTCAAAAATCTACAAGGATCCGAAGACCGGAAAGGAATTCTATGCGGTCAAGGACACATCGCTCAACATCGAGCCCGGAACGTTCGTAACGTTGCTCGGTCCCTCCGGTTGCGGAAAGACCACAACTCTGAGAATGATCGCCGGTTTCGAGAGTCCCGACGAGGGTGAGATCTACCTGGGTGACCAGGCCATCAACGAGCTCACGCCGAACAAGCGCGACACGGCAATGGTCTTCCAGAGCTATGCTCTTCTGCCTCACTACAACATCTACGACAACGTCGCCTACGGACTTAAGCTGAGAAAGTTCCCCAAGGACGTCATCAAGGAGAAGGTCACCAGAATCCTGAAGCTTGTCGAGCTCGAGGGGATGGAAAGCAGAATGACCAACCAGCTCTCCGGAGGACAGCAGCAGCGTGTCGCCCTGGCAAGAGCCCTTGTCATCGAGCCGTCGGTCCTTCTCTTCGACGAGCCGCTGTCCAACCTGGATGCCAAGCTCCGTGTCCAGATGAGAACCGAGATCCGCCGCATCCAGCAGGAAGTGGGAATCACGGCCATCTACGTCACACACGACCAGAGCGAGGCCATGGCAATCTCCGACAAGATCATCATCATGGACAGGGGAGTCGTGGCCCAGATGGGAACCCCGCAGGAGATCTACTATCACCCGGTCAACGAGTTCGTCGCCGACTTCATCGGAGAGGCCAACTTCCTCCGCGGACCCATGGTCTCCCACGAGGACGATGTGGCCATTCTGGACATCGAGGGCAACAAGACCAAGGTCGAGTACAACAAGAAGATGAAGGAAGGCGAGACCTACACCGTCGTCCTCAGACCCGAGGCAGCCACACTGGCGGACAAGGGAGGACTGAAGTGCAAGGTCGTCCTCTCCTGCTTCATGGGTTCCTACCAGAACTACCACGTCATGGTCGGAAACACCCTGGTCAAGCTGGAGGAGAAGAACCCCAAGAACAAGAAGATCTACAACGTCGGCGACGAGTGCCACCTTGTCTTCGACGCCAAGTCGGTCCACGTCCTCTGAGGACAGGTGCATATGAGACAGGATGATTTCAAGGACATCGCCCCCTTCGAGGGTCAGGACTTCGAGGAGGCGATGCAGAGGCTGATACAGTACCCTCAGCTTCTGAACAACTTCACAGACATAATCTCGCGTCACAGCAGGATAGTGAACAAGTGGAAGTCCTTCCATGCAAAGAAGCTCCTGTCCCATATGCTCACCCAGGTCCACAACTACACCCAGTTCCAGGAATTCATCGTCTGCGACATCTTCCTGGAGATGATCGAGTCCTCCAGCATCGACAACTTCACGTTCGGAGGACTCGAGCTTTTGGAGAAGGACAACAAGCCTCACATCTACATAAGCAACCACAGGGACATCGTCCTTGACACGGCGCTCCTGGATCTGGCCCTGTACCGCTCCTCCAACATGAAGAAGTGCGAGATGGTAATAGGAGACAACCTCCTTGTAAACCAGTTCGCCACCGACCTTTTCAAGGTCAACGGTGCCATCACCGTAAAGCGCTCCCTCTCATCGGCAGCCGACCTCAGGGAAGAGACGTTGAGGCTCAGCCGCTACATGAAATACTGCATCAACGAGAAGGACGTGAGCCTGTGGATCGCCCAGAAGAGCGGCCGCTCCAAGGACGGAATAGACAACACAAGCCCGGCCATCCTGAAGATGCTGTACCTCTCATACAGAGAGGAGGGCATCCCGTTCGGCGAGTTCCTCAACATGGCTTCGGTCGTGCCGGTGTCCATCAGCTACCAGTACGACCCCTGCGACATCTCAAAGAGCGAGGAGCAGATCCGCAAGCTCAAGGCAGAGGGTGTCTACGACGTCTACAAAAAGAAGAAATACGCAGATGTCCTTGACCTTGTTCGCGGCCTTAGGATGAACAAGGGCAACGTCCACATCCAGGTGGGAACTCCGCTTGACGGCAACGCCATCACCGACGTACGGGCAGCCGTGCGCGAGATAGACCGCCAGATCCACACCAACTACAGGCTCTGGGACACCAACTATTTCGCATTCGACTACATCAACGGCACCGAGCGCTTTGCCGACAAGTACGCCGACATGAACACCAAGGCCTTCGTGAAGCACTACAAGCACCTGAAGGAGGATGTTCAGGACCTTGTCTTCCGCGGCTATGCCAATCCCGTGATTTCGATGCTCAACGAGACGGAGAGCTCAGATGAGCAGGCCTAAGGCGCTCGTTCTCGCGCTGATTCTCCTGATAACTCTATTCTCATGCTCCAAGTCCGACTTCAACGTCAGCGGCCTCACCGTGCAGCCCTATGTGCGCACCGACACCCGAATGGGACTGAGCATCTTCATCAGAACCGATGTCAAGGATCCCTCATCGATCCAGATGGTCGTGCACTCTCCCGACCGCAACCTCTCATGGACAATGCCGGTCAGCGCAATCACTTTCCAGAACGAGAAATACTACGGATCTTCCGACATCGTCATGCCCCTTGGAAGCGCCCTTGAGATGGGCATGTGGGCCGTGGACTTCATCTACAAGGACGGGCAGACGAAGACCTTGGACTTCAACGTCTTCTATACCGATGCCTCCGAGGCCCTGAAATCCTATGAGGAATCAGGCTCCGACGGCCCGCGCTTTGACAGCGCCACAAATCTTACGGTTATTCCTTAGACTATTCTTCCGACCTGTTTGAAGAGCTCTTCCTTTGAGATGCGGAAGGTGAAATCACGTCCGTGCGGGCAGACCGTGCGGTCCAGGGCAAAGCATTTCTCCACCAGGCTCTCTGCCGTCAGGCGGTCCAGAGGGTCTCCGGCCTTGATGGCGGCATGGCAGGCTATGACTGCGAAAAGGCCCTTCTGGATGCTCTCCATGTCTCCCGTCTGGTTCTGGATGAAGGCCACTATGTCCTTCTCGTTCTTGCGGCAGCTTGCGGGAAGGCCGGCCATCTCCCAAAGCATGGGTTCGACGCGCGTCAGCTCTATTCCGAAGTCGTCGTAGATCATGCTGTTTTCCTGCAGGAATTCGTCAACGGAACGTTCAACCTCGAACTTGTAGGGGACGATCAGGCGCTGGACATCGCGGCCGGAGCGGATCTCGTCGTAGAGGATCCTCTCGTGCAGGGCATGCTGGTCTATGAAGATGATGGATTCGTCCTTCTCAACGACGAGGAAGGTGTTGAAGACCTGGCCTATGTATCTGCACGGGGTTGTGACGACCGTGGTGGACACCTGGGCAGGCTTGGGTGCTTCCTTCTTGGCCATGATGGCCTTTGCGTTCTCGAACCACGAGGGGTCGAAGGGTTTTGCCGCCTGGGTCTTGGGTGCAGCAGTGTAGGGGGCCCTGGGTTTCTCCGAGACGAAGGGCCTCTCGGGGACATCAGGCTTGTTTGATTCGGGGAGGACGGGCTGGACGGGTGCGGGGCTGCGGTTGTCGGTCTCGTAGGCCTTCTCGATCAGTGCGCGGCGGATCATGGCCGTAACGGCGCTGTGGATCTGGCTCTGGTTCCTCAGACGGCACTCGCGCTTGGTGGGATGGATGTTGAAGTCCACGAGAGCGGGGTTGTCGTCGATGAAGAGGTAGAAGAAGGGGAAGGCTCCTCCGGGCAGGGCGGCCGAGTATGCGTTGGTCACGGCCTGGACCAGGGGGAAGCTGTCCACGATGCGGTTGTTGACGAAGATCCTGATCTGCGTGCGGTCTCGCTTGTAGCACGAGGGGTCGGAGCAGATTGCAAGAAGGCTTGCGTTGTCGTCTGCGCTGGTCATGCGGATGTCGTTGGCAGGCAAAAAGGCGCGGTCAAGCTCCATGACGTTGGTGCAGCGTGTCATTTTGTCGGCAGCAGGAAGGTGCAGCCTTAAGACGCCGTCTGCGAAGAACAGAAACTCGACGTTCTCAAAGCCAAGGGCCTTTTCTATGAGGGTCTTTCTGCACTCGGTGGCCTCGGACTGGGCGCGCTTTAGAAAGAGCTTTCTTGCCGGGATGTTCTCGAAGAGGTTGTCCATGCGCACGGATGTTCCTTTCTCCGTGCTGCCGGGGACGATTTCGCCGCGCTTTCCGTTGTCTATGGTGATGCTCTTTCCGTTGGTGCTTATGGTCAGCGTGGAGCAGGCGGCGATGCTGGAAAGCGCCTCTCCGCGAAAGCCCAGCGTCCTGAGGCTGAACAGGTCCTCCAGAGTCCTGACCTTGCTTGTGGCGTGGCTTGTGCAGACGATCCCAAGGTCGTCCTCGGACATGCCGCGACCGTCGTCGGTGACGGTCAGGCTCTTTATTCCGCCTTCCTCGATGTAGACGCAGATCTTGGTCGCACCGGCGTCTATGGAGTTGTCCAGAAGCTCACGCAGGACGGAGGCGGGTCTTTCGACCACCTCTCCGGCTGCGATTCGCGATGCGACAATGGGATCGAGCTGTCTTATCTCGGTCATGAGGCGTTATCAGAAGGAGTATGCGGCTCCGATTGAGAACGGAATCCTGACATCCGAGTTGATGGTCTTGATGTCCGCCCTGAGGTAGATGTCCAGAGCTCCGGAACCGATCGGTGCCAGGAAGTCGATCATGGCGAAGTATGTCGAGGTCTCGGGGTTGATGAGCTCGGCAAAGGCTGCCGTCACATCGCCGCCGCTGATCGTTGCACGGACGATGTCGGAGACGGTTCCCATGAAGCCGTTGACTGCGGCACCTGCGGTGAAGGTGAAGATTCCCAGGTGCAGGTCGGCCTGGATGGCCAGGACGTCTGCACTCTGCAGGACGGGGCTTCCGCTTCTGGTCTTGTAGGTGTTCTTGAACAGGATGCTGTCATCCGGCTTGCCTGTGAGGGCGAAGGGGAAGTCTGCGGCAAGCTTGAAGTCGAACACTTCGGTGTCGATTCCGACTCTTGCATGGACGCTGACCGAATCTCCGGCTGTGAACTCCTCGATTGAGACGGGTGTGTTGTTCATGATGCCTGAGAAGTTGGCTCCCTTGTTGTAGGATCCGCCGACTCCGACAGTCAGGAAGTCCTTGTACCTGAAGTTCAGAACTCCGCCCGCCATGTAGTTCAGGACGTCCTTCTTGTACTGGGCGGCTGCACCGAGCGAGATCTCAAGAACGTTGTCCTTGACCGGGAGTGAGTAGCTGATGTCGGCTGCGGGATAGATGTACATCTGGTCGAAGGACAGGGCCCTGAGGTCTGCCGTTCCGCTGACTCCGACGTTGAGCTTGCCGAATGTGAATCCTGCGCGCACTCCTGCGAACTGGCTCCTGTGGTCCAGGACGTCCCTCATCTGCAGGTCGTCGATGAACATGGTCAGATCGAAGAAGCCTGCTTTGAGGCTCAGGTGACCCAGAAGGTTCTCCTGTGCGTTGTAAAGCCTGTCGTAGCCTCCGTTGATGGGGCTCCTGAAGTCCAGGCTGCTGTTTCTGTCGATGCTGATTGTCAGGAGTTCCGACTTGTAGCCGATTTCCTGAATGTACTTTCCGAAGGAGTTGAAGTATCCGGGAATGCCGTTCTCGGTGTCGATTGAGTAGATGTCTGTCTGGATCTTGTTGTCGACGAACTTGACGTCTGCTCTGAGGGCGAACGTGAAGTCACCGACTCTGAAGTACGGGACGACTCTGATGGTGTAGTTCTTCCAGAAGGCTCCGAGGGTTCCGTTGGTGTAGGGGAACTCGACGAACGGGTCACCGTCGTTTCCGACTCCGTAGACGGCTCCGATGACTCCGCCGAAGCTGAATGCGGATGTCTTGACCGTCTCTTCCTGAACCGTTGTCTCCGGCCTGGGTGCGGTCTCAAGCGGGGTCTTCTCGGTCGTGGTCTCCTGGGTCTCCGTTGTTTCCGGGACTGTCACTTCCTGAGTCTGTTCGGGAACCTGGGACTGTGCAGTTGCCGTTGCGGCTGCAGCCTGGGGCTTGACGGTGAACTGTGCGATGTAAAGCGGAAGCTCTGCCTCAAGCAGTCTTGTGGCCAGGTTGAACTCCTCGACTCCGTAGGACTCGGGGTAGTAGATCTCGGCTCTTCCGGGGCCGGTTACCACATAGGTGATTCCCCTGAGGTACTCGGGATAGGCGGCTACGGCTGCGGCTGCGGCTGCGTCGATGTCGCTTTCCGGGACGAACTCGGGGTAGGTGAGCTCGGCATAGCCGATGTAGGCCTTCAGTGTTGCCTGGTAGCCTGCGTATGTGAATGTCTTGACCAGAGCTCCGTCCTTGGGCTCCTCGGGAACCTGGATCTGGATGGCGATATGGGCCGTGATGGGCTCGGAAACCACAACCTCAGCGGGCTCGGGCTCTGTCTGTGCCAGTGCCGTGGCCTCTTCCTGCTCCTGCTTGGGGAGGGCGAAGATGTCGGCCGTGTAGTTGGAGGGTGTGAAGCCGCTGACGGCGTTGTCGACGTATTTGCCTTCGTCGATGGTGGTGTAGGCGTTGGTGATGAGGTTCAGGACTTCGGCCTGGCCCTGGCTCACGTAGGCCAGCTCGTCGGCGGAGTCCGTGATGACGTACATGACGGTTCCAGGGACGGCGTAGTAGGTGGTGACCGGTGTCATGATGGTGACGCTGACATCGGTGGAGATGTACATCCTTCCGTCAATCAGGTAGATCTCGTTGCCGTTTCCGATTCTGACGAAGACGGCCAGGGATCCTGCTTCCAGTTCGACGTTGAGGGACTCGTTGTCCAGGACGACGGATGAATCGAAGGTCCTGACGACGTAGCCGTCACTGATTTCGGAGGCGTTGCGGATCAGCTTGTAGTTGCTGCCGTAGACCTTGGCGTCGTTCATGCCACCCGAGCTTGTGAGCGTTCCTGCGCTTACGAGCGCGCACGCGAAAAGCAGGATGACGGCAAGAATGGAAGTCTTCTTCATATGTGTTCTCCTTGGAGTACTATTTTCTTACTAAAACAACATTATAGCCGCGTTGTTACGACTGCTCAAGATATGGCCGTCAAACGGGCCAGGGATGTTCGGGGTTTTCTCTGTTGATCCTGCATGTGAGGTTGTGGGCCGAGAAGACGTGCTCTCGAACGAAGCGGTCCATGTGCGAGAGCTCCTTCACAAGCGGCTTGAGCCGGGACCTGATGTTGGTCTGGTCGTAAGGGCACACCGGTTTGACCACGGGAAGGTCGAACGTCTGGGCCAGGCGGATCAGGGTGCTTTCGTGGATCTCTATCATGGGCCTTATGACGTAAAGGTCGCCTTCGAAGAACTCCTGGACGGGGTTCATTGTGGCGAAATCCCCGCGGAAGAAGAGGTTCATCATCGTCGTCTCCACAAGGTCGTCCAGATGGTGGCCCAGGGCGATCTGCCTGAAGCCGCGCTTGTTGGCAATCTCGAACAGCAGGCGCCTTCTGTTTCTTGAGCAGATGTAGCAGTTGTAGCCTTCGGGCTCCACGGAGGGGAACTGGGGCTCGTCGATGATTTCGAAATCTATCTCAAGGTCCTCGAAGTACTGCCTCAGCCTTTCCCTGTAGGACTCTTCGATGGGGTGCTCTATCCAGTTGATCATCACTGCGTGCAGGCTGTAGTTGATCGGAAGCCACTTGCGTCTTACAGAGAGGGCCATGGCAAGGGCAAGGGAGTCCTTGCCGCCTGAGGCTCCGATGAGGATGTCCTCCTTGTCGCGGATCATGTCGAAGTCGTTGATGCCTTTGCCCACGTCCTTGATGAAACGCATGACCCAGGGCATCATTCTGCCTTCTATTATGTTGCGGTAAGAGAATTTGCCTTCGTCGATGGTGCTCTTTTCAAGTTCCTTCATACAGATCCTGATCCCCGGTTCTGATGATAGCCTATCGGACGGTTTTTGAAAACTGTTGCCCAAGGTCCTCCTTTCGGAGAAAATGGTGGTGTGAGAAGCCCAAGGTCAGTTCTTATCATCGTCTTGTTCCTCGTTTCCGTTCTGCTTCCGGTTGTGGCCGAGACGCCGTCGGTGCGTGTCGAATTTCCGGCATCTTCTTCGTCTGACAAAGCGGTTCTTCCGACTGACGGGGTGATAGGGCAGATCTGCGACCCGGATGCCGATGAGGCCCACAAGGTTCTTTCGGCCATGCTGGGCCGCGGGTACTCCTTCGAATGGACTCAGGAGTGCATCGCAGAGGAGATGAGGGCCCCTCTGGTGAATCTCTTCGGAACCTGGCTTTCGGAGCATCTTCCGGCAGAGAATGTGCTGTTCTCCGTATCCCATGAGAACTCCGATTCGAGCGTCAGCATCAACGTCCGCATCGGAGCCTTCTGCATGGCCTTCGTCCTTAAGGACGGCGTGATCATTTCGATGAAGGAGCTCTGACGGCCCTCATTTGAACGGTGTTTTTAGGCGTTTTGAAAAAACGGAGTCGGGGGCTTGTTCTTTTTTCGTAAATGGTCTATAAAATCTAAGTCTTGGCGGCGTAGCTCAGCTGGTAGAGCAATCGGCTCATATCCGATCGGTCAGGGGATCATGGCCCTTCGCCGCTAAAGCAAAGGCACTCGGAAAACGGGTGCCTTTTTTGGTATATTCGGTTTTGATCGGAGGTCCTGTGGTAAGGTTTTCGGTGCTCGGAAGCGGAAGCTGCGGCAACAGCTATGTGTTCTCGTACGACGGACAGTCGGTGATGATAGACGCAGGCTATTCCTTCAAGCAGATCCTTCTGAGAATGGAGGCCGGAGGCTTTTCCATGGACCAGGTCAGAGCCCTTTTTCTGACCCATCTCCATCCCGACCATGCCCACAGCGCAGGCACCTTTGCCAGAAGGACAGGCAAGCCCGTATACGTCACGGCCAAGTGCAGAAGCCTCTGCGGATCCGAGTATCTTGCTCTGAACATCCCCAGAGAAAGCGAGCGCTCGATCGAGGCCGGAGAGCTTGTCCGGGAAGGGCCGTTCACTATTGAGTGCTTCTACACAACCCACGACAGTGCAGGAAGTTGCGGCTACATCATCGATGTGGATTCAAAGCGCTTTGTCATCATCACGGACACCGGATCGTACGACAGCATCATGGTCGAGGCGGCACGGTCTGCGGATGTTCTTTTTCTTGAATCCAACTACGACACCGAGATGCTCAGAACCGGTCCTTATCCTCTGGTGCTTCAGAGGCGCGTGGCCGGAAAGTACGGACATCTTTCAAACGACCAGGCAAAAAGCCTTCTTCTGGACAGCGGTTTCCACCAGAGCCTAAAGCCTGTCCACCTGATCCATCTGTCCGCGAACAACAATACGGTTTCTGAAGTCGAGGCCGCCATGTCCATCTTCAACGCCCATGTCTGCGAGCGTGGTGCGACCTACAGTTTCGAGATCTGAAACGCTTTTTGCGGGCGCTGGGCAGTGCATGACCAATTGACTAAAAACGAGCCTCGGACGTAATATTTCACTCATATTGAGGAGATATAAGTATGAGTGATTTGATTTGCAAGATCAAAACGATGGAACCGGGACCCGCCATCACAGTGGAAGGCTGGGTCAGAACAAAGCGCGACAGCAAGACCGTTACCTTCATCGAGGTCAATGACGGAAGCTGCCTCAAGGGGCTTCAGGTCGTAGCTGACAGAGCGGTTCTGGACAATAATCTCCTCAATTCGATCACCACGGGCTGCTCCGTGATCTGCGAGGGAAAGCTCGTTCCCTCCATGGGCGGCGACCAGGCCGTTGAGCTTCAGGCCTCGTCCATAAAGATCGTCGGCGAGTGCCCGCTGGACTATCCTCTTCAGAAGAAGCGCCACACGCTGGAGTACCTCAGGGAAATCGGACACCTCAGGGCAAGGACAAACGTCATCGGAGCCGTGCAGAGGGTCAGAAGCACCATGGCCTACGCCGTGCACCGCTTCTTCCAGGAGAACGGATTCGTCTACGTCAACACACCGCTGATCACAGCCTCCGATGCCGAGGGCGCCGGCCAGATGTTCCAGGTCACGACACTGGATCTGAACGATGTCCCCAGGACAGAGGACGGAGCCGTGGACTACAGCAAGGACTTCTTCGGAAAGAAAACAAGCCTTACCGTAAGCGGACAGCTTGAGGGTGAGACCTACGCCACGGCACTTAAGAACATCTACACCTTCGGACCGACTTTCCGCGCCGAGAACTCCAACACCAAGAGACATCTGGCCGAGTTCTGGATGATCGAGCCCGAGATGGCCTTCTGCACCCTCGAGGGCGACATGAAGGTTGCCGAGGACTTTCTGAAGTACGTCTTCAGCTACGTTCTGGAGCACTGCCAGGAGGACATGGACTTCTTCTCCCAGTTCATCGAGCCGGGTGTGAAGGACACACTGGTCCACGTCGTTGAAAGTCCTTTCGCACACATGACATACACCGATGCCGTCAAGGAGCTTGAGAAGGCCGCCGACCGCTTCGACTTCAAGCCGTTCTGGGGCTGCGACCTTCAGACCGAGCACGAGAGGTTCCTCACCGAGGAAGTTGCCAAACGCCCCGTGATAGTCACCGACTACCCCAAGGAGATCAAGGCCTTCTACATGAAGCTGAACGACGACAACAAGACGGTCCGCGCCATGGACGTCCTGGCCCCGAGACTCGGCGAGATCATCGGAGGATCTGAAAGGGAGTACCGCCTGGACGTTCTCCGTGCAAGGATGGCGGAGCTCGGTCTGGACGAGAAGGACTACTGGTGGTACCTGGAGCTGAGAAAGTTCGGTTCGGTTCCCCACGCAGGATTCGGTCTTGGCTTCGAGAGGGCCGTGCAGTACGTCACAGGAATGCAGAACATCCGCGACGTCATTCCGTATCCCAGAGCAGCAAAACAAGCTGATTTCTGATCCGGCTTTTGAAGTGAATTTAAGGAGGGGCCGATGAAGAAGGTTCTAGTGGTTCTTGCGGACGGTTTCGAAGAGGTGGAGGCCATCTCTCCGGCTGACGTTCTGAAGAGAAGCGGAGCGGATGTCGTTCTGGCATCGCTTGAGAAGTATTCGGACAACCTCGAGGTCAGGGGAGCCCATGACATCCGCTTCAAGTGCGATGTCCTTCTGGACGACGTCCTTGGCCGGAAGTTCGATGCCATCATCCTTCCCGGAGGAATGCCCGGTGCCACGAACCTTGCCGCAAGCCCCTCCGTAAAGAAGCTCATTCTTGACACCTACGGCCGCGGAGACCTGGTGTGCTCGATCTGCGCTTCTCCTGCCTACGTGTTGGGCCCCACCGGAATTCTGGCCGGAAAGACGGCAACCTGCTATCCCGGGTGCGAAAGCGCCTGTCCCTCCGTCAAATTCACACGCCACAGGGCTGTGAAGGACGGCAACGTAATCACATCTGCCGGCCCCGGAACGGCCCTCGAGTTCGGTCTTCTGATTTCCGAGTCACTCTTCGGCACCCAGGTCAGCGAGAAACTGCGTGCCTCGATGATCTGCGTCTGAGGTCAACATGGGAAAGATCGGTTTTGACAACGAAAAGTATCTGAGCGAACAGAAGAAGTACATCCTTGAGCGTGCCGCCAAGGTCAACGGAAAGCTCTACGTCGAGTGCGGCGGAAAGCTTCTGTTCGACTACCACGCAGCCAGGGTCCTTCCCGGATTCGACACCAACGACAAGATGAAGGTCTTCCAGTCCTTCAAGGAGAAGCTGGACGTCATCATCTGCATCCACGCAGGAGACATCGAGCACCGCAAGATGAGATCCGACTTCGGAATCTCCTATGACACCGACGTCTTCAAGATGATCGACGACTTCGCCGCCTGGGGAATCAAGGCCGACAAGGTCGTTGTCACCAGATACAACGGAGAGCGCAGCGCCAACAACTTCGCAGACATGCTCTCAAGGCGCGGAATCAACGTCTTCTTCCACAGACCGATCATGGGCTATCCCGACAACGTCGACATGGTCGTCAGCGACCAGGGCTACGGAAGCAATCCGTACATTCCCACCGACGCCCCCGTGGTCATCGTCACCGCACCGGGTCCGGGAAGCGGAAAGCTTGCCACATGCCTTTCGCAGGTCTATCACGAGTTCCGCCAGGGACGCGAGGCCGGCTATGCCAAGTTCGAGTCCTTCCCGATCTGGAACCTGCCCATCGACCATCCTGTGAACATCGCCTACGAGGCCGCCACGGCCGATATCGGCGACTACAACCAGATCGACCACTACTATGTGGCGGCAACGGGCAAGATCGCAGTCAACTACAACCGTGACATGGAGGCCTATCCGCTTCTCAAGAGGATCCTGGAGAAGATCTCCAAGGGCTCTCTGAGCTACAATTCCCCGACCGACATGGGAGTCAACCGCCTGGGCTTCGGCATCTGCGACGATGCCGTGGTCCGCGAGGCTGCCAACCAGGAGATCATCAGGCGCTACTACCGCTCAGCCTGCGAGTACGCCCAGGGAATCGGAACCAAGGAGACGGTGCAGCGCAGCTACGAGATCATGACCAAGGCTGGTCTTTCCTGTGAGGACAGGCCCACCGTAAGCGTGGCCCAGAAGGCTCTCGAGGATGCAATTGAGCGCGGAAAGAGCAAGAACGGAATCGCCTGTGCCGCAGCCATCCAGCTGAACGACGGACGCTTTGTCACAGGTCACAACTCGTCCCTGATGCACGCATCCAGCGCCCTTGTTCTGAATTCGCTCAAGGTCCTTGCCGGAATCGAGAAGTCCATAGAGCTGATTCCCCGCCAGGTTCTGGACAGCGTCTACGCGATGAAGCGCGATGTCCTCAGAGGGCGCGGAATAAGCCTGAACCTGGACGAGACTCTGATCTGCCTTGCCATGGCAGCTCCGATGGATGAGAACGCCAAGGCCGCCCTGGCCATGCTGCCCATGCTCAGAGGATGTGAGTCCCACATGAGCCACATCCCCAGCGCAGGAGACTCCTCCGGTCTGAGGAAGCTCGGAATCAACGTCACCAGCGAGCCCAAGTTCCCGACCAACAACATGAGAAACTTCTAAGAGCTGAACTTCAGCGTCGCACTGATCAGGCGGTCCTGGTCGATGCTGAAGGAAAGCACGTATCCGTCTCCCTCAAGTTTCCACGAAAGCTCGAGTGTCGTCTTGTCCTTTCTGATCATCAGATCCACATTCTCCGATCTGAACTTCAGATACGTTCCGCTGAGAAATGCCTTTGCATCCCTTTCCCTGTTCAGCGTTGTTGATATCTCCATGTCGGCACCCGGGAGCTTGGCAGAGGCGCTGTAGGCTGTGACGGAAACCTTGCCGCTGTCTTTTCCGAAGACGGTGCTGTGCTTCGCCGTAACTTTGTAGTTTTCATAACATGCCGTGGTGGAAAAACTTATGTCCATCATCTGGCTCTCTCCGCCGTAGACGGGTTTGTCGTATATGTCAGTTTCATAATTCAGCGAGAGATAGATGTTCTTGCCTTCGTACAGCGTGGCGGAGAACTCCTTCACATCGGATGGAGATGAGTATTCTCCTATGCTCTTAAGACGAGGCCCGGTGCCTCCGCTTCTGGCTGAGGCGCTGAGCCTGAACTTGTCGCATGAAGCCTCGGCCATCCAGCCTGAGGTGCTTCCTCCGCCCAAAGAAAGGTCCCATGCGTTCTGAAGGAAGAGACATGATTTGAATGTGATGTCACCGATCTTTCCCTTTGGCGAGACTCCGATGATGGAGAAGACCATGTTCCTTCCGGCTCCCGTTCTGTTCCACTGCACATGGTAGGAGGACGGATATCTGTCGGAGATGCTTTCCCTTCTGGCTGCGTACATGGCACCTGCGAAGACAGAGTCCTTTCCCGCAATCAGGGCAAAGGCCGAGGGTGTGGCGGGATTGAAGGCCGGGTTCAGGGAGATGACCTCGAAGTTTTCAAAGCTCAGGACCACGCCTGAGAGCGTTGGGTTGATGGCAGGCTCCGTCGTCTTTCTGAAATCCCCGCCCGTTTTGTAGCCGCCTTTGACATCGGTCTTGGACATGGGGTTGAGAAGAAGGGAGAGGATGCCCGAGTCGTTGATCTCTCCCACGTGGAGGAAGGAGCCGACATCGGCCGTGAGAAAGGGCGGGGCCTCCATTGAAAAGCGCCCGTCGTTGTTCTGCCTGAGGAGGATGCGGTAGGCGATGCTGTCGCAGTAAAGGCTCATCTCCAGGGTGCGGGACCTCTTATTCTGGCTGTAGGTGAAGGAGAGGCTGTCCTTTGGGAAGAGCAGGGCGGCGGAGGACAAAATAAAAGCGGATATGAGAATAAGTTTCTTCATATCCGCCTATACGTTGAAAGTGACGTTTCATTCCGCCTGAAGCGGAGTTTTTCTCACTTTTTCTTGGGTTTTGCGATGATGGCCTTCAGCTCGGGCTTCTTCTCCAGGTTCTTCACCAGGCCTCTCTCACGTCCCTTGTTGACGTACTTGGGATCCTCGAAGCTGTAGTGGAAGTTGGTGTGGATGTCGTATGTTCCGTTCATCAGGGCAACTGCATCCTCTGTGATGACCAGCTCCTCGTCGGTGGGGATGACGTAGATCTTGACCGGGCTGTCGTCCGCGGAGATCTCGAACTCTGCGTTCCTGCAGCGGCAGATGGCGTTCTTCTTCTCGTCGATCTTGATTCCGAAGTTCTCAAGTCCGTTGGTGGAGATCCATCTGATCGTCGGTCCCATCTCTCCGACACCTGCGGTGAAGACGATGGCATCAACTCTTCCGAGAAGGGCTGCGTATGCTCCGATGTACTTGCGGATTCTGTGGCATTCCATGTACATTCCGAGCTTTGCCCTCTCGTTGCCCTGGTCGGCTGCGTTCTCGACGTCGCGGCGGTCGCTCATTCCGCAGATTCCCAGAAGACCGCTCTTCTTGTTGAGAGCTGTGTCCATCTCCTTGGCCGTCATGCCAGTGTTGTTCATGATGTAGGGGATGATTGCAGGGTCCATGTCTCCGCTTCTCGTGCCCATCACAAGGCCCTCGAGCGGGGTCAGTCCCATGGATGTGTCGATACAGACTCCGTTCTTGACCGCGCTGACGGAAGCTCCGTTTCCGATGTGGCAGATGATGACGTTGGTGTCCTTGTTCTCCTTGCCCAGAAGGACTGCGGCCCTCTTGGCGCAGTACAGGTGGCTGGTTCCGTGGAAGCCGTAGCGTCTTACGTTGTACTTCTCATACCACTCGTAGGGAACTGCGTACATGTAGGCCTCGGCCGGCATGGTCTGATGGAAGGCAGTGTCCATGACGATTGCGTGAGGTACGTTGGGCATGACCTTTCTGGCTGCCTCGATTCCCATGATGTTGGCCGGCATGTGGAGCGGTCCGAGGGGAATGATCTTCTTCAGCTGCTCGACGACCTTGTCGTCCACAAGGGCGGATTTCTTGAAAACCTCGCCTCCGTGCAGGACCCTGTGGCCCACGGCGCCGATTTCCGACACATCGTCGATGACACCGTATTTCTTGTCGGTGATGAGCTTTATGATCAGCTCAATGGCCTCCTTGTGGGTCGGGCATGTGAACTTGTCCTCATACTCGTCCTTACCGGTTGCCTTGTGCTCGATGGTGGAATACTCCAGTCCGATCCTCTCGACGACGCCTACTGCGAGCACGTCCTTGTTGTCCCAGTCGTAGACCTGGTATTTGGCGGATGAGCTTCCGCAGTTCAAAGTCAGAATGACCATATCTTTCCTCCGGATTTCTTATTGGTGCGCCCTTGCGCGGGTACCATTGTAAACAAAAGCATGGCCCATTTACAAGATAATATGAGAGAGGACGCTCGGTTGATTTTTTGACGTATATTGATTATTCTTGTGCAAAGAAAAACGGAGGCCCGCATGAAGGTCAGCATCTACAACACAATGTCCCGTTCCATTGAGGAGTTCAAACCCATCTCAGACAAGTACGTGGGCATGTACTGTTGCGGACCCACCGTCTACAACTACGCCCACATCGGAAACCTCAGGACCTACATCTTCGAGGACACCCTCAAGAGGGTCCTCAGGCATGCAGGCTACAAGGTCAAGCACGTGATGAACATCACCGACGTGGGCCATCTCACCGGTGACGGGGACGACGGCGAGGACAAGATGGAAAAGAGCGCCCGTGAAAGCGGGAAAAGCGTCTGGGACATCGCCAAGTTCTACACCGACGCCTTCTTCGCCGACTACGATTCGCTTAACATAATCCGTCCCGATGTCATCTGCCCGGCCACCAAGCACATCGACCAGATGATCAAGCTCATCCAGAGGCTCGAGGCCGGCGGCCACACCTATGTGGCGGGCGGAAACGTCTATTTCTCCATCGACACCTTCCCCGAGTACGGGAAGCTGGCGAAGCTGAACCTGGACGACCTGAAGAGCGGAGCCAGGATCGACATCGACTCCAACAAGCGCAATCCCAAGGATTTCGTGCTCTGGTTCACCAACAGCAAGTTCGGTGAGCAGGCCATGATGTGGGATTCGCCCTGGGGAAGAGGCTATCCGGGCTGGCACGTCGAGTGCTCGGCAATGAGCATGTACTATCTGGGCGAGCAGTTCGACATCCACTGCGGCGGAATCGACGCAATCCCGGTGCACCACACAAACGAGATCGCACAGAGCGAGGCCGCAACGGGAAAGAAGTGGGTCAACTACTGGATGCACGGTGAGTTCCTGCTTTCGGACAAGGGCAAGATGTCAAAGAGCTCGGGAGAGTTTCTGACAATGTCTGTCCTCAAGAGCAAGGGCTACCAGCCTCTGGACTACCGCTACTTCTGCCTGGGTGCCGCATACAGGACCCAGCTTCAGTTCTCCTACCAGGGAATGGACGGAGCCAGAGCCTCCAGGCTCGGTCTTGAGGAGCGCGTCGCCGCCCTGGGTGACGGCGTGGCTGAGGCATCGGCCGTGTCGGAGAAGACCCGCTCGTACATGGACCAGTTCGACGGATTCGTGTGCAACGACCTGGGAACGTCAAGAGGACTTTCGGTGCTGTGGACGATGCTCAAGGATGAGGCGATTCCCGCACCCGAAAAGCGTTATGCGGTGAACTACATGGATCAGGTCCTGGGACTGGGACTTGATAAGGTCAAGGCAAAGTCCGATTCACAGGAACAGGCCCCCGCGGAGGTCATGGCCCTGGTGGAAAAGCGTGCCGAGGCCAAGAAAAACAAGGATTGGGCTGCTGCCGATTTATTCAGGAAGCAGATCGAAGATATGGGATACGTTCTCAAGGACACACCTGCCGGACCGTCTTTGCAAAAAAAGATGTGAAAAAGCAGTAACCTTTGAAGAGGAAGATTGTTAAAGTCTATGGAAATCAGAAGCGGCGATGAGATTGCTTTCAGGCAGGTCTACAACGCGGTGTTCCCGGTTGTGATGAAGGTTGCGTACCACGTGACCTACAACCAGGATGTTGCCGAGGATATCTGCCAGGACGCCTTCATCAGGTTCTATGACAAGGACATGTCGTTCCCTTCGCTGGACGACGCCAAGTTCTGGTTGATCAGGGTCGTGAAGAACCTGGCCATCAACCATGTCAAGAAGAAGATGAGGGAATCCGCCTCACTTGAGAAAGTGATGAGGGGCCCGCAGGTCAACCCGTTCAAGGACGGAGCCTCGGAGCTGATCCTGAAGGAATCCACGGCTGCCGTCAGAAAGGCGGTCAGCGAGCTTCCTGAGATCTACAAAACCGTGATTGTGCTCCGGGAGTACGCGGGACTGAACTACAAGGAGATTGCAGGAGTCCTGAAAATTTCGGAGAGCAATGTGAAGGTCCGGGTGCATCGGGCGAGAAAAGAGCTTGAGGCAAAGCTGGACCGGGAGGAAGTGAATGTGCCTTGACGATCAGATTCTTAACACATATCTGGACAACGAGCTGACCGAGCCGTGGAAGAGCCAGGTGGAAGAGCACCTGAGCTACTGCCCCAGCTGCAGGACCCGTTATCAGAACCTTCTCAAAATCAGAAGCGCAGTGCAGGCTGCCGCCCTCACAGATGAGGAGATCCAGCCCCGCCAGGACCGCGTTCTGTCCATGATCGAGAAGAACTACCTTTCCAAGAACAAGGGCAAGAAGTCCTTCCTCAAGCGCACGTTCAAGCTTTCCGCTCCCCAGCTCATCGGAGTCGCCGCCGCATTCGTCGTCGTCTTCGTCGGTTCGTGGGCAGTCTTCGGAAACAACGGAAGTTCTGACGGAACCATTCTTCTTCCCGATGTGAACACCACCATCGACCTGAACAACATCACACAGACCAGGTCTTCGGACAACAACACCACATCCAAGAGCCTTGAGAACTACACCACCGAGGAGATTCTGAAGAACCTCGATGCCAGAGGCTACGACGTGGACATCAGGCTCAAGAGCATACAGCCGCTCTCACTTGACAGAATCGGTTCGGAGGTCAAGGTGATCGCAGTCGTCGAGGACAAGGGAATCACAATCACATCCGACGGTCTTGCAAGGGACGCCGAGGGAACCATCGTGGCGACCGGAGTCATCCTTGACGACCAGAACCGCATCGTCGCCTCGGACGGAACGGTGATCTTCACCGCCGATGAGACGAAGGTGGTTGAATAACTCAGCAACACTGATTGTATATCAGTCATAAAGATGCCTGGCAGCCCGGTTTATCCGGGCTGTTCTTTTTTATTCTCAGTTAATATCGGCATTGTTTCGGAAGTGTATCGTTATTATTTGGGTTATTGGTAATTCTTATATAATAACTATATCTGTTTTGTTGTGGTTTTGTATTGATTTGTCTATGGGCTCGGTCTGCGTTGTGTTGCATTGCGTTTGAGGCCCGTTTTGTATAGTATTGTCAAGTAAGATTAATATTTCACGAGGTATCTGCAATATGAGAGCCATTGAACTCGAGAAGACCTACAATCCCAAGGACTTTGAGAAGAGGATTTACGAACAGTGGGTGGAGGACGGCAACTTCAAGCCGTCGGACAAGGACGGAAAGCCGTTCGTCATCGTCATGCCGCCACCGAACGTCACCGGAATCCTGCACATGGGACATGCTCTCAACAATTCCCTGCAGGACATCCTGACCAGATACTACAGGATGACCGGGCGTCCCACGCTCTGGCTGCCGGGAACGGACCATGCTGGAATCGCCACGCAGAACGTCGTGGAGAGACAGCTTGCCAAGGAAGGCCTGAGAAGGCAGGACCTGGGACGCGAGAAGTTCCTGGAGAGGACCTGGCAGGTCAAGGACAAGCATCACGACATCATCGTCAACCAGCTCAAGACCATCGGTGCCTCGTGCGACTGGTCTCGTGAGCGCTTCACCATGGACGAAGGCCTGTCCAAGGCCGTCAGAGAGACGTTCGTCACGCTGTATGAGCGCGGTCTGATCTACAAGGGCCTTTATCTGGTCAACTACTGTCCGCACTGCGGAACGGCGCTTGCCGATGACGAGGTCGAGCACCAGGAGGATACGGGACATCTGTTCGATGTCAGATATCCGTTTGCAGACGGAAGCGGCTACATCACCGTCGCAACCACAAGACCCGAGACGATGTTCGGCGACCAGGCCGTTGCGGTGAACCCGGATGACGAGCGCTACAAGGACATCGTGGGCAAGATGCTAAAGCTGCCTCTCACCGACCGTGAGATTCCCATCATCGCTGACAGCTTCGTCGGAATCGAGTTCGGAACCGGTATGGTCAAGATCACTCCGGCCCACGATCCCAACGACTGGGAGTGCGGAAAGAGACACAATCTGGAGCCTCTGAACATCCTGAATCCTGACGGAACACTGAACGACGTCTGTCCTGCAGAGTTCCGCGGACTTCCTGCAGAGGAAGCCAGGATGAAGGTCGCCAAGGTTCTTGAGGAACAGGGTTATCTCGTTAAGTGTGAAGAATATAAGCACGAGGTCGGACATTGCTACAG
>Ga0310696_10002723_pt1 | contig 22893 bp, 60 predicted proteins | sample AusTroGonzalo_MG_4_FD_203885 | JGI IMG/M metagenome (GOLD analysis project Ga0310696, IMG submission 203885) | Bovine rumen microbial communities from tropical cattle in Woodstock, Queensland, Australia - Gonzalo_02 (v2) (version 2) | ecosystem: Host-associated > Mammals > Digestive system >...
ATATAAACATTTTGGTTGGGATGTTAAAAGTATTGGCAGTTCATGGGGAGTATTATGTGGTAGGTGTATAAAACATTATGAGGAAATATAAATGACTGAACTTGAGAGAAAAAATAAATTTGCTATGTTAATAGATAAGTATTTTGATATACTTGAAACAAGCAAGATTACTAATGCATTTGAAGATTGGGGATTCTTTAAAACGCCAGCATCTATAAATCATCATGGTAATTATGAAGGTGGATTGTTTGACCATTCGTTTGCTGTAACTGAAGCATTGCTTAAACTTACTGAGAAGTTGGATTTAAAATGGCAACGTCCAGAAAGTCCAGTTGTTGTTGGTATGTTTCATGATTTGTGTAAATGTTATTCATATGAATATGATGAAGAGTCTGGCCAGTGGCAGTATAAAAAGAATCCAACAATGACGGGACATGGAGAATTGTCTGTTATTATAGGACAACAAATTATTCCACTTACTGATGAAGAAATATTATGTATTCGTTGGCATATGGGTGCGTATGATGACAAGGATAATTGGAATAAGTTAGGCAGAGCAATAGAAGTTTGTCCTAATGTATTATATGCACATACAGCCGATATGATTGCGAGTAGAGTAAATGGCATATAATAAGTCGAGTATTTGGCATAAGAGGAATATAATATGTTTAATCCTGATTTAATATCATTAGAAGAATTTAGAGAGTGGGTAACATCATTAAAGTATAATGAACCATTTAGAGATTATTATGGTGTAGTTATGCGCTCTGATGTGTATTATAATTTAAAAGCTGATATTCCAGTAGTATGTCATGCATTATCCTCTTCATTTGATTATACGTCTGTATATGGATTGCGTGTATTAGTATTTGATGAATATTGTAAATATAATGATATAGTATGTCAGATTGTAGATGAGCCGACATATCATTGGTTGCGTGCTATGCAAGGAGATGTTGAAGTAGGTAATGAATGCAGTTTAAATTTATTACATTGTTATTATGATTAGGAGTAATATATGTTAGGTGTGTTTCATATAATATTACATGTGTTTGAATGTTTGTTAATATGTGGATGTATAATGGTTCAGTGCAAACTTCTTGAAGATTATGATGCTTTGAGAGGTTGGATTGAATTTACATTTAAAATGGATTTAAATAAGTTGGCACAACGTATTGAAGAGTGGAAGAAGGAAGAAGGGATTACTTAGTGTATCGCTGTGGTGATATAATATGAATGGGAAAGTATATACATTACAAGATTTACAAGACCTTTGTGACGTAGCAAGGCAAGAATTTGTTGATAGTGGTTGGTGGGGCATAGTTGTTCCAGGATATTTATATGATGAGATTAAAGCTAATAGTAAAGAAGGTAATGAATTTGAAAAACTGTTTGCTATTAATGTTATTATAAATGATGCTGTTGTTCAGCATAATGGTGGACATTGTATGTTTGTGGACGAAGAGTTCGGAAAGATGTTATTGAATACATATGCTTTGCCATATGAGATATATGAAGAATATGTAAGAAGGGTAACAACGCCTAGATATTAAAAAATAATAAAAATAAAAATAAATAATATTATTTTAATTATTTTTATTTTATTTTTAATTAGTTTATTTTTATTTTATTTATTAATTAAAAAGGATATAATATATGACAATAAAACATAATCCAATTAAACGGATTGCAGTAGAATTTGAATCTGGTGAAGTATATAAGTTAGAGCTTAAAAATAATACAGAAACAAGGTTAAGTGTGAATATAACTACAAGTGATTTAGATTTACATATACGTTCATATGATGAATTAATTATGGAAAAAGATATAATGGAGAATTAGTATGAATACAAATATAATAGGTTCGATAATATATGCGTATAAGCATAAGGATTATGGAGATGTGTTTCTTATTTTAAAGGACACTCCAAAATATACATTTTTTGATACAACAGATAAAGCGTTTGAAGCAACATATAATTATCATAGTCATGCAGATAAGTTTGAAGAAATGCTGGCAGGTTTGCAGGAAGATTATGTATATGTAAAGCTTACTAAGGAATATACAGACCAGGAAGGTTATACTGGTACAATTGAAAAGAGCGTAGAGTTACAGGTAAAAGATTTTGTTAAGGTTGCATTTGAATCAGATTATAATCAAGTAATAGATTAATGGATAAAGAATATATAGTAGATATAAAGTATGAGTTATTAGGTAGTGAACTTAATTCATTAAGTCGTGAAGAATTATATATTGTTATTGAACAAGCCATAGAAAAAAGTATAAAAGCAAGTTTACCTATTGAAGCATATACTGGTATAGTAGATTATTGTAAAGAAATTTGGGATAGGTATTATAATCGTATTTTAATAGAAATTGCATTATCATTAAGTAGTAAAGGTACATTTAGAATTGAATGTAGTGCATTAAAGAAAGATAATAGTATTACTTGTACATTATCTGATGTTAAAGTAAATCAAGATTTATTTAATAAATATTTTAGACCTGTATGGTCGGGACAACAAGATGCTACAGTAGAAATTATTAAAGAAAAAGAAACCACTGTAGAAGATAAAATCAAGATGTTGAAGAAAGAATTAAAACATTGTAAATCTCCATTAGAAAGAAAACAAATACAACAGGAATTAAATATATTATATAAGGAACGTAAGAATGGAAATAAGTAGTATAGCATTAGGATTAACAATAATGGTTAATATGATATATATGTTATATAGTTTTAGGCGTGATGATAATGATTTATATAATATATTAATGTATGGTTATGATGGTTATGATGATGATGAAGTTGTATTTGAGTATAGTGTAGTTGATGATAGTAATGATGTATGGTTTGAGTTGAATGAGTAAATTAAAATATATATTTAAAAAGAATCGGGATGAGTTCATGCTTAATGATTTTGATGGAGCGTGTCCTATATGTGGTAATGGTAATATGTGGGTAGGTCATCATGGCGATGGACAGGTGTATTCATTAAACTGCACAAGATGTGGGTTTACAGCAGGTATGTATAATACTATATATATTACGCTGAGATTAAAGCTACTGGAATGGAAGTTGCATAGAAATAAGTAATATATGTTTAGGCGCATGAAAGTGTCTGGAATGTATTGAATATATATATTTAATATAAAAGTATAGAAAACAGCTTGAAATATAGCTGTTTTTTTATTGTGCCGAAAAATGGGACATTGAATATACTGTTTGTTTTTAAATGTGCTGTTTTCGGTGGTGAATGTGTTGTTTTATATAATGTAGGTTATATGTAGGTTACAATGGAATTAGATGTGGAGAAATAACCAATTTGGATAGTATTTAATTTAATGTGTCCGAATTGGATAGTCGTTGGAATTTCAAGGGATTGGGGGATGGTGGGAATGCTTTTAGGGAGAGGGGAAATTTTATAAATTTTAAATACTGTTTGGTACTGTCTGGTTTGTTATGGCTACAGAAAGTCCGAAAAAACTCCCTTGTTAAAATTTTGACAAATACCCCCGTATGGCTCAAAAAAGGCACTAAAAAAATATAAAAACACGGTAAAATAACTATTTCAAAGGCAATATTGTTAAAAGAATCACAAAGATTCTTTGTGTAAAATACACAAAAAATATAATGTTTCACGCAAGTTTTTTGTATGTTTCACACAATTTATTGTCTGATTAAAGGCGTGTGTTTTTGTGGTATTCACACAAAAAATTAACCAAAAAATACACGTTTTTTGTGTTTTTTCACAAAGTATATTTATGCATATATCTGCATAACTATGCATTGTTAGCACTCGTGCCGTGTGAGTGCTGATAGTTATCACTCAATACAAGTGAGTGCTAACACTTGTTAGCAGTCTATCTGAGTGAGTGCTAACTGTTAGCACTCGTTAACAGTGAGTGATAATAATTGTTAGCACTCGCATTAATTGAGTGCTGATTGACAAAAAAATAACGATATTGTTTCACATGAAACACTACATTTTTTATATGAATATATATTCATAAAATAGAATATTTATACATGAATAGTTATTCATATGAAAAAATATTCATATGAATAAATTGTAATATGTTAGCACTCTTATTAAGTGAGTGCTAAAAGTTATCCACATAGTTATCCACATGTGGATAAAATTATCAACAGGTTGTGGATAACTCAAAAAAATTGTGGATAACTCACTTTTTGCAAGTCGATTGATAAAATATTAACGTTATTTTTTTTACAAACTTTTTTGTGTATTCTCACAAAAATTGTTTGCTTTTTTGTATTCAAAAAACAATATCGTTAATTAAAAAATTAACACGATTGTATTTCTACAAAAACATAATTTAAAACATATGTTCTAAAAATTCAGATGCTCACATGGAATTGAACACACGTTCACCAGAACATATGTTCACTTTCACCAACACGGCAATGCGAACAAGTGTTCGAAAAAAAGTTCCCTACATTATATATATAAAATATCGAGCACGACAATTCCAGAACATATGTTCGGTATTTGAGCAGGTAAAAAGAACATATGTTCGATTAAGTATCTGAATTAAAAAAGAACATATGTTTTCTGGTGTACCAGAACATAGAACGCTAAAACATAAAAATAAAAATGTTTGCAATGTTTGCGCATATTCATATAATGATAATTGAACACGGCAATAACGCCGTTGTGTATTACATGATTATTTCAGGAAGGAAGGTTTAAAATCATGGCAAAGGCAAAGGACAATAGAAAAGTAGTAGTTAATAACGCTATGGCAAAGGCTGAAAAGTTTAGCGATATGAAAAGCGCACGTAATGCATATCATGACGCATGTGAAGGTGAAACCAAATCAGCACGTCGCAAGGCTGAAATTGCGTATTCAGTAAAAGCAAATGAAACGTTTAAACCTGAATATGAAAGCGTTAGCGCATATTTTGAAGGTGAAGGACAAGACGCATTTTACGCAACATCTTATAAGCAATTTATGAGTTTGTCCGATATGTATGAATTTGTTTGGTGCTATGATGAATTAGAATTATTCAATAGCAATACAGCAAGCGCACTTGTCACATATTGCCGTAAAGATGCGACAAAGGTTATTAAGGCTGTAAAAGATGGTATTATTGCACCTTCAGATACAAAGGAATATATCCGTGAGAATTTAAAGCCTTTGTTCGGCGGGAAATGTGAAACTATAAAAGACGGCAACAAAAAAGCGTCAACCGATGCAAAAAAAGATGACATGAAAGCTAACTGGGCTATTGTCGGACATTTTATTAAAAAGAACGCCACAAAAGGCGGCGACGTCGAAAAGGCTTTCAATGAATTACTGAAATACTATGAAAATAAATAGTTAAAAATTCAGATACTGAAACGGCTCATACGAGCCGTTTTTTTATGCTCAAAAAATTCATAAAATCTCGTTCAAGCGTGTGCGATAATCGGTATTTAAAATTTTGCCGAGAGCGCACGCTTTTAATTTGCGGTTCTGAATTTTTCACCAATGCACATATATGCACGTATATGCACGCACATATTTTTTTAAATTAGTAGGTAAAATTTTGCCGAGCAAATTCTGGTAGACCAGAACGCTAAAAATTTTTAGATACCATATTTAATATGCAATATTCAATTTTGCCGTGTAACTTGACATACTATATAAAAAGCGTATAATTATAATAGAGGTGGGCAAAAATCGCCACCTACTCACTAAATACTGCGTTCTGGTACACCAGAACATAAAACAAGGAAGGAAGTGAAAAACATGAAGGTTAATGTAAATACGACGCTTGAAATGGAGCTTGATGATTTGATTGCAATCCGCAAAACAATCAGAATGTGCAATGAACTTGTTATTGCGTTCTCGCATCTGACCGTATGCGATGAAGCATATATGGCGTGTGCTGATAATGGCGAAATAATCGTGAATGAAGCCGACCTCGATAAAATGGTTAATATGCTCATTACGCTTGATAATATTTTCGATGAAGCACCATATAAAAATGGCGATGCGTCATGCTCATATAAAGAGCTTGCAGTTAATTTCATTGGATAATTTGACGTACCGCATGAACCATGCTATTATAATGGTAGGTATAATTTTTGTGCCGATTTTAATAGCATGGTTCTGGTACACCAGAACGAAATTTCAATTCAAAATTCCATTTAAAAAATTGAATTGAGAATCTGAAATTCAAAACAAAGTTTTGTTTTATATTTTTGATTTTAGTTTTGAATTTTAATTTGAGTTTTGATTTGAGTTTTGAATTTTAAAGTTGGTTTTTAAAAATGATTTTTGAAATTCAGTTATGAATTTTGAAACTGATTTTTAAAATCTAATTCTCATATGTATATAAGGAAGGAAGGTATCATTATGAGTAAGGAAGTATGGGCAATCTTTGCGACAGAAGTAGAAAATGGTGCTATGGATTATGCTGATATTATCGCATTTATCAATGAAGAATGGTCGTGCGATGACAGCGAGGAAATGTAATTCTGGTACACCAGAATCGAGGTGCAATCATGTATAGACAATATGAAAATCCATACGAATTAAACAAATATCTTTGCGAATTGGAAGCAGAATATCAAACACTTATTGAAAGCGGTGTTGATGCTGACGAGGAAAATTTTATAGACCTCTGTTGTGAAATCGCAGATATTAAGGAACGCATTAATTTTGCGTGGCAGGATGACGAATACGATTATGATAATCGTGATTATGAAGATGAACTCTGGATATATGAAAACGTGTATGCCGTATACGGTTAATTTTGGTTTGAGAATTTGGGACTGAAATTTCAGTCTCATTTTCTGAAATCAAAATTGATTTCAATATCTAATTTTAGGAATATAATTTTGTGAGGTGTATTATGAAAGAATATAAACCTATTAATGTATCAACTCGTGATATGAAAGATGCGCTAATGATATATCTAAAAACTCATAATATTTATGGCGAACCATCGGCAATGTTCGATTGGTTTCATATTGAAATATTATGCGATGAAAATGAATATAAAGATATAATTTCATTTTTAGATTCACTAATATAAATGGGGGTAAATTATGATTAGAATATTTAATAAAGTAATGTTTTTTCTTGGAGTAATTCTATTTATACTTGGCGTGTGCAGTGCGGATTCAGAGAATCTAATAATTCCATTTGCATTAACCTTTGGCGGTCTTGGTATCGCATATTTGAATCGAGGTGGGATTAATGAACGATAATTTTGAATGGGAAAAATTCGAAGGCTTTAGATATACCATGAAGGTATTCTGGAGTGGTACTTGTGTGGCAATTTTTGGATATATGTCGGAATCTGATTTGTATATCGACTATATAAAAGAGCTATCAGAATTGCCGAGCAATGGCACGATTTTTGTTCAGAAGCATTGGTAAAATTTGGATTGAGAATCTGGAATTGAATTTCAAATTTCAATTCCATTTTCTGAGTTTAAATTATGCAACTTGACATAACAATAGGGTTATGTTATTATAATGGTAGGTAAGATTTTGCGGTGGAGTTCTGGTCGACCAGAACGAAATTCAAATTGAAATTTGGAAAGGAAAAATGAAAATGGAATTCGAAAATGTAATCAAGGCTTTTAATACTGCTAAGAATTTTACAGAGTATGACGAAAACGAATGGAATTATTTTGATGATGACGAATTTTATGAACGTACATCTGATTGGGATATTCCATATGACGGAGAAGATTGGAGCGACAAATTTAATTTTGCAATCTGAAATTCTATTTTGAATTGTGAGGTATAATTATGAATTTTGAAAAAATTGAAACGTATAATCTGTATGTAGGTCTTAATGACAAGGATAAATATGAGCAGATTATAACCGATGATGAAGCCATGGAATTGGTGCGTAAAATTGTTGGTAATGTTGTAGGCGGTGCTACGTTTAGCAAGAGTTTTGGTTATTGGGTAGATGAATTTGGTAATCCAACAAATGAATCTACTATTGTAATCAAAATTACAGATTGTGACGAACATATTATACATTGTATATGCAAAAATCTGAATGATGCGCTTAATCAGAATTCAATTATGGTGGAGCGTACAGTATCTGAAGTTGCGTTCGTGAGCGATAGATACGAATGGTAATTCTGGTACACCAGAAATTGGCTTGAGAATATGGGATTGCATTTTAAAATTCAATCCCAATTTCTGAATCCAATTTGAGATTCTAAACTGATTTTTTAAATAAGAAAGGGAGACTAATTATGGAAAGTATTACTGTAAACATTCTGAAGATGCTGTGTGATGACGCTATTAAGAGAGGTTATGGCAATAAAACTGTACTAATTTCTCGTGACGATGAAGGAAATGGGTATCATACTTTATTTTTTGGATTCACAACAGATAAAGAGGAAATTAAAATGTGTGAATATTTATTCCACGATAATAATAATCCAAATGATGTTGTATTACTTGGATAATTAAATTCGATTTCAAATTTGGGGGTAGATTATGAAAAAAGTTAAGAAATTTTGCCATGATTGTGGCAATTATAAGTGCAGATGTGCAGATTGTTGGGCTTTAACTGAAATCAATAATCGGTGGTGGTGTAGCGATTATGATAATTACTGCGAGGAAGTAAAAAACTGCTGTAATTATGAAGATGAAACTGGGTGCGAGGTGGTAATTTATGCAGACGAATTTGAGAAGCATAAAATATCAGATGAATTAATCGCTAATGCTATTGCGGATATAGGTGCGCTTTATGATTTGGATTTAACCAAAGAAGAAATAAATGAGTGTATGACTATGATAATTAAGTTGCAGAAGATTGGCTCACGCATAAATAGGGATTTCAGATTTGAATTTGAAAGTATAATGTGATATTCTAATTTCAGTTAGAAATTTGGGGGTGTATTATGAACACTAAGCATTATAATAATGATAAGAACACCGAGGTTCGTAGAGAAATTATCGAAAAATATATTGGTTGGGGAGAAGATATTTTTAGTGCAGAAGTAGACCGCAAACATAAAAATGGAACTGAAATCCATGTAATAACAGATACTGCGATTATCAAGATTTATAATACTCGTACCAAAAAGCATGTTACTGATTTGATTGCAAGACCAAATCAGATACGGAGAGTTTATGAAGCTAAAGACCAAAAGCCGCCAAGGTGGTTATTAGATGTCGCATGGGAAAATCAAAATCGAGGTTGGAATTTGGTTTAGAAAAGGAGAATAATTATGGATAATAAGGTTAGGAATTTTGTAATAATCATAGTTATAATTGTGGTGGCGATACTTGCATATTCAGTAGGTATTTTTGCAAAGAATGTTATTGCTAATTCTGAATCAGAAACTGCGGAGATACTATCAGAATCAGAATTGGAAATTGAATCTGAAATTCCAAATGAAATTTCGGAATCTGATTTTGATTATGATTCTGATGATTTGACAAACATTGAGGATTGTGTTATTATAATAGAGGAAAATGAGCCGACAGTTGAAGATGTAATTATGAATGAGTGCGGTCTTGCAGTCATTGATTATGTCGCACTAATTGATAGTTATGAAGATGGTAATTGGTATGCATATTATATATGTAGTGACGGAGATTGCTATGTAATAACACTAAAAAATAATCACGTTGATGTATGTTGCCAGTTGAATTAAATTCTGGTACACCAGAATCTGATTTGAAAAAGGAGATTAAATTATGGATAACAATTATGAAATTCGTCTGAATAATGTGAAGCTGATGCATGATACTATGATTGATATGAATAATGAAGGTGCGTATATGGCATGGATATGGGAAATGCCAGACGAACCAATGGAAGATGATTTTGAATGGTTTGCAGAGGATGAAGATAGATATATAGAACTCTATAACTATTTTGTAAAACTGCTCAAACGTTATGCTAAAGATGGATTATTTAGACCATCAGAATCGGTGCGAAATTTCGTTTTGAATTTCGGAATCGAAATTGAAATTATCAATTAGAAATTTTGAGGTGAAATTATGGCTAAAGAAATAGTATTCAATGTATTTTGTAGTGGTGTTTATGAGACACATTTAATTGTTGATGATGATTTTGTGAGCGAAATAGATATAGATAAAATGTCTGATGCAGAATTCCATAAAGTATTGGAATATGTAAATGACAATCTTGAAGATGCGCCAGTATCAGAAATAGATTGGATAGCTGATATTGATGTTGATGCCGATGATATTAAAGCAATTTATGAAGTTGATTATTAAAATTCGATTTGAAATTACGAGGTGAAATTATGAATTATACTGTAGATTTTGTACTGCATGGACATTACTATATAGATATTGAAGCTGATAATAAAGATGAAGCTATCGAATCAGCAGAAGAAATATTTGGCATGACAGATTTTGGTGTGTTATATGATATTGATGGTGAACTTTACGCCATTGAAGATGAAGATGATAATGTAGAATACTTTGATTGGTAGGTGTATTATGAATTATGAACCGAAATTTGTAAATGAATTTTCAATTGAAGATTGTAAATCTGAAATAAAATGGTTTTATGATAGACAGTATCAGTATGGATATGCCATAGACTACCCACGTATATGGGATTTAGAATACACTATTGAGGTTCTGAAAAATAAAAATCGAATTTAAATTATGAGGTGGCATTATGGAAATCAAAGAATTGTTTCAAAAATTTTATCCTAATTCTAATGTAAGAATCATGGAACTGTGTCCATATTATGATAGTGCGCAGAGTTTTTATGGCAAGGCTAAAGTTATCGAAATCGAAAATGATGTTTTCCTTATGAGTTACGATACGATTGTGGCTTTTTATAATCGAGAAACAAAAATTGCCAAGGTAGTTGACACATATAGTGCAACAACTTTGAGACATATTAAGGAATTTCTTAGGCAGAGTGGGTTCAAAGCTGAAACTAAAAAGCAGATTGAACGTGACTATATGAAAGAGGTAGCGTGATGTTTAATATTAATATGGAATATATGAAATCGGTAGGGAAAATTGCGTCCGAATCTTTGACAACTATGGCTATGATTTGGGAACAAATGGAATTTGAAACCGAAGAACCAATAGAAATATTGTGTAGAGACTATCCTTTTGATAAAAGTTTTGATGAAGTTGCGGCTGAATTTATGTTTTGGGTTGAAAGTTTTAGTGATTATTTGACAAACTAAAGAAAATATGTTATTATAATAGTGCGGTGGGGACAACAAAAAAAATAGTCCTCCTTCCTTTCTAAATATAAATTAAATTTCCCCACCGCATTTTGATTTGAAATTCTGATATGAGATTCTGGTACACCAGAACAGAAAGCGAGGTTAATTATGAATAGATACAGAGTATGCGGAACAGTTAGTGTTGATATTTATGCAGAGATAGATGCGCCTACACTTGAAGATGCACTTGAATATGCAAGAGATAATTTCCGTATGGAAGAATATTGTAATGGCAGTATTGGTTGTGAAGATGGCGGTTATGAATTCGGAGATGCCGAAGTAACTTGCGGTTGCGATATTGATTGGTGGGACGATTATTCTGAACTTGTTGAAGAAGATGTTGAAACCGAAACTGATATTTGGGATTCAGATGAAGATGAAGAATCTGAAAACGAGGATTAAATTATGAAATGGGTTTATGAATTACCGCTTGAAATTCGAAATGAAATTTTGAGAGATTGTGTGAAAATAACTACTGAATTATGTGGAGATAATGTGGACTTATATGAAGTAATTGATAATGTTATGCGAGAAAAATTGGTGAATGTTATTGGACATGAAGATGGGCTATTAGATGCTGATAAGTATTGGAAATATTTATCCATGTGAGGTGTGTTATGAAAATTTGGACTGAAGATTCAATTCGTAATTTCAATTTTTGGAGCGGTGGCAGAGACACAGTTAATGATTTAACTTGGGAAGATTTTGATATTCTTGAACCAATAATTGAAGAAATGTTTGGTGGCGAAGTCGAAGATGTAGACCTTAACGATTTCTTTTGGTTTGAGCGTGATACTATTGCAGAATGGCTTGGTTATGAAGATTATGAAGAACTGATGCGAGATAGAATATGAGGTGGCATTATGTATGGCGAAGTAAGACACTATCCAAAGCGTTGCTATTCAATAAATGAAACTGCAACTCGTAATGCAATGCGTGAATATGACGAAAAGAAAAGAATTTGGTATCAAGAATTAGAACGTATATGTCCTAACTATTATCAGTTGAATCTTAAAGAGCGAATTCCAATTCGTGCCAAAGTATCTGAAATTGTAGGATTCGAATTGGATTATTAGAAAGGAAATTCAAAATGAAAAATTGGAAAGTGTTTACAGTTTACGCCGAAGATTATAAAGATATTTATCGAATGATTATCCCTGCGCCAAGTCGCATAGAAGCAGAACGCTATGCAGAAAGTGGTGGACTTAAGATAATTAAGGTGGAAGACAAACCAGATTTGAAAATCAATACTAATTATTTGGGTTCATTTTTGCGGAGAGAAGGTTTTGACGAAGATGGTATAGATGTAATTTGTAGAACACTTATTATGACTGGATTAGATATGAGGTGAATTATGGTACGAGATGTAACAGAATATGTGGAATTCACAGGAGAAGAAAAGGGAAGTTATGATTTTGTTCGTGGAATGTTATCTAATTTTATGAATGACCTTAAAAAAGAATTAGCATATCCATCATGTTCTGATTTACTAATTGATACCGAAGAACTGTTGGAGCATATGGATAGATATGCTTGGAAGTATTATGAAAGCAGATTAAATCAGTCATGTATTAAATCATGTAAGAGGTGAATTATGGAAATCAAAATTACAAAAAGGCAGAAGCTTTTAGAAATCAATAATGATATGTGCCATAACTATTATTATCTTGTGCATGGTAGATTCTATAATGATGACCACACGGCATATAGGAAATTCAAATTCGTTCTTTGGTTTGATATTTTTGATGTCGATGAATATTTTAATTATGTTGATTTTGATGATGGGTGCCAGTGGATTGACCGTCCGATTACAAAAGATATGATTGATGAATATTGTAAAGAAATTATATGGTCAACTGTAAGTATGGTATCTGATTATAATAATGAAAATCAGTTAAGAGATTTTTATAATTGGTGCAATGATTCTATTATAGATTATAATCAAATTGCTAAATATTGGTAGGTGAAATTCGATTTGAAATTCTAATTTGAAAAGGAGATTCCCATGATAGATTTTGATAAACTTAATGCAATGATAGATGAAGTGCATAATGTAATTTCAGATGTTAAAGAAGAAACAAAAGATATTGAAAGTAAAATATTTGATATTAAAAATGAAAGATATGATAAAGCCGTAGCTGACCTTATAGGATATTGTAATGTTCTAACTAAAGCACATAATAATTTTAGTAATGGACGCAATGATGTTAGAATTAGATTTGAAGATAATGGTGAGATTTTATTTACAAGACTTGACCGTTATAATGATATTTGGAATTCATATGGTGTTAAAGTGATGGATAAACATAATGCTGAGTATACTATTATTGATAGTACAAGGGGCGAATCACTTTATGGAAATATAAACCGTAGTCATCCATCTGTAATTTGGTTTGAAAATTTAATTAAAGATTGGGATAATGTTAAGAATTTTATAGAACCAAAAGTAATTGATGGAGTAAATATTATTTTAAAAAGTCAGTCTGAAATTGCCCATAAAAATAATTTGTCAGCAAAATCAAAACTGAATTCTGAAATTGAATTTTGAACTCATTTGACAAACTCGCTGAAATATGTTATCATATATATGTCAGCAAGAGTGAGCCGAAAGGAGAACGGACATGAAACCATATGCACTTAAGAACTTTAGCGAACGATATATAAAAGATAAAAACATAAACGATGTTGGTTGTTATGTATGGACACCGTATCTGAATATCAAATCTGAATACAGAGATGACTTTGAAATTTATGATGATGAAGAATATGCAAGTGTGTCCGTTCCTTATACAGACATTAATGAATTGTTAGATGACCCATTCAATTATGAATGGTGCATGGGTTCTGATTTTGACGAATATGAATATGAAGATTTCATTTCTGAATTGATTAAGAAAGCTGAACATTATCTCGTTTGCGCTTATGCTTGTACATGGGATAGACGAACAGGATATAAAATCGTAGACGAACTTAAAGATGCTTTCTATAGAGATTACGATTGCCATCAGTGTTATAGTGGTGGTAGTCAGGGTGGAAAATCTATTTGTATTACTGAGTATAGTCATGATGCACCGATGGGATATAGGACAATGATTATCGGACTGACTAATAAAGAATATGAAAAGCTTTCATATTGGGATGTAGATTTTGATACTGTAATTAAATTTGCAGATGAACATTCTAAAAAGATTATTGAAATTTGATTTGAAATTTTGAAATGGAATTCTGGTATACCAGAACAGAAGGGAGAGTTAATTATGGCTAATATGAGTTATTGCAGATTTCATAACACAAGACTTGATATGGATGATTGTATTGAAGCACTTAAGAGAGCAGAGTGGGATGATGAAAAAATAAGCAAAGAGGAAATTAGATATTGCAAAATGATGTTTGATACTATCATTGGGTATCTTGATGATGAAGGATTGATAGATGAATTTGATTATGATGCTTATGAAGAATGGCAGAATAATCTTGATGAATGGAGCGAAAATTAAGGAGTGGAATTATGAATCTTGATAAGCATAAAGTTTTTGTAAATTCAGTTAAGGATTTAGATGATATAAAATTCTTTACCAAAGTAGATGCCTACTGTTTGGATTGTGATACTTTGAGCGAAGAAAATTGTGAAAGATGCGCAGTACGTGAAGCCTGTGATAAAAGATATTCTAAGGAAGCGAGGTAAAATTATGGGACAGTTTTCATGGCTTGATTGCAAAAGTGGTAAGCAGATTATTGATGACAAAGTTAAAGATGTTTATCTTCTGATTCCAAAAGAATTTGGTGGTGGTCATATTGTAGAACATTGTTATGATGGCTATGGTAACTTTGGTGGCTATGATGTATATGACCTTGTGGCTACATGGAATAGAAAAATTCTATCTGAAAAACCTAATTTCATTTTTCCATATGCACTTGATAGAGCGAATAGAATCGCCACAAAATATTCTTGGAAATCAGAGTATTCAGAGAAAATTGATTTACAGATTCGTAATAAACCTTGGTATGAAGCGTATGCAAATCTTGAGCTTACCGAAGAAGAAGTTGCGGAACAGTGTGATGTAGATTGGAGATGGATTGGTATTGAGCTTGCATGTTATGACGAAGATAATTTTGCATTGCCATATCCAATTAAAATTACTTATGATGAAAAAGCAGTTTATGAATATTGCGCACCATCAGAATCAGACCCAAATCAAGGGTGGGAATGTGAAGATGAAGATGATGACGAATGGTAGTAGACGTTGCGGATATTCGCCATATGGTTATGTCGTGCGTGTTGGTAATCGGCATTTAGAATTCGCCACGGAATCTGAATTTGACGAATGGATAGGAGATGATGATTATGGATATGATGCTGTTATATAAGTACGCATATTGGGGCGTAATAAATCATCTTGAAACTTTAAAGAAATTGCGAGAGATGTGTATAGATGCTTGTGATGGAGATGCGTTTGATGAATATGATATGAAAATCGAAAAGGTAATTGAAGATTTAGTTTTCATTGAAAACGTTTTAGGTTACACTAAAGAAGAGAGGTATAATTATGAAGGAAAATAAACAGGCAATTTGTGATGCGCTTTGTGAAGCACTGAGACTAACAAGTGCGGCTGGACATCCAGAAGGTAATCCACTTATCGAACTTAGATATATGACAAAAGAAGAAGGTGGCAAATTCGAAGAAACTGTACGTCCAATTTTCGAAGACCATTGTGGAGAAGCATTGAAGTATTATGATGTCAATGTTAGCATGGATAGTGGAATCGCTATGATAAAAGATATTATGAAACAGTTTGTAAATCAGATGTGGTAGGTGAAATTATGGCAAAGAATAATGAAATTAAATTTGAAATTATACAGCACTTTGGAGTTTTAAAAGAGCGTAAGAATGGATGGAAGAAAGAACTGAATAAGGTATCTTGGGACGAAGCAGAAGCTAAATGGGATATTAGAGAATGGAATGAAGACCATGATAAAATGTCAAGAGGTATAACATTGAGTGATGCCGAAGCTAAAATTCTATTTGAAATTTTTGATTCCATTTTCTGTTAGCGATTTAAAATTTAGGAGAGAGTTATGAGTAAATATGATTTATTGCCATGTCCGTTTTGTGGAGAAGATGTATATTTAGATAGAGTTCCATTATGGCGAAGTTGTAATGGTATTACTCATGGCTATTATGGAGAATATGAATTTGATGTTCATTGTAGAAACCCAGAATGTGGTTGTAATATTCCGCTTATAAAAAATAATACAATTTATTATAGCGAAGAAGAAGCAAGATTAAATGCAATTGACCAATGGAATAGGAGAGCATAATTATGAAATTGAATTCTAATAATAGATACTGTTTTGAATTTGATGATGTGATTGATGTTTTAATTGAGCTATCACATTCACAAGGATTCTATGGTAGATTACTTAGAGACTTATCTGAAATAAAAGAATATGAACCAGAAAGATTTGACCTTATTGTAATGGAAATCGAATCTCAAGAATTTACTAATGCGTTAGATGTAGTCATGTATTTTGAGGGATAGTTATGAAAACGTATAAGGTATATTACATCATAAAAGAAAATAAGCATGGTTATTTACATCACATGATGGTTGAAGCTAATAATCAGAAGGAAGCATTTTCCGCAGTAAAATCTTATACAAGAAAACGAATTGGTAAAAATGCTTTTCATACGACATGCAAAGAACCTATTGAAAATAAATATGGATTAGTATATGATGGTATGACTTATACTAAATATAATAAACTATTAGAAAGGTTATGGTAATATTATGTTAGATATTCGTGGCATAGAAGATGTAATAGATGGCTGTGCATATTTGGTTTTCTTTACTGGACTTTATGAATATGCTGGACATAATATGAATGGTAAAATGGTATTCAAACATACAGACCATCCTGAACAAACTATTACAATTAGTTATGATGAACTCATAAGACAGCGAGATTTATTTGAAATTGCATATTGATTTATGGAGTAGTGATATGAAATATACAAGAGAACAATTACATCATTTTATAGATTCACAGCCCAAAGAATTATCAACAGATGAAATTGTAATTTCTTTAGCGTGTTCATATATAATGCGTAGACCTATAATTATTCCATCATTTATAGAACAGATAAGTAATACACTTTCTATGATAACGGAAAAACTCATATCATCAATGTATGTTTTTAATGAAAGAGCGTGGTATCTTGAAACATATTTAGATGGCAAAATGTATACCGAAGAATATAATAATACAGAAGAAGCAAAAGAGATACAGAAAGCACACGCCACATTCATCAGAGAAAAAAGCAATAATATATTAGGGGGTAAATGGTATGAGTAATATTGATAACATCATAGCTGATATTGGAAATGTAAATCAGACTTATGATTTTTGGATTCGTGATGAAAACGGAAATATAAAAGACGATGTTATTTGTGGCGAAGTAATTCCATTTTTGGAAGAGCTTAAAGATTATGAAGTAGATATGTCACAAGACGAAATTAAAAACATGATAGAAATGTGGGAGCAGAAATATTATCCACGTAATCATGGCGAAGAATATTGGGCAAACAATACTTATAATTATGGTTGTAATATTGACCACGATATTGATTATAGAATTGTAGAAAAAGATGGCGAAGCTTGGTTCGCATTTATGGTTCATAGACTTGGAGATGTTCGTGGTAATTATACTGATTGGGCAGTATGCAAGTTTGAATATTTTCAAGAGATTTTTGAACTTGATTCTGTAATACAGTGTAAGTATTTTGGCGAACATTATGTAGCAGATGTAAATATATTTTCTGAAACATATAATGTTTATGACACTGATAAGTGCGAAGATGTTGGGGACTTTTATGAAATGGAAGTTTCTGATTTGCTCGAAAGTATTGCTGAAGCTCAGAAAGGAAAATGATATGGGCAAACGTAGAATGAGATTTGGAACTTGGTGTCGTAAAGATGAAGATGATGAACGTAAAATAAATTATACGTTTACAGATTCAGATGGCGAAGTTCTTTATTTTACAAGTGAAGACGTTGTATCTTGGAGTATGCTTTCAAGAATTCGTAATGCATGGATAACAAGTATTGAGCTTATTAAAAATGAATTCAATAATCCTGAGGGAGAATGGTATGTAGTTCTTTATGAGGATTGATTTGACAAACTAATAGAAATGTGCTATAATATATATGGTTGAAATTTGATTTGATATTTTAAATTCGAATTCAAGATTGGCGGTGAGATTATGAAAGGCTATGTAATTAAAGTAACTTATCTTAGTGGTAGACATAAGGGTAAAACATATCTTATGAAGAAGGGTGGTTACGTCACCGAAGAACATTGCCATCATTTCGAATCTGATATTTATAAAACGCTTGGAATTGCAAAAAGAATTTGTACAATGTATACAAAGAGTAATGAGCGTGATTATACTGCTGAAAGAAGATACAATGATTATCAGATTTCAAAAGGGCGTGAAGGTAAAGAGTGGTTTATATATGAACTTGAATCTTATGAACCTTTTGAGATTGAATATTCACCAGATATAATATAATATAATGAAGGGAGATTGATTATGGAAATTAAGAAATTCGACATTGATGGCAGACATATTGAATTCGTAAATGAAAGTCGTAGTACAAGAAATGGGTTTAAACATGAGACAACTATGTTCGTTAATGGTTGTGAACGTGGTACGAATACTGTTCATTATCTTAATAGAACATGGGAGTGCTATCCGTTTCAGACATGTATGCGTGGTTGTGTTAGACAGCTTTTAGAAAATCGAATTGAAAATTTGAAATCAGATTTCAAATTTAAAAATGGTTATTCAAAAATGACAGCGAAACGCAAAGAAGAATTTGAACAGTGGATGAGCGATGATTCTATTTGTAAATTCTATGATGAACTTTTGAAGAAGATTGGAGCGTGATGTTATGGGTTATGAATCAAAGTTGTATATTGTAGAAGAATCTAATTTTAAAATTCCATCTGACAATGGTAAAATATGGGCAGAAGTTATTGGTATGGTTGACCTCTGTAAATGTTATCCGATAACAGAAGTATTTACGGATATAGCTAACGGATATATTTATGCTGATGATGGCAACACAAGAATTGAAGAAGACATGTATGGTTCACCGTTGGGCGTAGCAAGTCTTGAAGACGTAATCGAAAAATTGAAAGAGATTGTTAAAGACTCAGATTATAGAAGGGCAAAAGTTGCACTTGGATTTTTGAAATCGGTGCAGAAAAGTATGCCAGATTGTGTTGTATATCATTATGGATATTAGGGGGTGCATATGATAACACTGTTTACTTGTGTAATGCTTTATATGATAGTATCAATTATTGAATGTCTTGACCGCATTATATAGTGTATCGGTACACCGTTATACTATATATAGTATTTGAAAAGGAGTTTTTGAAATGTATGATATTTTAAGTACGCCGTGTCCTAAAAGATTATATCAGTATGCATATATTGGTTCATCATATATGATACAAGTAACTAAAGATAATCCAGAAAAGTATGCTGATAGCGCAGTTGGATTAGATGATATAATAAATGACTATGAAATTTTAAAATCATTTTTATATGGAGATAAGGAGAATCGTGCATGAAATGGATATACAATGATGGCGGTAGAAGTTTTTATTACAAAGCATCAAACGTTAGAGATTGTGTGTGTCGTGCAATAGCCATTGCTAATGATGAAGATTATAAAGTTGTATACAATGCATTAAAGAGATTGAATAATAATGTTAGTCCACGAGATGGGTTATATGAAGATGTTTACTCTAAGCTTTTAAAATCGTGGGGGTGGAAAGAAGTTTCATGTGAGAAAAAGAATATTCATTTAAAAGAAGATGAACTTCCAGATGGAATAATTATTTGTAAAATTGAGGGGCATCTTGTGGCTGTTAAAGATAAGATTGCTTATGATACTTGGGATTGTACAAAGGTAAGAAAAGGCAAACTCAAAGGTAAGGCTGATATAGTCAAAGTAAAAAAGTATTGGATTAAGACAGCGTAAAGAGAGGTTTAATTATGAAACAGCGAACCGATAAAACAGTTTATATTCCGCAGTTACATGTTAAACGAACCATCTATATGGAAGATGGTCACAGATATATAATGATGGAAAAAGATTGGGTTGAGATGGATGGATATAAAAGAATGTTGAAAGACATATATGGCATTAATATTTCTTATGAAGACCCAGAGACAATGTATGATAGGAGAAAATAATATGTGTACAAATATAACAAATACAGATGAGTTTATGGTTGGTGATATTGTTATCTCATTGCCGAATAGAAAGAACATACATAGAAATGGATATGAATATGCGGTTCGTAGATTCGAAGTTACAGAAATAGATTATGAACATGACACAGTAACTCTTTTTGATTTGGACAACAGTAAGGTTTTTACATGGGGATTTCATATTCCAATTGATAAAGAGATACATACATTGTTAGTTTTGGAAAATGTATATAATTAAATACAAACTATTTTGAAATTTGGTCTTGATTTTTAAAACCATTTATGGTATACTCATTAAGTATTTAGGGGGTAATTATGAATACATATTTGGATTTGTTTCTGAATGAATATGAAAGTGCAGGGACACGCAAAAATTACGGTAGCACAATTACTGCTATGCTTAATTATATTGGTAAAGATATTTATGATATTGAAAAAATTGACCTCGTTGAATATAAGAGTACATTGAAGAATCTGGCCAGTGCTACTCAGGCACAGAAGATTAATTGTGTTAAATCGTATTTTAGATTTCTGTATGATAATGATATTCTCGATTCTAATGTGGCTGAAAAATTATCAGCACCAAGAGTAGAGAATAAACCAAAAGATGCATTAACTGTTGATGAAGCTATATCTCTTATGGGTTATGGCAACAAAAGAGAACGTGCAATTATAGCTGTATTTTTAAATACAGGCGTAAGAGTACAAGAGCTTATTGATATGAAGCTTAATGATTTTTTGGAATGTCCAACAGAAATGGTTTTAAAAACTAAGCGTGGAAAATATAGAAGGATATATCTTAATGATGATACAATCGTACTTATAAAAGAATATCTTAAAGTACGTAAAGAAGGATGTGATAATCTTTTTGTAAGTAATCAAGGTACGCCATTGTCAGAAGAAAATTTAAATGGTTCTTGGAAGAAGTTAGCATCTAAAGCAGGTGTTCATAAACATGTTACCAATCATAGTTTTAGGTCAACTTATGTTACAACTATTGCAAGAGAGCATGGTATTCTAATGGCACAGATGGCAGTCAATCATGCTAATATTGCCACAACAAAACTTTATGTACGTGGTATGGAAGATGATGTCAAGAATGTAATCAAAGGTCTAAAGGTATGTTAGAAAATCCAAACGAGAAAACTAAACTAAAATTTCAAATTGCATTTGGAAATTTGAAAAAGGATTTTAAAGATAATTATTACTTGGCTACTGAAGAACGTGCTGTTGAAAATAAAATAGTAGACTGTGCGTTCATTGCTGAAAAAGAAAAAGATAAATATGCTGTAGTTATTAAAGATGTAATGGGGGTAGAAGTAGCAAGATATATAAATTTAAATTGTTTTGAAGAATGGCATTATATAAAAATAATCTAAAATAAAAATAAAAAAATAAAAAAGATTTTAAAATTTGAAAGGTATTTTAAAAAATATGAGTGAAAAAATTAAAAAGACAAATTGGGTTTCAACATTTAGACTAACAGGAAAAGCAAGAATAAACGATAATAGTTTTAAGATTGATGAAATATCTCAGAGTGGATGGTGCTATAATAATCTGAATCTTGGTGTAGATTGCGGTGAAAGATTTGGTAATGTATATGCAAATCTTATGGGTGGTTATTCTACTAAGAATGACAATGTAATCTACGTCCATGGTAAAAAGGATGATGGCTCTGATGATTTTGAAAACAGATTCACAATTGATTGGAAGAACAGAAACGATGATGAAGTTCTTGATGAAATTGGTGATTTCTGCTTTATTAAAATTGGACTTGAAACTACTGAGGGCGGCAAGATTTATACGCAGAGATTTTTGTCAGCGTATGATGCAGTTGCTTATGTCAATGAACACCTTACTAATGATACAGTAATTACTGTGCAGGGGACTATGAAGTATAGTTTCTATAAAGACGGTGTAAGTCTTCAGAGGAATATTACGAGTATCTTTTTGAGCAAGGCTGAACCAGAAAATTATAAAGCCGTTTTCTCACAGTCAATTCTGATTGATAAGGAATCAATTAATCTTAAAGAAGATATTGACAAAGACAGAAGTTCGCTTAAGATTCATGCACGAGTTCTTGATTACGTTAAGGAAATCAATGGTACAGAATTTAAGGGACAGTACCCAATACCATATACATTTGAATATGAATATGCGTCCGAAGATATGCTTAAGAAAATTTATGATAAGCTGTTCAAGGTGAAGAAGGGTGTTAGACAGATTAACTTTGAGGGTGAGTTTGTTAACAGCGGCGCAGTTATACAGGCAACTATGGAAGATGTACCTGATGATGTAAAGCTTCTTATTGAAATGGGTCTGTATACTGAAGAAGAAATTCTGACTAAGTATGCGGCACAAGGAAATACAGAACGTAGATGTATTCTGAC